>ENA-UOOR01001428-UOOR01001428.1-fermentation-metagenome-genome-assembly--contig:-NODE-1428-length-28254-cov-8.797830_pt1 | contig 28254 bp, 20 predicted proteins | sample MGYA00245780_ERZ724029 | MGnify/ENA primary metagenome ERZ724029 (study PRJEB28704, sample SAMN03018315) | fermentation metagenome | biome: anthropogenic terrestrial biome; feature: soil; material... | reverse complement strand
CATAAACCTAAATTGACCTTAGAGAGTAGACAGGGGATATATTTCTAGTGACTTTGAGAAATTCGTTATGGTTCTTATACGATAGGAATCGCGCCAATATTTAAAAATTGTGTGTTTGACGAGGCGAAGCCGAGGAGTTCGCAATTTTTAAATATGTTTTAAGCGATTACTATCGTATTAGAACCATCGAATTTTTCAACGGAACATGAAATATATCCCCTGTCTACTCTCTAAGGTCTGCATAACCTATATTAGGCAAAGCGTCCTAATTTAATAAGCTAACTTTTTATTAATCCTTAATTATGTCTAAAATTAATACCTTTTAATTTCCAATTTTTAAGAGAATCTTAAGAATTCTTTCCTTGATAATAGAATATCATTGAGATATTATATATAGGAAGTAGGATGGGTAATTCAAGAAGAGATGTTACTCTGTTATCTTGGCAAAAGGAGAGAATTCATAATGAAACAGTACAAAAAAATATTACAATCGCCTTATATGATTCTGCTTTTGTTTACCATAAAGCTTATTGTATATTATGGGTTAATTGATGCTAATATATTAGATAGCATCATTATTATAGTGAGTATAATAGCATTAGGAATCATATTTATTGGATTTAGCAGAATTAAATTCAAACATAAAAAGGGATTGTTTCTAATTGTATACAGCTTAGTAAGCGTATTAATGTTTGCCGATTCCATGTACTATAATTATTATAACCAAACAGTTTCTATCAAACAACTTTGGCAAGCAAAAAATGTTGCTGCTGTACCAGATAGCTTTATTGCAACATTAATACCTGCAAGCTTTTTATTGTTCTTGGATATTCCCTTTGTTTATTACTATTTTAAGAAACATATCGATGATACCAGCACAAAAAATAGCTGGAGTTTCAAAAAAGAAATGAAGTATTTAATAGTAGGTTTATGTGCTATCTTTGGCTTATTGGTGGTAAATCCTTTAGATAGCGTAGCCATTGATAAGGTAAACAGTGTAGAGTTTTTTACTAACCATGTAAATGATATATACAATGCAGTTACAGATAATATAGCAACAGAAAAGATACCGGCAGATAAGGTTTTAGAAGTGGTTGAAGAAGTTGCACCAAAGGAAGATGGTTTATCCTTACAAGGAATTGGGAAGGACAAAAATCTTATACTAATACAAGTAGAAGCATTACAGAACTTTGTCATTGGTGCAGAATACAACGGACAAATACTTACTCCTAACCTAAATGCCTTAATCAGTAAGGACTCCTTATACTTTAACCGATATTATAGCACCATAGGAAAGGGTAATACCGTTGATGCAGAATTTGCCACATTAAATAGTTTATATCCGGTTATTGACCGAGAGTGCTATACCTTATATGAAAAGAATACATTTTATGGACTTCCTTGGATTCTACGTGAAAAAGGCTATGACACCTTAGCTATTCATGGTTATGAAGGACAGTTTTGGAATAGAGAAGCAGCATATCCGGGGCAGGGATTTAAGAAATTCTATAGTATGGAAGATTTAGATGCAAGTGAAATTATCGGCTTAGGTATCTCAGATAAGTCCATGTTTAAGCAGGCAATAGATATATTAAAAGATGAGAAAGAACCATTCTTTAGCTTTATTGTTACTTTAACCAGTCATCATCCATATATTTTAGATGAAAAAGATAGCACTTTAGTATTGCGGGAAGAAGATAAAGATACGAAGTTTGGTTCCTATTTACAAGCCATTCATTATACAGATGAAGCTCTTGGTCAATTTATTGCAGATTTAAAAGAGTCCGGACTATATGATAATACGATTATTGGAATATATGGCGATCATCATGGTTTAAATAAAAATATGGATAACAACCAAGAAAAGATGGAAGAATACTTAGGAAGAGAATATGATTACGATGAAATGTTAAGAGTTCCTTTAATCATACATGTTCCTGGAAGTGATGTAAATAGAACAATATCTACAACAGGTGGTCAGATTGACTTCCTTCCAACCATTGCTAATATAATGGGATTAAAAATTAATAATCCCTATATTCTGGGTCAGGATTTAGTCAATGCGAAAGAAGGTTTTGCAGCTTTTACTGCTTATTTATTTGAAGGATCTTTTATCCATAATAATGTTATGTTTGAAATATCTAGAGAAGGTGTTTTTGAAGGAAGCAGGGCATGGGATGTAGAAACCCATAAAGAACTAGATGCGGCACTTTTTGAAGAAGACTACAATAGAGCCATTAAAATTAAGGAGACTTCAAAAGAAATATTGAATCAAAATCTAATTGCAGATTATATGAATAGAAGCACCACTCATAATCACACCATGATTCAAAAAAATAAAATGGATGTAGAAAAATAACATAGGTATATTATCTAAGGAAGTTCTCGACTTTTCAATTTTGATGGTTAGGACTTCTTTAATATTCATATATGAAATGATTTGAGTGAAAAAATGCAGACAGGGTAACCCCTGTAGGGGGAAGGACTTAGCGTAAGACGGTTTACACCTAAATTATGAAATACAATTTAAGGAGATAAGTATGAAACCAATGCTGGATTTAAATAAAGAATATGGTCTTGTTTTGGAAGGCGGCGGTGCAAGAGGAGCCTATCAGATTGGTGTCTGGAAGGCTCTTCTTGAATTTGGAGTTAAAATTAAAGGTATAGCAGGCGTATCAGTAGGTGCATTAAATGGCGCTCTATTCTGTATGGGTGATTATCTGAAAGCAGAAGAATTATGGAGTAGTATTACCTATTCTAATATTATGAATGTTAATGAGGAACAGATAAGAAAGTTAAAAAATAAAGATTTAAAAAATATAGATATAAAGGAATTGCTAAAAGATATAAAGCAATTTGTTACTGATAGAGGTATTAATATTACTCCTTTGAAGAATTTAATTAATGAATACGTTGATGAAGACAAAATTAGAAATTCCGATATTGAATTTTTAGTGGGAACTTTTGAAGTTTCTAAATTAAAAGGAGTTGAGATAGTAGCAAAAGAAACAAAAGAAAATGCGTTAAAAGACTATTTGCTTGCCAGTTCTTATTTACCAGCCTTTCAAAATGAAAAATTGCAGGGGATAAAATATTTAGACGGTGGATTATCCAATAATGTTCCGGTAGATATGTTGATAAATCGCGGGTATAAAGATATTATAATCATTCGAATCTATGGACTGGGGTTGGAGAAACCCATTAAAATACCAAAGGACGTCAATATTATAGAGATTGCACCAAAAGCAAATTTAGGAGGAATATTAGAGTTTGACAGCAGGAAGAGCAAAAGGAATATAAAACTTGGATACTATGATGCCGTAAAGCAAATGTGTTCTTTAAGAGGAAAAATCTATTATATTGATGGACTGCTAAGTGAGGAAGAGTGTCTAAATAATCTTATTCATGTAAACAATTATGCGAAGATGGCTCTTTTGGAATATTATAAATTAAATTACGAAGATTTAGATATTTATACAAGGCTATTTTTGGAAACAGTATGTCCACGTTTAGCAGCAACTTTAAAATTGAAGAAAGAATGGACTTACCAAGAATTATATATCAGTTTATTAGAACTTTGCGCAAAGGCAGTTATGATAACTAAATACAAGGTATATACAGAAGAACAGCTTTTAGAACTGGTGAAAATAAGGTATCACAGATTAAAGGAGAATGGTTATAGATTCCCTATATTTGTGGAGTTGGTTTTAAAAATGATTACCATTGCATAATCCTATAAAATGTATTGACAAATGAATAATAATTAAGTAATATGAATAAATAAACACAACTGTTTGTAAATATAACTGTTTATAAATATAACTATTTGTAAATATACTTGTTTATAAACATAACTATTATAAATATAACTATTTGTAAATATAACTGTTTGTAAATATACTTGTTTGTAAACATAACTATTTGTAAACATAACTATTTATAAATACAAATTATTCACCTTGTTAGAAGTAATAGTAGAATATTACCCACATTTTATAAAGGAGGTTTCACCATGAATTTGAAAGGACGCAGTTTATTAACGTTAAAGGATTTTACACCGGCGGAGATTGAATATTTAATAGATCTGGCAGCAGATTTAAAAGCAAAAAAGAAGCAGGGCATTACAGGTAATAGTTTAAAGGGCAAGAATATTGCATTAATATTTGAAAAACCTTCTACCAGAACCAGATGTGCATTTACAGTTGGCTGTATTGATGAAGGTGGACATCCTGAATATTTAGGAAAGAATGATATACAATTAGGGCATAAGGAAAGCGTAGAAGATACTGCAAGAGTATTGGGAAGAATATTTGATGGTATTGAATTCCGTGGGTTTAAGCAGGAAACCGTTGAAAAGCTTGCTAAATATAGTGGTGTACCTGTTTGGAATGGCTTAACAGATTTATATCATCCAACACAGATATTAGCCGATTTCTTAACTTTAAAAGAGCAATTTGGGAAATTAGCGGGACTTAATTTAGTATTTGTTGGTGATGGCAGAAATAATATGGCAAATAGTTTAATGATTGGTTCCGGTAAAATTGGAATCAACTTTACCATTCTTGCTCCAAAGTCCTTATGGCCCAAAGAGGATTTAGTAAAGACTTGCAAAGAATATGCAGCTGTAGCAGGCAGTACGATAACTATCACCGATGATATGGAAGCAGTAAAAGATGCTGATGCCATCTATACGGATGTATGGTGTTCCATGGGTGAGGAAGACCTTGCAGCAGACCGTATTGCCATTTTAAAACCTTATCAGGTTAATCAAACACTTATGGATAAGACAGGTAAGAAAGAGACGATTTTCTTACATTGCCTTCCGGCAGTAAAGGGTAATGAAGTTACTGAGGATGTTTTTGAAAAGCATAGTAAAGTTGTATTTGATGAAGCAGAAAATCGTATGCATACCATAAAAGCGGTTATGGTCGCTACGCTTGGAAATTAAAGCTGTTACAGGCTGAATTGCAACTGAGAGTTTAAATTTTATCTTTGATTGTCTTAAATTTACTTGAATTATTTCCTGTTTCCGTTTATGATATATAGTGTTAAAATGCAATAGAAAATGATGAATTTTTATTAGAACATCATATGACAGATTGCATGAAAAGAGTTTAGCCGAAAGGGTATGAATTGACTATGTATCAAGATAAGATGGTTTTGTGCGCCAGTAGTGCTTATGAGCATAAATTTTTTTTAAATGAAGATTTTAATTCTCTTCCAGAGTCCATTAAAGATGAATTAAAAATTATGTGTGTCTTGTACACAGAAGATGTTGGTGGCATTCTTACATTAGAGTTTGATGAAGAAGGAAATCTGATGTTTAATGTAACTTCTAAAGAAGGAGATCTTCTTTTTGATGAGATTGGCAGTGTCCTTAAAATAAAAGAAATCAGGCAGAATAAAGAAGAATTGTTAGAGTCCCTGGAAATGTATTATAGAGTTTTCTATTTAGGAGAAGATGTTGATATAGAGGATAAGTAGAATTGGAGGCAATTGGATATGTTACTGGTAATAGATGCAGGTAATACTAATATCACATTAGGTGTTTTTAAAGAAGAGGTTTTGATAGCTAACTTTCGTATTACTACAAGAATAGCAAGGACCTCTGACGAATTTGGAATCATGATTCATGATTTACTGAAATCAAAAGGAATGGACCTTTCTCAAATTGAAGCAGTTGCCATAGCATCTGTTGTGCCTGGAATTATGCATTCTCTAAAATCTGCTATTATAAAGTATCTTAATATAACACCGTTTGAAATTGGTACAGGGACGAAAACAGGCATTAAGATCGTTACGCCAAATCCGAAGGAAATTGGTCCGGATCGTATTGTGGATGCAGTTGCCGCCTATGACTTATATGGTGGACCACTAATAGTTATTGATTTTGGAACCGCTACTACCTATGATCTTATTTCAGAGGATGGTTCTTTCCTTGCAGGTATTACAAGCCCAGGTATTCGCATATGTGCTGACGCTTTATGGCATCAAACAGCAAGATTACCGGAAATCGAAATTAGAAAGCCAGATTCTATTTTGGCAAAGGAAACCATAACAAGTATGCAGGCTGGATTGGTTTATGGTTATATAGGACAAACTGAGTATATAGTAAAAAAGATTATAGAAGAATCTGGTATAGAGGAAATCAAAGTAATTGCAACTGGGGGACTTGGTAAAATTATTGCCGATGGAACAGATGCCATTCAAATTTTTGATGATGGCTTAACCTTACAAGGTATCCGTCTCATTTATAATAAAAATAAAATGTATTAATAGGTTATAGACAAGTAGCGATAGTAAACTGGGAATATCCGCCTTGATTAAGTATAAAGAAGTTATATTTCTTTTAAAGTATTTTGTGTTACGGGTTATCAACATCCATAATTAAGTATAAATAAGTTATATTTCTTTCGTATATTAAAAAATATATATCAGAAAGATTAGAGAGTTAGGGAATTTTTAATGAGTTTAATAATTGGAAATGTAAAAATAAATGGTAATCTTGTATTAGGTCCTATGGCAGGAGTAACAGACCTGCCATTTCGTCTGTTATGTAAAGAGCAAGGCGCGGATTTGATTTATACGGAAATGGTAAGTGCCAAAGGGATACAATACAATAACCAAAACACGGAAAAGCTTTTAGAAGTCGCAGACGAAGAAAGACCAGTTTCTCTGCAATTGTTTGGAGCTGATCCTTATATTATGAGTGAGACTGCAAAGCGTATTGAAGATAAGAGCTTTGATATATTAGATATTAATATGGGATGCCCCGTGCCGAAAATTGTAAATAATGGTGAAGGCTCCGGGTTAATGAAAGAGCCTAAACTAGTAGGTGAAATTGTACATGCTGTAGCTTCTGCAATAAAAAAACCTCTTACCATAAAAATACGTAAAGGTTTTACAGAATCTACGGCAAATGCAGTGGAAATAGCCAAGATAGCAGAGGCAAGCGGAGCAGCTGCCATTGCCGTTCATGGTAGAACAAGAGAGCAATATTACAGTGGAGAAGCTGACTGGAAGATTATTAAAGCAGTAAAAGAAGCCGTCTCCATACCAGTCATTGGAAATGGAGATGTATTTACCCCTGAAGATGCCATTAGACTTGTTAATGAAACAGGCTGTGATGGTATTATGATAGCTCGTGGTGCCAGAGGCAACCCATGGATTTTTTCACAAATTAAAGAATATTTTCACACAGGTAAGATACCAAAGAAACCGTCTCCTAAAGAAGCGGTAGATATGATGCTTCGTCATGCAGAAATGTCAATTACCTATAAAGGTGAATATATTGGTATTAGGGAAATGCGAAAACATATTGCCTGGTATGCAACTGGATATCCTTTAGCTGCCAAATTAAGAAATCAGGTAAATGAAATTGAAAGTATGGAACAATTACAAGATTTACTTTTAGAGTATCTAAACAACATAAGATAAATTAAATTATGGCAGGTTGACAGAGGGATACAAGCTTGATGATGTATCTAAATAACATAAGATAAATTAAATTTACTGAGGGAGGTAAATATGAGTTACGAAAGAAAATCAAATAGTGAAATAAGGACTTGTGTAAGATGCGGTAAAATCTTTCAATATTATGGAATTGGACGCTGCTACTGTCCTTCATGCAAGAAACAGGATGATGAGGCATTTAAAAAAGTAAAAGCGTATATTTATGAAAATGGTACAGCTACTGTTATGGAGGTATCTGAGAAGACCGGAGTTCCAGTTCGTTTTATCAGACTATATTTAAAAGATAATAGAATTGAAATACCTGAAGATTCTCCTATATTTATTCAATGTGAAAGATGTGGTGTAAATATACGTTCCGGTAGATTATGCCCTGATTGTGCCAATGCATTGACTAATGAGATGAGATTGGAATTGGATTTTAATAATGATCAAATCGGTGAGATTCCCAAGAAGTATACTAGTGGGAAAATGAGATTCTTAGATAAGAATAATGACTAAACTATTTTATATTTATACTTAATATTTGAACATTTATAACAAAAGGTGAATAAATACTTGAAAATAGTTGCTTTTTATAAATAAAAAGAGTAAAGTATACCTACAATAAAGACATATGTACGTGGCGCAAATACAGTTTATAGTATTTGTCCTTTTATGAGTTGAAAGGAATTGGTGTTAGTATGAACAAATTAAAAGTTGGTATTTTAGGTGGTACTGGAATGGTGGGCCAGCGCTTTGTTTCCTTATTAGAGAATCATCCCTGGTTTGAAGTTGTATCTATAGCAGCCAGTGAAAGAAGTGCTGGAAAAACATATGAAGAGGCGGTAGGAGAACGTTGGAAGATGACAACTCCAATGCCGGAATCAGTAAAGAAAATTATCGTTAAGAATGTAAATAATGTTGAAGAAGTTAGCAAAGAAGTAGACTTTGTATTTAGTGCAGTTGATATGACAAAAGAAGAAATCAAAGCCATAGAAGAAGCCTATGCTAAAACAGAAACTCCGGTTGTGTCTAATAATAGTGCACATAGATGGACACCGGATGTACCAATGGTAGTACCTGAAATCAATCCGGAACATTTGGCAGTAATAGAAGACCAAAAGAAACGTTTGGAAACCAACAGAGGCTTTATCGTAGTAAAACCTAATTGCTCTATTCAAAGCTATACGCCAGCCCTTCATGCTTTAAAGGAATTCGGACCCAAGGTTGTTGTAGTAACAACTTATCAAGCTATTTCCGGTGCAGGAAAGACATTTAAGGACTGGCCTGAAATGGTGGATAATGTGATACCATACATTGGCGGGGAAGAAGAAAAGAGTGAGCAAGAACCTCTTAGAATCTGGGGTAAGGTTGAAAACGGTCAAATCGTAAAAGCAAATACCCCTGTTATTACAACCCAATGTATTCGTGTACCTGTAAGTGACGGGCATACTGCAGCTGTATTTGTAAGTTTTGATAAAAAACCAACTAAAGAGCAAATTATCAAAGCTTGGAGGGAATATAAGGGATTACCACAAGAATTAGATTTACCAAGTGCACCAAAACACTTTATTCAATACCTTGAGGAAGATAATCGTCCACAAGTTAAGTTAGACAAAGATTATGAAAACGGTATGGGTATTTCTTTAGGAAGGCTTCGTGAAGATACGGTTTACGATTATAAATTCGTAGGTTTATCTCACAATACCATTCGTGGAGCAGCAGGCGGTGCTGTATTAATCGCTGAACTCTTGAAAGCCAAAGGGTATATTACTTCTAAATAGAATTGAGAGAGGGCGCTTTGTCCATTGTAATTTATAGAGACCTTCATGAGTATGAGAGGATATATTTTCATGTTCCACTTGGAGAATTCGATGGTTCTAATACCATAACGAATTCTTCCAAAGTCACATGAAAAATATATCCTCTCATACTCACGAAGGTCCATTTAGTTTATGGGGGGCAAAGCTGTTGTTTATAAATTTTATGTTTTATATTAATTAGAAAGTAAATTTATATTAAAGTTGATAGGTACCTATTGACAACGTTTGTATATTATCTATTTTATAATACTTACTTTTTCTCAAGGTTAAATAGGAGGAATATACATTATATATGAAATAGATATAGAGGTTATAGGAAAATATTATAGGAATTCAATTATGGTAGTCTAATAAATTGATTTATAGTATAATTGTTAAAAATGAATCGCAGTAACATGTTTTTGTAAATATGGTTGATTTAAAAAAGTAAAAGATTATGTTGAAATGACTTTTTAATTTTAGGAGGGGACATTGTACTATGGGTTTTGAAGATTTAAAAAAAATTGAAAAAGAAGAAGACAGAGTAAAAGCTTTATATAATATTTTCAACGAAGATAGTAGATTATCTTCTAAGGCTGCTCGAATTGAATTTTTAACTACAATCAGGCAATTAGAAAAATATCTGAAACCAGGTATGAGAATTTTGGACTTGGGAGCAGGAGCAGGGGAATATAGTCTTTATTTAGCTGGGAAAGGATTCGATGTAACAGCTGTAGAGTTAGTGGATAAGCATGTGGAACTTATAAATACAAAAAAATCGGAAGGTATGAAGCTTGAAGCTATTCAAGGGAATGCTTTAGATTTAACTGAATTCAAAGATAATTATTTTGATATAGTTTTATGTTTGGGACCGCTATATCATTTGTTTAAAATAGAAGACAGGTTAAAATGTATCAATGGTGTGAAAAGAATTTGTAGCAATAACGGAGTTATGTTTTTTGCGTTTATTAATAATGATATGGTTATCGCCACGGAAGCTATGTGTTATGAAGCTGATTTAAAAGATAGTTACTATAACCATGATAATTTTAAGGTTGTAGATTTCCCATTTGTATTTTCTACTATTGAACAAGCTAGGGATATTTTAAAGAAGTGTAATATCCAAATTATTGGTGAGGTTGCTTCAGATGGGTTAAGCGAGCTATTAGCTCATAAGATTAACCATATGGATGATGAAAGTTATGACCTTTGGTTAAATTACCATTTCTATTGTTCTGAGAAAAGAGAATTTTTGGGTTCAAGTAATCATTTGTTATTTATAGGGAAGAAATAAAGTATAATAATAAATATGTAAATAAATATATAAATAAGTATGAAATAAGTGTGAAGAGAATTTCTAAGGCGTCAAAAGACGCCGCCGAAATTCTAAAATTTATCCGTTATTTGAGATGTCGCTTTGCGACATCATGTCGGGAAGTATGTAAATAAGTATGATATAAATAGAATGTTTAAGTTGCATTCAATAAGTATATGAATCGTGAGGGGCATGGTCTGTTTTTACAGGCAATCTATACGGGGCATGTGTAAATAGTTGGAAGGTGGAGAATGCCACAGTCCATTTCCACGACCCCTATAAAAGTTTGAAAAAATAAATCACGCCCTTTCTTGATTTTCATAATCTAAATAATAAACCATTTTAAAATCTAAAAGGCAAAGGGTTTTTTCACTAAATTACTCAATTTCAAATATATACTTAATAAATTCAACAGCGTTTTCTGAGTATTTGGAATTTGCGGTTATTCCCAGTACTGGATTTTCTATTGGTTGTCCGTTTTTATCATATATTTTGCTGCCTTTTAGGTAAATACCGTATGCGCCTTTTGCCGGACTTTCTTCTGTTTGGGTATAGAAGAAGGAATCTGCTAAGTTGCTGCACATTTCGGTGGTTAATTGATCCGATAATTTGCTAAAGAAGCCTAGTTTTGCATATTTGGTGAATACTGCTTCGGGAGCAATTAAGATATCAATTTCACCGGCGGAAAATTGAGTTACTAATTTTGTTTCACTTGCTATATCAAAGCTAGACATGGTTTCTGAATTACCAAGATATAGTGAGGTGTCTATTACTACGTGTTCTTTTTCTTTATCTAAATTTAGATAGTCGGATATATTATTTCCCAGCGCTTCTGCTGTCTGCATATCAATGGAGTTATTAGTAGAAGCTACATGCAATACCGTTTTTGGATCAGGTGTTAATATGTTATAGACTATATAGATTATTCCTATTATTGCTATAATAAGGACTATTGCTTTTACTTTATAATAATCATTAAAATAGGTTACCTTTTCTTTAAATGTCATCTCACTAAATTTCTGCTTTTCTGTTTGCTTCTGTCTTGGCTGATAAATAGAAGCAGAATCATCAAGAGTTGTATTTTTTAATTGATCTTCTTTCATGCAAGATGTACCCCTTTTCTTTTATTCATAGCTATTCATTTTTTGCTGTAATGCTAGTATAGTAAGTTTAGCATAATGATGTTTGAAATAAAAGAAAGTAAATATAAAATTTTATTAAAAATATTTATTTTATTTGCTACAGGCTGAACGGTAACTTCTATTACAACCTTATCCAGATACCTATGGTATTAGATGGAATTCGAGCCCAGCTGAACGGTAATTTCTATTACAACCTTATAATAAGTTAAAAAAAGGAGCTGTTGCATTAATTCCATAATCATGAATGGTAATAATGTACCCAATCTATGTTACGAATTTTGCAACAACTCCTGTTAATATTTGTTGTTTGTATCATATGTTATGATTTTAGCGTCAAAAGTCTTCAACTATTCACTCGATAAACTACATTTAGGCTTTTGACACTCAAATCATATTATTTTTGCCTAAATGACCTACTTACCGGATAGAAGCCCACTAAATAATGGACCAAAGTCTTCTCCTAATACATTTTGAATATTAGTTAAAAAGCCATCCAGATTTGCAGTTCCCATATAAGATTCCATATCATTAACCATATCAAAAACTTGTTCAGATGATGATGGCTTTTGTACTTCTTTAAATGGCACTTCTTTGCTGGTTAATTGAAGTGACATAGTTTCAACTCCACCACCCATTAATTTTAGGTTTAAATCTTGTTGTTTATCTGTGGCTTTGAAGTCAGCTACGAATTCCATACCTAATAAACTATCAGAAGATAAAGTGAATTTACCATCTAATTTGTTTTCAACTAATTTAACGTTCTTAAGGGCTACATTAAAACTTGTTGTAGCAGTTTTTCCAATGGATTCATTAGAATTATTAAGTGCTATAACAGACTTTCCAGTAAATCCATCACCATTTATAGTACCATCAGCTGTAACTTGTAATATGTTTACATCGTTTTCCTTTGCCCAAACATCAAAGCCCATTTTTGCACCGTTCTTTGTTGTTGCATAACCGAAGGAAGTATTGTTTCCATCAGCGATGACAAATTCACGACCTACAATATTACCATTATCATCTACATATAAAATCATGTTTACTAAAGGTTCATTTGTTAAAGTGGATTCCTTTGCTTTTAAGTCATTGATAGCAGTATCAATAGCTTTGTTATATTCGTCTTCTTTTAAAGCTTGTAAAGCAACTAATATTTTTACTAAGTCTTTATCTGATTTAGCATCTTCTAAAACTGCAATGGCAATATCATGCATATCCTTATCTGTCATGGTTACAGTTAGTTTATTGTAACTTGATTTTACATTTGAAGCATTTAGTTCTACATTTTTCTTAACCTCAACTGTTTTAACATTGCTATAAACATCTGAGGAATACTTCTTTAGAATTGCATTCAAGACTTCTTCAGAGAGAAGATCGCCATTCATTAATGCAGATACATTATTCATGTATTCCTTATAATCAAAACCAGTATTAAGACCGGTATCAGCAGCACTTTCATCCATTATTTCTTTCATAGACATTAATAAATAAGCAGAACTTAATTCTGGTACCTTAAAGTAATAATCAGAAGTATTCATATCAAATAGCATCTCTAAAGATGCAAGATTTTTATTATTATAGGAAAGAGCACCATTAAAGTTGCTTGAACCATTTTTAGTAGAACTTTCAAACTTAGCACTGATAGGTTTAATTTCAGTTAAGCCCATCATGGATGCAAATTGAGGTGAAATACTAAAGGTAAGGTTATTTTCAGTTGAAATTCCCTTTTTATAATAACCTAGTGATTTCCCATAATAGTTGGTAAAAGTATCTATTTGTTTGTCTAAGTTTTTCTTCTCTATATATGTATAGTATTCAGAAGAACTTTTTGTCATCATAGCTAATGTGTTGGATAGTTTATTACGGTTTGCAAATGCTGTAATAGAACCTGCCAAAACAACAACCAAAGCTACTATGAGTGCAATTAATTTTCCTGCTGGTTTCTTTTTTGCAGGTTTTTCGGGAACAGTTTCTACAATAGGCTCGGAGAAACTTGGTTTTACAGATATATCTTCTTGTGCTTTCTCTGTGTTGTTTTCTAAGTTAAGTTCTGTATTCTCAGATTGTGTATCTAAGATGTTATCCACCGTATTATGTTCTGATTCTGCAACAGGAGTTTCTTCTTGTTCTCCGCCAGAATCTTTGTTTAATTCTTCTTCTAAGAATTGATTGTCACTTGAATTGCTTTCATTCTTGTTATCATTTTCCATGTAAATAGGTATCCCTTCTTTTATATTATAAATATACAAAAATGTTATCAGATTTGTAGAAAAAAGTCAACGGGAATATTTCCAAATTAACAAATCTAATTAAATATATTCTATAGGTAGACTGTAGTAATAGGTAATTGGTTAATTGAGGGGTTGAACTTAGTTTACCATTTAAGCATACTTGTTAATTTTTTATAAATACTAAGAAATCTATTGTTTTAATCTGGGTAAAAATATATAATATATAAAAGGAAAAATCGAAGCTGCATAATATATTTGCTAGTTAAGAGTCTTATATAATACCTTTAAGGAGGAAATTATGACAGAGCTATTTAAATATTCGGAAGATTTACATGTGAAACATCTACAAGAAAACGTATTTGCGTCAATAGGAAAGATAGCACCACAGCTAGTACTTAAAAACGGTAAGTTTGTAAATGTATTTACCAATCAATTAGAGAGTGGAGATATAGCTATACATAATGGTTATATTGTTGGAATCGGTGACTACTCTGGTAAGGAAGATGATTTTAATACAAAATACATTGATTGTACCGGCAAGATTTTATGTCCGGGATTTATTGATGGACATATTCATATAGAAAGTTCTATGTTATCACCTGGTGAATTTGCTACTGCTGTAGTACCCCATGGAACTACAGCGGTAGTAACAGATCCTCATGAGATTGCAAATGTAGCCGGAAAACTTGGAATTGAATATATGTTAGAAAGCACAAAAGGATTACCATTGGATGTTTATTTTGTGTTACCTTCTTGTGTTCCCGCTACTTCTTTGGATGAATCAGGGGCTACATTAGAGGCAGAAGATTTGGAAGAGTTTTTTGACAACCCAAGAGTTTTAGGATTGGCAGAACTTATGAATTCTTATGGTACATTATTAGGCGATGAAGGAATCTTTCGTAAGCTTGCAATAACAAAAGAATATAATAAAATTGTGGATGGTCATGCTCCTGGTTTACAGGGAAAAGGCTTAAACGGGTATATAACTGCAGGTGTTATATCAGATCACGAATGCAGCACTATAGAGGAAGCAAAAGAAAAATTTAGCCGCGGACAGTGGATTATGATTCGGGAAGGTACGGCTGCAAAGAATTTAGATGCCTTAATGCCGTTGTTCCAGCCGCCATATTGTTACAGATGTATGCTGGTTACAGACGATAAACATCCGGGAGATATTATAGAATACGGTCATGTAGATTATCTAATCCGTAAAGCTGTTTCTAATGGAGCAGATCCTATACTTGCGGTTAAAATGGCAACAATCCAGCCGGCAGAGTATTTTGGAATAAAGAATACCGGCGCAATTGCACCAGGATACAAAGCGGATATAGCAGTAGTAGACAATTTATATGACATGAATGTGATAGAAGTATATAAAGAAGGCAAACTGGAAGCCCAGAATAAAAAGATAATAAATACAAATTTATCTTCTATAAAAGATATAAATAAATTCCATAAAGTGTATACCTCTTTCCATATGAAAGAACTAAAGCCGGAAGATTTTATGGTGAAAGAAACCGGGGAGTTCATGCGGGTAATAGAACTTGTAGATGGAGAACTGTTAACCAATGAGGTAATATCACCTTATAATGGAACCGGAGTGGATACAGAACAAGATATTGTTAAACTTGCAGTAGCGGAACGCCACTTAAATACAGGGCATATTGGAATTGGTTTCTTAAAAGGCTATGGGCTAAAGAATGGTGCAGTAGCATCCAGTATCGCTCATGACTCACATAACCTGATTATTGTAGGCACCAATGATTTGGATATGAGCATAGCAGCAAATTGCGTGAGAAAGAACCAAGGCGGTCTGGCGTTGGTATCGGAAGGTAAAATCTTAGGGGAATTACCACTTCCTATAGCCGGATTAATGTGTGATGAAAAGGCAGAAGAAGTGGAAGAAAAGCTGGGCAAGATGAAAAAGGAGGCAGTAGGGCTAGGCGTATCAAAGGGAATAGACCCATTTATGACTCTGGCATTCATAAGTCTGCCGGTAATCCCTGATATCAGGCTGACAACTCATGGGCTAGTTAAAGTGGATACACAAGAATTAATATCAACTATATTTAAGAAAAATTGAATTTTTTCTTGCATTTTCCACATAATAAGTATATGATGAAGAAAATTTCATAAGGAGGAGTTTTATATGAAAAAGAGAAAGCCATTTTTCATACTCATGATTCTGATGCTATCCATTGCACTCTACGGATGTGGAGGCGGTAGGAAAGGGGGGAATGATGAGAAAGCTCCTGCAAATGATACGTCTTCAAAAACACCTATTACTGGTGGCAAAATAGTAGTAGGAATTTCACAAGATTTAGATAGTCTTGACCCTCACAAAGCAGAAGCGGCAGGAACTAGAGAAGTATTATTTAATCTATTTGAAGGTTTGGTAAAACCTGATGAAAAGGGTAATTTAGTACCTGCTGTTGCAGAGAGTTATGACATATCAAAGGATGGGAAAGTATATACTTTTCATCTACGCCAAAATGTTAAGTTTCATAACGGTGCTCCTGTAACAGCTGATGATGTTATATATTCAATTAAAAGAAGCGCCGGTTTACTTGAAACAGCTGATCCTGCTGTAATAGTCGAATCGGCGCTTAAAAACATTTCAGAGGTAAAGCAGGTAGATGAAACTACAGTGGAAGTGGTACTGAAGAAAGGTGACACAGAATTACTTGGTTATCTGACTTGTGCCATTATTCCAAAAGACTATAAAGAGTCAGATACTGTCCCAGTTGGAACAGGACCCTTTAAATTTGTGTCCTATACACCACTGGAAAGTCTGGTTGTAGAGAAAAATGAAGACTATTATATTGCAGGAAAGCCATATTTAGATCAGGTAACTTTTAAAATAGTACCGAATCCGGATTCTGCTGTTTTGGATTTATTAGCAGGATCACTTGATATTTTTCCATATTTAACGGAAACTCAGGCGGCTCAATTATCCCAGCAGTTTAATATTGCAGAAGGCCACATGAATCTGGTACAAGCTTTATTTTTAAATAATGCTGCAAAACCATTTAATGATGTAAAAGTACGCCAAGCTCTAAATTATGCTATAGATAAACAAGGAATTCTTAATATGGTAGCAGGCGGAAAAGGAACTATAATTGGCAGTAATATGTTTCCTGGTTTTTCTAAGTATTTTAATGAAGCGACTGTAGGGACTTACACTTATGATGTGCAGAAAGCGAAGGATTTACTTGCTGAGGCAGGATATCCCAATGGATTTACCTTTACTATTAAAGTACCTTCCAATTATAAGTACCATATAGATACAGCCCAGGTTATTGTAGAACAGCTAAAGCAGGTTGGTATCACTGCTAAAATTGAGCAGATTGAATGGGCAAGCTGGTTAAGTGATGTTTATGCCGGGAGAAATTATGAGGCAACAGTGATTGGCTTAGATGCAAAACTGGCGCCAAGAAATGTATTAGAAAGGTATAAATCAGATGCGGATAATGATTTCTTAAATTATAAAAACCCACAATTTGATGAGACATTAGGTAATGCCATTAAGACAACCGAAGATGAAGAAAAAATAGTATTGTATAAAGAATTACAAACTATCTTAGCAGAAGATGCAGCCGCCGTTTATATACAGGACCCTGCACTTTTAGTAGCAGTAAATAAAAAATTAGATGGATATACCTTCTATCCTGTCTTTGCATTAGATATGGCAAGTGTGTATTACACTGAATAAATGTTGCGTTGATGTCATTGCTATGAAAACGTGTCATTGCTGAGTAAAAATTCAACGAAGTTGAATTTGCGAAGAATTTCATTTCTATGAAAACGTGTCATTGCTATGAAAGCATGTCATTCTGAGCCTGAAAGGCGAAGAATCTCACTTTAAAATGGGATTCTTCGCCCTTTGGGCTCGGAATGACAGTTTTGTGGCAGCCTTGCTATGGATTTCCTCGCAGCAAAGGGATTCTTCGCCCTTTGGGCTCAGAATGACAGTTTTGTGGCAGACTTGCTATGGATTTCCTCGTAGCAAAGGGATTCTTCGCCCTTTGGGCTCGGAATGACAGTTTTGTGGCAGCCTTGCTATGGATTTCCTCGTAGCAAAGGGATTCTTCGCCCTTTGGGCTCAGAATGACAGTTTTGCAACAGCCTTGTATGATACCCTCATAGCAAGGGGAAATTACTACTATATTATAATACATAAAAAATCATGTGACGAAATAGAAGTATTCTTTCTCTATGATAAGAGTAAAAATGATAAGAATAACACACATATAAAAGGAGGAAAAGGGTTTATGGGATATACGCTAAAGAAAATCCTTACTTTAGTCATAACGCTAATAATGGTTTCCTTTTTCACTTTTATAGCATTTCAAGTAATTCCAGGAGATAGTGCCACTACCCAGTTAGGCATCAATGCAACAAAAGAAAATGTAGAAGCTTTGCGAGAAACCATGAATTTGAATGAAAATGTTATGGTTCGTTATGTGAAATGGCTGGGCAATGTATTTACTGGTGACTTTGGTACCTCTAGCCAGTATGGTGTACCTGTAAGTTCACTTATATTAGAAAGAATGCCGGTAACCATTTGGCTGGCGGTATTATCGATTCTATTCATTGTCATTCTATCCATCCCTCTTGGAATCATTGCAGCTAAGAAGGAAGGCGGGGCATTAGACAGAATCATATCTTTCTTTACCCATACAGGAATGGGAATCCCACCTTTCTTCCTTGGAATTATTATAACAATAATATTTGGATTTATATTAAAATGGTTTACTCCCGGAAGATATGTTGATCCTAAGGAGAACTTTGCTTTATTTCTAGGATATATGATATATCCGGCATTGGCTAATGCCATACCGAAAGCTGCTATGGTTTTAAAGTTTTTAAGAAGTTCTATTATCAGGCAGCTGCAAATGGATTATGTAAGAACAGCCAGAAGCAAAGGCAATTTAGAAAATGCAATTCTTTACAGGCATGTGTTAAAGAATGCATTTATTCCTGTGCTTACATTTATTGCTATGATTATTGCCGAAACGTTAGCGGGAAGTATTATGATTGAACAGGTCTTTAGCTTACCGGGTTTAGGAAGGCTTTTGGTTATGGCAATTTCCAATCGTGATTATGCAGTTGTGCAAATCATAGTTTTATATATTGCAGCTATTATTGTTGTTATAAATTTTATTGTTGACGTGCTATATCAGTGGATTGATCCACGTGTGAGAGTGAAATAATGTAAGGAGCAAATAAGTGAAGAAAACAAAAACAAATAACTTAAACTTTATAATAGGAATCGCTATTATTAGTTTTGTGCTTCTCTTTATTATAGTAGGGCTGTTTTACACCCCATACGATCCCAATGGAATGGATGTAACTGCAAAGAATATGGCACCCAGCCTTTCTCATCCATTTGGCACAGATAATTTTGGACGAGATGTATTAAGCCGAGTTATGGAGGGCGGAAGAACAACCTTTTTTGTAGCTTTGTCAACGGTTGCTATTGGTGCATCTTTTGGAACCCTATTGGGAGCTTTTACCGGTTACTATGGAGGCTGGTTAGATGAAATCTTAATGCGTATTAACGATGGACTGGCTTCTTTTCCAAGCATCTTACTGGCACTTATTGTAGTAAGTTTAATAGGTCCTGGCAAATATAATATAATCGTAGCTTTGGGAATTATATTTATACCAAGCTTTGCAAGAGTGATTCGAAGTGAGTACATTACACTAAAAGAGAGAGATTTTGTAAAAAATGCAAAGTTAATGGGCGCTAGTGATTTGCGAATTATGTTTGTCCATATTCTGCCCAATACGAAAGCTATTTTATTATCTACTATTACCATTGGATTTAATAATGCAGTTATAGCAGAAGCAGGTATGAGCTATTTACAATTAGGTGTTCAGCCCCCGGACCCTAGCCTGGGAAGAATGTTAGCAGAAGCAGGGTCCTATATGTTTATGTCCCCTTGGTGTGCTATATTTCCAGGGATTATGATTGTTTTAACCGTGATAGGAATTAGCCTGATAAACGAAAGGTAGGAAGTTATGGTAAATCATCCAATAATTAAAGTTGAAGACGTAACCATTGGTTTTAATCATAAAGGCAATACGAATAAGGTAGTGGATAAGATATCTTTTGAATTAGAGGAAGGCGAAATACTAGGGATTGTTGGAGAATCAGGCTCTGGCAAAACTATGACGGCACTAGCTATTATGGGATTATTGTCACGTGATGCTGAAGTTTTAGAAGGAAGTATTCTTTTTGACCATAAGGATCTATTAAAGTTAAAGCAGGAAGAGCTTAGAAAAATAAATGGGAGTATGATATCTATGATATTCCAGGAACCCATGACCTCTCTCAATCCTGTCATTACAATTGGTCACCAGGTTGAAGAAATGCTTCTGTTACATGAGCCAGGGTTACACTCCAGTGAACGCAAAAACCGTATACTAGAGGCTTTGCAGGAAGCAGGCTTAAAGGAAGTGGAATTATTATATCATAAATACCCTCACCAACTATCTGGCGGTATGCGCCAAAGGGTAATGATTGCCATGGCAATGATTTGCAATCCTAAAGTACTGATTGCAGATGAGCCGACTACGGCACTGGATGTTACCATTCAGGCTAAGATATTAAAATTAATAAAGAAATTAAATAAAGATTATGGTACTTCCGTTATTCTAATATCCCATGACCTAGGTGTTATAAAAAGTATTTGTAAAAAGGCTTTGGTCATGGAGGGTGGAAAGATTGTGGAGCAAGGTTTGGTTGAGGATATATTCTCAAACCCTGGCAAAGATTACACGAAGAAATTGCTGGCTGCCATGCCTACCAGAGACAAAATAATTGTAAATGATGAATTTAACAAGAAGTTAGTAATTGAAAGTGATAGGAATCCTGAAATTGAAGATAGCGAGAAATCTGAAATTGAAAATGACAGAAATTCTAAAATTGAAAATAGCAAGAAATTTGAAATTGAAGATAACGAGAAATCTGAAATTGAAAATGACAGAAATTCTAAAGTTGAAGGCAACAGGAAATCAGAAATTGAAGATAACAAGAAATCTGAAATAGTAGATAAAAAGAATGCAGAATCTAAAGTTTTACAGAATTCAGATGATGAAAATACCATATTAGAGGTAAAAGATTTAGATGTATTTTATGGAGAAAATACGAAAAAAATCTTCTCAAAAAGAAAGCTTAAGAAAGTGTTAAACAAAGTTTCCTTATCCGTAAAGCATGGAGAAATTCTTGGCATTGTTGGTGAAAGTGGAAGTGGAAAGTCGACTTTGGCTAAAGCAATTACAGGTCTTGTAAAAGATGTATCAGGCGAAATTAAATTTAAGGATATTAAGCCACAAATGGTTTTCCAGGATCCTTATGGCAGTTTAAATCCTGCAAAAAAAGTAAGCTGGATTTTAGAGGAACCATTAAAGCTTGTTGGTGGTTATACCAAAGCAGAAAGAAAAGAAAAAGTATTGCAAATATTAAAAGAAGTGGATTTGGAAGAAAAATACAAAGACCGTTATTTATCTCAGCTAAGTGGTGGTCAAAGACAAAGAGTAGCCATTGGTACCGCTCTAATTCAGAATCCCAAGTTTATTGTTTTAGATGAACCAGTTTCGGCTCTTGATGTCACAGTACAAGCCCAGATACTGGAACTGTTAAAAAAACTAAGAGCAGAACATGATTTGTCCTATCTTTTTATTTCTCACGATTTAAATGTTATATATCAAATGTGTGACCGGGTTTGCGTTATGTATCAAGGTGAAATTGTTGAGACAGCAGCCATTGATAAATTATTTAAACAACCCAATCATCCTTACAGCAAAAAGCTGTTAGAAACCATAGTTTAACTTCAAAGAAAGCTAAAGCTTTATGAGGGATTACCTTTTAATTTTAAACATAGTTGTAAAAATGATTCTTCAAAATGGGAATCATTTTCTTTTGTTCGCTTTTTAATAGAGCTGGTTTTATTACCGGCTCTTCTTTGCTTTTTTGCAAGATGCCTTTCAAACATAAGCCTATCAATATTGTCCTCCGTATAATATCTGCCATTTTGATTTATGGCATAAGCCTTTTTCCCAAGGGCCATGGAAGCTACTCCATAATCCTGGGTTACTACTATATCTCCGGCAATAGTACGATTAATTAAGGCAATATCAACAGCTTCAGGGGCTTTGCTAACCTGTATGATTTCACTATAATCCGATTGAAGTATATGGCTTGTATCGATTACCATAATAACAGGAATTTTTAACTCACTTGCAATTTTTTCAATAATACGCTTTACCGGACAGGCATCAGCATCTACTAATATTTTCATAGGACTCCTTTCCTTGGAAAACTTCTTTATATATCAGTTATTCCTATTATATATCATTGGGCTAATAAACAGTATACATAATTTAAAATTATCATTGAGGTAATAAACAGTATACATAATCTAGAATTATCATTGAGGTAATAAACAGTATACATAATCTAGGATTATCATTGTATTAATAAACAGTATACATAATTTAAAATTATCATTGAAAAATATACAGCTATCATACATAATAAAGAAATACGATTGAGTCAAAGGGCTGTTGCAAAACTGTCATTCTGAGCCACAGGCGAAGAATCTCATTTTAACCTCATCAGGGAAAACTCTCGCCTTGGCAGGGAGATTCTTCGAGCTTATAATTCAGCTTTGCTGAATTTGCTCTCAGAATGACAAAGTTTTCCTAGGGTGGCTGAATTTGCTCAGAATGATGAAATTTGCTCAGGGCAAGGTTTGCTTAAGATGATAAAATTCGCTCAGAATGATAAGGTTTGCACAGAATGCCATTTCCATTTTGCAACAACCCCTTACCGGTGATTTGTGTTCTGCACAAAGCCTCCAGACTTTGAAAGGAGCAAGGCTGTAATTATGAAAGAGAAAAATATACTTTTAAGATATTTATATAAATATAAATGGAAATACCTATTTGGTATTATTACTTTATTTATAGTGGATTTTATGCATTTATACATACCTCAATTTACAGGTGAAATTACGGATGGGCTGGAAAGTCACACTATGGACATGAATGGAGTTCTCCTGGGTATTGGTAAAATACTGTTAGTGGGAGGAATACTGGCAATTGGGAGATATCTTTGGCGTTATTTTATATTTGGTTCCTCCCGAGCAATAGAGTGTGAAATCAGAAATGATTTATTTGCCCATTTGGAAAAGCTATCGATGAGTTACTATAATAAAAACAAAACTGGCGATTTAATGTCCCATTTTACCAATGATTTGAATGCAGTTCGTATGTCTATAGGACCTGCAGTTATTACTGCCTTTGATGCTGTTATAATGACAATAATGGTCTTAATTAAGATGATTCTATATGTGGATTTTCGATTAACGGTTCTTTCAGTAATTCCCCTTTTGTTTATAGCGGCTGGAGGTGTGTATTATGGAAAGGCAGTTGAAAAAAGATTTGCAGCAAAACAGGAAGCGTTCTCTGATTTGACAGATCAGGTGCAAGAGAGCATCTCTGGTATCCGTGTCATTAAAGCCTTTGTGCAAGAAAGAAAAGAACTAAAATCCTTTGCAAAAGCCAATATGGAAAACAAAGATAAAAATATGGGTATAGTGAAGCTGCAGGCAATAGTCATGCCGTCCCTTGACTTTATCATTGGTTTCTCCAGTGTAATTACTCTGTTGTATGGCGGATACCTAACCATAAAAGGGGATATTACCTTAGGTCGTTTTATCGCATTTAATCAATATGTCAATATGTTAGTATGGCCTATGATTGCAGCAGGTGACAGCATTACATTCTTCTCTCAAGGCTTTGCCTCATTAAAAAGGATTCAGAACATATTTGATGAAAAACCAGAAATATTTGATGAAACTGCAGTAAAGAGTATTAAACATTTGGAAGGAGATATTAATATCAATGATTTATGTTTTAGGTACTCTCCAGATACATCAAATGTGTTAAATCATATTTCAGCTCATATAGAAAAAGGCTCTTCCCTAGCAATCCTTGGCAGAACGGGAAGCGGCAAAACGACTATGGCAAATCTTTTGCTTCGAATGTATAATGTGGAACCGGGACAAATTACACTGGATGGCAATGACATAAGGGAGATACCTTTAAAAACCCTAAGAGAGAATATTGCTTATGTTCCACAGGACAATTTCTTATTCTCCGATACATTACGTAATAACATTGCCTTTGGAACCATTACTGATGACCTGGATATGGTAGAGCAGGCGGCAAGAGAAGCGTGTATTCACGACAATATCATGAGCTTTCCTTTAAAATATGAAACTATGGTGGGAGAAAGAGGCGTAACTTTATCCGGTGGGCAAAAACAAAGAAGTTCTATAGCAAGAGCTTTTATGAAAGCTGCGCCTATACTTATTCTGGATGATTCTTTATCTGCTGTTGATACCAATACGGAAGAGATGATTTTAGAAAATCTAAAGAAAAACAGGCAAGGAAAAACCACTATCATCATTGCACATCGAATATCTACCATTCAGAATGCAGATAACATTCTAGTCTTAGATGCTGGTGAAATGGCTGAATATGGTACTCATGAAGAACTTCTTAAATTGCAAGGCATTTATGCAGATATGTATGAAAAACAACAATTAGAAAAACAACTGGAAGCAGTGTAACCTTATTAGGGAAGTCTCCTGATTCTGCAAGGGGATTGGGAATATCCATTTTGAAATTGCAGACTTTTTGTGAAGAAAGGCATTGGTATAATTATTATGGCAAACAGAAGAGAAATAGATTATGAAAAATCTCTGGGAGGCAGTGTTTTAAAACGCCTTTTGGCATATGCAAAACCTTACTGGAATTGGATGGCATTTGCTTTCCTATTAGTTCTTTGCATTACCGGTTTGGAACTTTTGCGTCCCATCTTAGTTGGATATGCCATAGATGAATATATTGTAACTAAAAATTTTCAGGGAGTGGAAAAAGTTGCTCTATTATATTTCATCGTATTAATATTAAGTTTTATATGTAATTTTCTTCAAACCTGGATACTTCAAAACACAGGTCAAACCATTATATATAATATTAGACAGGAAGTATTTGAACACGTACATAAATTGTCGCTGCGATTCTTTGATACAACACCAGTAGGTAAAATAGTAACAAGGATTACCAATGACGTAGAAGCTTTAAATGAAATGTTTGCAAATATACTTGTTAAATTATTTAAGAATATCATTAAAATAATTGGCATTGCAGTGGTCATGTTATCAATCGATTTGAAAATGTCAATTTACTCATTTGTTTTATTACCCTTTATTATTGGATTGACCATATTATTTAAATCCATATCCAGAGCAACCTACCGTGTGGCAAGAACAAAATTAACTGCAATAAATACTTACTTATCAGAGCATATTACTGGAATGAAGCTGATTCAAATCTTTGCAAGAGAGCAGGAAAAATACAAAGAATTCGAATATAAGAGCAAGGATTTGTTTCGCGCCAACTATAAAGAAATGATGGTATTTGCAATCTTTCGCCCATCTATCTATATGCTTTCTGTCATTTCACTGGTTATTATCATTGGGGTAGGAGGAGATTCAGTACTAAAAGGCACCATTACCATGGGTACTTTGTATATCTTCATTCAGTATATAGGTTCCTTTTTTGAACCTATTCAGGATCTGGCAGAACAATTAGGAACGATGCAGTCTGCCATGGCTTCTGCTGAGAAAATATTTGTTATATTAGATGAAAATCCATTGATTGTAAATCCAGAGAAACCAACTGTGCTACCTAAGATCAAGGGACTTATTGAATTTGATCATGTGTGGTTTGCTTATGAAGGAGAAAACTGGATTCTAAAGGATGTAAGTTTTGTAATTGAACCGGGACAAAAAATTGCCTTTGTAGGTGCAACTGGGGCAGGTAAATCCTCTATCCTTAATCTGATTGGGAGATATTATGATATACAAAAAGGTAAAATTTCCATTGATGGAGTAGATATAAAAGAAATGGATACGGATCAATTACGAGGTGCAATTGGACAGGTACAACAGGATGTATTTATATTTACCGGTGATATAAAGAGTAATATCCGTCTGAAAAATGAAGAGATTACAGGGGTCGAAGTAAAAGCAGCAGCCAACTATGTAAATGCCTCCAGATTCATTGATAACTTAGAGCAAGGCTATGATGAGCCAGTTACCGAAAGGGGAGCTACCTTATCTGCCGGACAAAGACAGTTAATCTCTTTTGCCAGAACATTAGCATACAATCCTTCTATTTTAGTAATGGATGAAGCAACTGCCAATATTGATACAGAGACGGAACAGCTGATTCAAGAGGCTCTTAATAATCTAATGGAGGGAAGGACAACTATTATGGTTGCTCACAGGCTTTCCACCATTCAACATGCAGATAAAATCATTGTGATGCATAAGGGTAAGATTCGAGAATCAGGTACTCATCAGGAATTGTTGAATCAGGATGGAATATACAAGAAATTGTACGAATTGCAATTACAATAAATTTCTACTTTTACTTTCATAAGAATATCATTTACGAAATGGAAGTGTATGGTTAAGTTCAGCCTGTGGCATATATAAAATAAAAATAAAAATAAAATTAAAAAAGGAAAAAAGATGGAAATATTCTTGACAAAATAGTGGGTAATATAATATAATCTACAAAATATCTCTTTGTACTGTATAACAATCTTCAGTACAAACTGAGCAGGCGATGAATCAAACAGAAGTTTTGATTCGTGGGGCTGGGCCGTATTTACGGCAGCAGATGAGAGTTACACATCTGTGGGACAAGTAGTAGTTCCATAGGTGTGTGTTTTTTATATAATAGGAAAACACACCCTATTACATAAAAACACTTCGCGAGATGCGTATGACGCTTACATGAAAGATGTCACTAAGTGACAGCACGTCATCGCCAGAGTCTGGCAAGTTAGACTCTTTCTTGCTTCTTGAAAGGAAAAGGAAATCAAATGACCCAGTTATTAGTTAAATTATTTATTAAAGATTTTGATAAGGTGGAACATCCAAGTGTTCGTACAGCTTATGGAGTATTAACCAGTATTGTTGGAATTATATGCAATGTTTTTCTTTTTGGCATTAAATTGATTATAGGACTTATCTTAAATAGTATATCTGTAATGGCAGATGCTTTTAATAATTTATCTGATGCAGCTTCCTCCATTATTGGATTTATTGGTGTTAAGTTGGCAGAAAGACCTGCAGATAAAGAACATCCTTTTGGACATGGCAGATTTGAATATATATCTGCACTTATCGTGTCTTTTTTAATATTACAAGTAGGATTTACCTGCTTTAAAAGCTCCGTTACTAAAATAATAAATCCAGAACCAGTTTCATTTAGTTGGATATTAGTTATTATATTAGGAATATCAGTTTTAATAAAATTATGGTTATCTGCTTTTAATAAGACATTGGGAAAACGGATTAATTCCAGTGTAATGAAGGCAACTTCTGCAGATTCATTAGGCGATGTACTTATTACATCTGCCACTGTTTTATCCATTGTCGTGGGAAAAATAACCGGACTTGCCATTGATGGCTGGATGGGTTTGGTTGTATCAATATTTGTATTAATAGCAGGATTTAATATTGCCAAAGATACATTAGAGCCTTTGCTTGGTGAAGCTGTTGACCAAGAAGTATATAAAGCTATTTCAGAAATGGTGGAAAGTTATGATGGAATTGTGGGTAGTCATGATTTGATTGTCCATAACTATGGACCTTCACATATAATGGCATCCATACACGCTGAGGTCCCAAATGATGTTAATTTGGAAGAAATTCATGAAACCATAGATTCCATTGAAAAAGATGTATTTAGAAAAATGGGAATCTTTATTGTTATTCATATGGATCCAGTGGAAATCAATGACGTCAAAGTATTAGAGAAAAAAAGAATGGTAATTGATATTATCAAAAAACTAGATACCAGAGCAACTATCCATGATTTTCGAGTTGTAAATGGTGAAAACCAAGTCAATTTAATTTTTGATTTAGTCGTTCCTCATTCTTACAGTGATACTGCAGAACAAGAGCTGCTGCTTAAAGTGGAAGAAACCATCCAGAATGTAGATTCTAAATACCAGTGTGTCATTACCATTGAAAATAGCTTTATAGCTGAGGAAAATGAAAGTTAAATAAAAAGTTATCGCATTAATAAACGTACGTACGCTTTGCCCTAATATAGGTTATTTAGACCTTAGAGAGTAGGCATGGGATATATTTCTTGTTCCGTTGATAAATTCTATGGTTCTAATACGATAGGAATCGCTTAAAACATATTTAAAAATTGCG
>ENA-UOOR01001427-UOOR01001427.1-fermentation-metagenome-genome-assembly--contig:-NODE-1427-length-28273-cov-3.188213_pt1 | contig 28273 bp, 32 predicted proteins | sample MGYA00245780_ERZ724029 | MGnify/ENA primary metagenome ERZ724029 (study PRJEB28704, sample SAMN03018315) | fermentation metagenome | biome: anthropogenic terrestrial biome; feature: soil; material... | reverse complement strand
GTCAAAGCAGGAAAAACTATTTTGAAAAAAGCTGCGAATCGACTTTTACAAGAGGAACAGGAAATTGTTTAACAGGCTTTTTGAGGTTATTGAGAATACGAATCCGATAAATACAAAAGGAAAAATAGATAAATTAGTAGGAATGGTTATCGAGAGCACCGGACCGAACGCAGACATAGGCACTGTATGCAGGATACACAGTCTGAAAAACAATACTCATATAAAAGCGGAGGTCGTCGGATTCAAGGACAACAGGGTGATTCTGATGCCATATGAGGATACAAACGGCATTACAAAGGGCAGTGTGGTGGAGTCAACCGGTGAGTCTCCGCGTATTCCGGTAGGTAAAAACCTCATCGGCAGGGTAATCGACGGCTTCGGCAACCCCATCGATGGGAGGGGGGATATACAAACAGAGAGGAGCTATCCGGTTCAGGGTACACCGTCAAATCCGCTCCTAAGACCGCAGATAAGCGAGCCTATTATAATGGGCATAAAACCCATAGATTCCCTGCTTACGATTGGAAAAGGTCAGAGAATGGGCATTTTCTCAGGAAGCGGAGTCGGCAAGAGCACCCTGATGGGAATGATTGCCCGTAATATAGAAGCGGATGTAAATGTTATCGCACTTGTCGGTGAGAGAGGCAGAGAGGTAAGAGGTTGTATGGCGAGGACGGTGCTTGTTGTAGCAACATCCGACCAGCCTGCGATGATGCGTCTTAAATGCGCAATGACGGCAACCGCTATCGCCGAGTTCTTTAAGGATCAGGGCATGGATGTACTGCTTATGATGGATTCACTGACACGGTTTGCGATGGCACAGCGTGAGATAGGACTTGCCACCGGAGAACCACCCGTCGCAAGAGGCTACACTCCCTCGTTATACGCTCTGCTGCCGAAACTTCTTGAAAGAACCGGGAACTTTGAGAAAGGCTCTATTACCGGGATTTATACGGTGCTTGTCGAGGGTGATGATGTTAATGAGCCGATTTCGGACACTGTCAGGGGTATTATCGATGGACATATCGTATTATCAAGAGCTATCGCTATGCGCAATCATTATCCCGCAATCGATATTTTGGCAAGCATAAGTCGAATTATGACAGAAATAGTCGAGCCAGAGCATTTGGAAGCAGCAGCAAAGGTCAGGTCCACGCTTTCTGCGTATTATGATAATTATGACCTAATAAGCATCGGGGCATATAAAAGCGGAACCAACCCGAAAATCGATTATGCGATTGAAAATATAGACAGGATAAACGGTTTTCTTACGCAAAAGATTCATGAGAAGTTCAGCTTCGAAGAGACCATGCGGTTGATGAATGAACTGATCTGAACAGAATAAGAGAGTGCGGTAAATGAAAAAATTTAAGTTTTCGCTTCAAAAGGTACTGGAATACAATACGCATATACAACGAAGGGAAAAGGAGATTCTTGCTGTTATGCGTGCCGAGTATAACGAGCTTGAGGGTCAGCTTGCGCAGCTTATGAGTGAGTATGAGCTAAACAGAATGAACTACCTGAATAAATGCATAAAAGGTACAAGCATCAACAATATTGCTGTAATGCTGATTTATATAGAGATGATAAAGAAAAAAATGAAAAATCTGAAAAAAACAATGGAAGAAAAAAAGCTGTTGATAGACAAGCAGATAGATAAATTAGTGCAGGTTTCCAAGGAGAAAACAACTACAGAAAAGCTAAGAGAGGGTAAATACGAGCAGTACAGAGCCTGTGAAAGAAAGAGCGAGGAAAAGTTTATTGAGGAATTTATAGCTTATATAAATTCAGCGGTAGAGTAAAAAATGTTTTATAAAGGAGGTGACAAAATTAAAAACATAAGCATACCAAACGCATTTACAGTGCGGAATCCCGCCATATTCGGAGAACCTGTTTTAAATAAGGGCATGCCGGCTTGTGTAGGCGCAGCGTGTGGGGAGAATACAGGATTTTTCGAAATGCTGCTGTCGCCCCTATCAAGCCAGGCCGCAGAGACCGAAGTGACCGAAGGCGGGGTTAACATGCGAGCAACTTACGGTATTTTGAAACCGGAAGACACCGTCGGGACCGAGAACGAAAAAGAGAATCCGAACCAAGTGGAAGCATCAGTCCCGAAAAAAGAAAAGGTATCTCCGGAGAGGCAAAGCATCGTTTTTATCGACACGGCTATGACAACTCCGTTGGACAATCCGCCTGATGTGGCAGCGTCCGAAATAGCCGCTGAGGAATTAAAAATCCATGTTGATTTTTTTCCATCCAAAGAGCATGCGGAGAAGGTTTTTACGGTTACAGTCAATCATTTTTCGGATAATAAGACGGAAAGGATTATAAAAGACTCGTTAATCAACGATAGCAGGGGCGTTATTGAGGGTGAATCCTCTTTAATCGCAACCGATCGAAAAGCAAACCGGACCACTATTGGAGCCAAAGAGATTTCCCGCATCGTTACCGAAACACGGGAGTTCGGTAAACTCAAGTTGCAGAACGACATCGTAGAAAAAAAACCTGTACCGAGCGAGAACAAACCCTTTTCGAAGGACCTTAAAGCCGGAGCTGTTGAAAAAAGGCCTGCTGCTTTCGGAACTGTATTGTCGGTAAAGAGCGAAAGCGGTGAACCGTATGAAGCACCTACACGCGAGCCTTCGAAAATGGAGATTTCGGCACGGGAACCTTTGAAAAAGGAGATTGCGACACAGGAGGATTTGGGGGTTGCAACAACCGGACAAAAGGGAAAAAACATCCCGGAGGTCAAACCGAAGAAAATCTTTAGTGCCGAAGAAATCAGTTTAGGGCAGGATACGGTTTTTAATAAGGTGTTTACTTTCAAAACGAGCAGACCTGAAACAAAAATGACCGTAACGCCGGAGGAGGTTGTTCCGCAGATTGCAAGAGCGATCGAGTCAGAAGCCGTAAAAGGTACTGACGGCAAATTCAAAATCAAGCTGAAGCCCGAGGGCTTGGGTGAGATTACCGTTGAGATGAAAAACAACACCGACGGGATTGAGATTGTCATTAAGACCGAGCTTACCGAAACCAAGGAGCTAATCGGTGAGGAGTTGGACACTCTTCGTAACGAACTTATTTCCAATAACGGAGCAAACGAGATTAAACTGTCTTCTTTGACGGTTAAGCAGGAGGTAAACGAATTCGCACGGATGTTTTCCGGCGGACAGTTTGCAAAAAGAGAACAGGGCATGATGGACGGAGGAAAAAGACATTACATGAATGAAGAACAGTATGGTTTTATGGAATCCGATACTGTAACAATTCTGCCGACAGTAAAAATAAGGTCGGGAACGATCGACTGCCTTGTATGACTTTAATGAGAGGAATGATATTCAATGATTGTAGACGGTATTAACGCTGCGTTATCCGCAAATGCGTATATATCACCTACCAAAGCGATTCAATCCAATGCGGATCTTGGTATTGACGATTTTTTCGCACTGATGGCAGCACAGCTTGAGAATCAGAGTATGGACAGCACGGTTGACAACACGCAGTTTATAGCTCAAATGGCACAGTTTGCGACATTATCGCAGATAAACCAACTCAGTGCAGCGACGCTGTCTAACACCGCTGTATCCCTGCTTGGAAAAACTGTCAGCGTTCAACAATACGACAGCAGCGGTTTATCGGGTGTTGTTATAGGTGAAGTTGAGCAGGTCAGCTACAAGGACGGAGAGCCCTATATCCTTGTGGAAGGTGGATACTACAAGCTTGGGGACATACTGGATATAGACATCTGATAAACAACTCAATCCTAAACGGAGGTGATGAAAAATAGGAGTAAGAATAGACGGTCAGTTCTGGAAATATACCCCCGGGGTGACAGAAACAAAGCCAAACGGAGATATATTTACAAAACCAGAACGCAAAACAGAAACCGAGTCTTTTGAAAAGATATTAGAAAACTCTTCTAAAACAAACGGTATTAACTTTTCAAAGCACGCACTCTCCCGCATGAGCGAACGTGAAATCGATCTGAGTGTGGAGGAGCTTGCAAAGCTGAACAGCGCAGTTGAGGCTGCTGAGGAAAAGGGTATCAGGGATTCCTTGATTCTTATGAACAGCAGAGCCTTTATTGTGAACATCCCATCAAATGTCGTGATCACGGTAATGGATGGCGGTGAGGTAAGCGAACAAAAGGTTTTTACTAATTTGGACGGAGCAGTAATTTTATAGCCGGACCATTCGGAGGCTAACGGGCTTTGACTGACAGATAAGCCCGAAACGATAAAACAGTACATCACCGTAACGGTGTTCTCGTGCGAATAAAAAATAACTATTTGAAAGGAATTATATAATGATTAAATCAATGTATTCAGCGGTTACCGGGCTTAGGAATCATCAGACCATGCTTGATGTAATCGGTAACAATATTGCTAACGTAAACACGACGGGATTTAAGTCGAGCAGCGTGCTTTTCACGGACTTGTATTACCAGACACTAAGCGCAGAAAGCGCAGCTACAGCGACTTCCGGCGGATCGGAGATAAACCAGATAGGCTATGGCTCCACGCTTTCGTCCATTGAAATAAACACTTCAAGAAGCGGCTACAAACAGACGGGAAGCACTCTTGATATGTATATTTCGGGTGAGGGATATTTTGTAGTGCAGGACGCAACCAGCGACATTCTATACACAAGAGTCGGCAGCTTTGAGTTCAACTCCGATGGTTCGCTCGTCGATTCCAACGGAAACTTTGTTCTCGGTGTAATGGAGGGCGCACTCACCGATGACCTTACGAAGCTCACAATCACTGACTTTTCGGATTACACGGGTCTTTCGATTTCCGAGAGAGGTACGATAACCGGCACAAACTCGGTGACAAACACTATCGATGTATTAGGCAGCGTAATGCTTGCAGTATTTGCGAATCCCAGCGGTTTGTCCCAGGAAGGAAACATGAATTATAAGGAAAGCTCCAGTTCGGGTGTGCCGTTGATTACAAATGCGGGCAGCAGCATTACCGGCACTCTTATATCCGGCGGTTTGGAAATGTCCAACGTTGATTTAACAAAGGAATTTACTGATATGATTATCGCTCAGAGAGGCTTTCAGGCAAACTCAAGGGTCATCACTACCTCAGACCAGGTGCTTGAGGAGCTTGTAAACATCAAGAGATAATTTTTATCGGTTAGAAGGGAAGGTTTGAAATGATTGAATTAACCAAGCTTAATCAGGAAAAATTTTACATGAACTGCGATCACATCGAAACCATCGAGCAGATGCCGGATACTCTTATAACGATGATGAACGGCAGGAAGTATTACGCGCTTGAGAGTGCAGAGGAGGTTATAAAAAAAATTACCGAGTATAAAAAAACACTTTACGCAAACTGCAGTCTTATGAACAAACGCAAAACAAAGAGTGCTCCTGCGAAAGAAGATATTTTAGATAATTAGGCTTATGGAAAAATCGGACAAAGAACATGACGAAAAAGGATGACGGCAGATGGCTGAAATTTTATCACAAAACCAAATAGATGAATTATTAAGCGAGCTTGCAAACGAGGCTGTTGACAAGAAAAAAACGGAAATCATAGACCATACAGTCAAAAACTATGATTTCAAAAGCCCTAAGAAGATGTCAAGAGAACAAAACAAGGCTCTGTCAAGCATAACCGATGTTCTGGCAAGACATCTGTCCTCCTATTTCGCCGGTCTTATGCGTAACTATTGTGAAATATCGGTTGCCTCGATAGAGGAACATCCCTATTATGAATACAATAATGCGCTGCCCGATACCCTTATGACAGGAGTCATAGATGTTGCGAATATAAACGCTGTTATACTCATGGATATGTCTAACTCCATTACATTTTCACTTATCGAGAAAATGCTTGGAGGGAGTACGGATACGGCGTTGATACCCGAAAGAGAGTTTTCTGAAATAGAGATCGCCCTGATGGAGCGGGTTTTCAAAAAAATTTCGTTCTTTATACACGAAACGCTCGGTAACATTTCGAATCCGAACGTAACACTAAGACAAATTGAAACGAACACCCGCTTCATTAAAGCGGTCCGCATAGAGGAAATCGTCGAGGTGATTGTCTACAATGTTGAAGTAGGAGATATAAAGGGCACGATAACCATGTGTATCCCATACACATTTATAGATGCTCTTACCTCAAGTGGCGATAGGGATGATTTAAATAAAGACGGCATTCCTACCGACGAAGTCAGAAACGCTATGCTTGCCGAGCTTAGCGAAACATATGTGGATGTGGGCGGTATTATCGGTACTGCAAAGCTGACTTTGCATGATATTATGAATTTGCAGGTGGGCGACGTTATCAGGCTTGAACAGAGGGTCGGAAGCCCTGTTCTTATGACCATAAATAACAATAAGTGGTTTTTGGGGGAACCGGGCATAAAAAAATCCCAAAAAGCGATAAGGTTTTGCAAATACTACAAAGGCAGGATTGAATTATGAGTATCAATGTCGAAAACAAGCATCTCACAAACGTAGAAGAGGATACTATCGGTGAAGTTCTCAATATAAGCATGGGGGCGGCAGCGACAGCAATATCGATTATCCTCAACAGGCAGGTAACCATAACAACTCCTGTCGTCAGCCAGATAAAAAAGGAAAAGTTCGAGTACAAGAGCTTAGAACCCGCAATCGGCGCTGAGATCAATTATACAAAAGGATTGCATGGTTCCAACCTTATGATAATGAGCGTCGCCGATGTAAAAGCAATCGTAAGCATTTTACTGGGTGAGACTTATGTCGAAAGCAGCGAGCTCGACGAAATCCATACAAGCGCACTTGGAGAGATAATGAATCAAATGATGGGTTCCGCCAGCACGGCACTCGCTACCTTTTTTAACAAGGGTGTTGAGATATCTGCTCCCAAAATAGTTAACCCGCATGAATTCTATGACGATTTTTTCTCAAAAAGCGAAGATAACATTATAATAACCGTCAGCTTCAAGTTCGTTGTCGAAGACCTTTTTGACAGTCAGTTCATAACCGTACTGCCGCTTGAATTTGCCAAGGAGATAGTGAATAACGCCATGAATCTCAGTGAATCGCAGGTAGTTGAACAATCAAATGAATACAAGGATAATGTAACCGGTCACAAACAAATAAACAGTCCCATTTTTGCGGACGAGACTACACCGACTCCAAAAACAACACCAAAACCACAAAAAACCGAATATAAGCGTTCAGAACATACAGTTTGAGCATTTTGACGACGACGGTGTGGAGAACGAAACTCCCGAGCAGGTCAATCTTGACCTTGTTATGGGCGTAGAGGTTACCGTAACGGTAGAGATCGGTCACGCAAAGAAATTAGTAAAGGATGTACTGAACATATCAAAGGGCTCTATTATCGAGCTTGACAAGCAAGCAGGTGATCCGGTTGATGTTATTGTCAACGGTCAGCTTATCGCAAAAGGCGATGTGGTTGTAATCGACGACAATTTCGGAATAAGGATTACAAAGGTTCTAAACAGCAAAGGGTAATTCCGAACATAGACAAGAAGGGTGATAATGAAGGATTTTTTTGATATATTGCTTCCGTTATTCGTGGTGGTGCTTGTAATCATCGCGGCATATTTGACAACAAGATGGATCGCAAAAAAACAGAACGCTTATACCTCCGGGAAAATAATCACGGTTCTCGAGAGGGTTATGCTTGGCAGGGATGTCTATATTGCGGTAGTAAAGGTCGATACAAAAATATATCTTATGTCTATTTCCAGCGGAAAAGTTGAGCTTTTATCGGAGCTCTCTTCCGAAGTAATGGATAAGTACTCGTCTGATGGACAGAGCACAACCGATTTTATGAAAATTTTAAAATCCATCATTAATAAAAATGGAAATGACAAACAATCGGGGAGGGATAAGAAGGACAGATGAAAAAATTCAGAAAGATTATCCTTCCGATCTGCTTATTTCTTATTCTGCTGTGTATTGCAACGATTCCGGCGGCTGCCGAGGAGAGTGCGGCGGATAACTATACACAAGGCCTGCCGGACGACTTTAATCTGCTGGGAAACACGGATACTTTAGGTATTGTTATCACTCTGACTTTAATTGCGCTGTTACCCTCAATTCTTATAATGACGACTTGTTTTACAAGGATAATAATTGTGCTTTCCTGTCTGAGAAGTGCTATTGGACTCCAGCAGACACCGCCAAACCAGGTTTTGATAGGCATTGCGTTGTTCTTGTCGCTGTTCATCATGTCACCCACTATTTCGGAGATAAACACAACCGCTTACATCCCGTATAAAAACGGTGAAATAACGCAGGAAGCCGCACTTGAAAAAGCAGCGGTTCCGCTCCGGAATTTTATGCTCAGGCAGACCAAGGAGGACGATCTGAATTTTTTCCTGAACGTAAACAATTCAAGCCGTCCTGAATCTATGGATGATATTTCGTCCTTTGTTATTATTCCGGCTTTTATAACAAGCGAGCTGAAACGGGCGTTTATAATAGGGCTGCTGCTGTATCTTCCGTTTTTGATAATAGATATGGTTGTGGCGAGTACTTTGATGTCTATGGGAATGGTAATGTTACCCCCGACGATGATAGCGTTGCCTTTTAAGCTGATGTTGTTTGTCCTTGTTGATGGCTGGCAGCTAACCTTCCAGTCGTTGATTACCGGATTCAATTAGCTTCTAATAAAAAACAGAATGGGAGTGAGAGCATGTCGCAATCGGAAATCACATACATAATGAAAGACGCGGTCGTGACAATGCTGTTGATTGCCGCTCCCTTTCTTGCCATAACTGCGGTTATCGGGTTAGTGGTGTCGATAGTACAAGCAGCAACTCAGATACAAGAACAGAGCATCGCATTTATATTGAAGATAGTAGCTGTAGGATTGATTCTGATATTTTTGGGTTCGTGGATAATTTCGATTATGACGGATTATTCAAAGAACATATTTGAAAATATAAATGGAATGTTTTAGCCATGATAAGCGAATACGGTGATAGTTATATAGTATTTTTGTTTGCGTTAACACGGATATCGGGAGCATTCCTGTTCAATCCCCTTCTCAGCAAAAGAAGCGTTCCTGCAACAGTGAAAATCGGGCTTGCAATCGTTATCGCAATAGGTATTTTTCCTACTATGAAAAATGCCGAACCCGAAATCACCTCCTATCTTCATTTTATTGTAATAATATTGAAAGAGCTGCTCGTAGGATTTGGAATCGGTATGATTATGCAGATGTTTATGTCGATAGCCATGATAGCGGGCGAATCGATTGATATACAGCTCGGTATCGGTATGGGCAGAATATACGATCCGCAAAGCAATGTATCCATGGCACTGACGGGAAGCGTTTATAATATATTGTTTACGCTGATATTCTTTGCTTCCAACGGTCATCTTACTTTAATCAAAATAATCACACAATCCTGCTTGTTGTTCCCGCTCGGAAATGATTTTTTCAACTTCAGCTTCGGCAGTTATCTGGTGCTTTTATTCGGAGACATTCTTATTCTTGCCCTAAAGCTCGCAATACCTGTTATCGCCATCGAATTGCTTGCGGAGTCGGGGCTCGGCGTACTGATGAGGATCGTCCCTCATATCAATGTATTTGCCGTCGGTTTACAGGTAAAACTCGCGGTAGGCCTTGGTATAATCATTCTTACGATACCCCTAACATCAAGAGTGCTTGACACATCTATTACACTTATGTTCGAAAGGATTGAAGAAGGGGTTAGCAAAATGCTTTCATCATCCTGAAAAATAACGTAAAAGGATACGGATAAATGGCAAGCGGTGAAAAAACCGAGAAAGCCACGCAAAAAAAGCGTGATGATGAGCGAAAAAAAGGTAATATTTTTCAGAGCAGGGATGTAACAAGCTCACTTGGATTACTCGCGATTGTGTTTATTCTTAAACTCATCGTTTCCCCGATCTTACTGTTCACCCAATCAATTATCGTAAACAGTATAAACAGCATATCTACGACAACGGAATTCACGGACAATACCGCGATGCTGATTTTGGCGGAGATAATATTAAGGGCTCTGCTGATCATTTTGCCGGTAGGATTGGCCACCGGATTTATTGGTTTTATATTGAGCGGTGTACAGACAAGATTTTTGGTAACAAAGTCAAGACTAAAACCCGATTTTTCAAAGCTGAACCCGTTAATGGGCATAAAAAGGATTTTTTCCCGCAGAGCACTTATCGAGTTTTTAAAATCGGTTATTAAAGTAATAATTATCGCTTCTGTCTTGTATACACAGATAAACTCAAAAATCCCGGAGCTTATACTGCTTCCGGAAATGAGCTTGGAGCAATCCTTATCCTGGCTCGGAAACGCTATTTACGATATAGTTATCTTACTGGCGGTGTATATGACGCTGTTCGCGGCAGCGGATTATTTATATCAGTGGTGGGAATATACAAGAGAAATCAGAATGACCAAGCAGGAAGTAAAGGATGAATACAAGCAGACCGAGGGCGACCCGCAGTTGAAGAGCAGGATAAAGGATGTCCAGCGTAAAATGGCACAGATGAGAATGATAAAAAAAGTGCCTCAAGCTGATGTCGTGATTAGAAACCCCACACATTATGCCGTCGCGCTGAAGTATAATCCGCCAAAGGATAAGGCTCCAGTTTTGATAGCAAAGGGTCAGGATTACCTTGCGTTAAAGATAATAGAAACGGCAGAGCAAAACGGGATTTATATAACCGAAAATAAACCGCTCGCCCGCGGTTTATACGAAGCGGTCGAATTAAACAGAGCGATACCCCCAGAGTTTTATCGTCCTGTAGCAGACATACTGGCATTTATATACAAGCTGAAGAAAACTAAGAAAGGCGAAAAACGATGAGAAAGATATTCGACAACATTCTGACCATATTCGTAATGTGCATTATCTTCCTGATCGTTGTACCGATAAGCCCTGCGGTTCTTGATGTACTTATCATCATAAATATCGCACTTTCTATGATAGTTATGCTTATAACAATGTATATAAAGGAAGCGCTTGAATTCTCGATCTTTCCGTCAGTGCTCCTGATCACTACGCTTTTCCGTGTGGCTTTGAACGTTTCCTCGGCAAGATTGATATTAGGCAACGGCGGTGAGGCAGGAAAGGTAATAGAAGCGTTCGGCTCGTTTGTAATAAGCGGAAACGCAGTCGTTGGATTTATTATCTTCCTTATTATAATTATTGTACAGTTCATCGTGATTACAAAAGGCTCTGAGAGAGTTGCTGAGGTTGCTGCCCGATTTACACTCGATGCGATGCCCGGTAAGCAGATGGCTATTGATGCTGATTTGAATTCAGGACTGATTTCTGATGAAATGGCAAAGGAAAGGCGCTTGAAGATTCAAAGGGAGTCTGATTTTTACGGCTCGATGGATGGTGCGACCAAGTTTGTTAAGGGTGATGCGATTGTCTCAATACTCATAGTATTCATTAACAGTATCGGAGGCATCATCATTGGTATGGTTCAGGGTGATAAGGAATTCAGCGAGGTGTTGTCAATCTATATCACCGCCACCGTCGGAGACGGCCTGGTTTTGCAAATCCCTGCGCTAATGATTTCAACCGCGACCGGTATGATCGTCACCCGTGCCGCTTCCGTCAACGATTTGGGAACGGATTTCAAAACGCAGTTTCTTTCATATCCGACAGTAATTATGATAACGGGCGGTATACTTTTGGCTCTATCTCTCATACCGGCATTTCCGACGTTAATCCTTGTCATAATCGGAGCGGTGCTTTTGTTGGGTACATACAGCCTGAGCAAAAGGAAGGCGAGAAAAGCAAAAGTGACCGAGAACGCAGAAGACCTTCCGATGTCGGAAACGGAATTCTACAAAAATTCAGACAATATATATTCGCTTATAACAACAGAACCTATCGAGGTGGAGTTCGGTTACAGCCTTGTGCCGCTTGTTGACGAGAGCAAGGGCGGTAATTTCCTCAACAGGGTTGTAATGCTAAGACGTCAATATGCGGAGGAAATGGGTTTTGTTATTCCAACAGTGCGCCTTCGCGATAATGCGGAACTGGGCATCAGTCAGTATGTAATAAAAATAAAGGGAGAAGCGATAGTAAGCGGCGAGGTGCTTGCCGACAGATTACTTGCGATGAACCAGACGGACAGTGCTGAGGAGATTGAGGGTATCGAAACGATAGAGCCGGTATTTAAAATACCCGCAAAATGGATTACTGAGGATAATCGCGAAAGAGCGATGATGAACGGCTATACAATAATAGACCCTCTTTCCGTAATCATAACTCACTTGTCCGAGGTTATAAAAACCCACTCCGACGAGCTGTTCGGACGTAAGGAGCTAAGCACGCTCCTCGATAATTATAAAAAGTTCAACAAAGAGCTTGTTGAGGACACGGTTCCCGGAGCGATAAGTATGGTATCCCTGCAGCGGGTGCTTTGCAATCTATTATCTGAGCAGATACCAATCAGGGATCTTACAACCATTTTAGAAACGATTTCCGAATATGCGCCGACTATTAAGGATTTGGATATACTGACCGAATATGTCAGACAATCGCTCAAGCGAACCATAACCAGGATGTATGTCCGTGACAACACCATAAAGGTTATCACAGTAAACCCCGATCTTGAGAATCTTTTAATGAATAACATAAAAAAGTCGGGCAATACCTCATATGTTTCGCTAGACCCGGATACGATGCAAAAGATAATAACCTCGCAGATCAGGGAGGAGAAGCGGCTTAAGGACAGCTTGGACGATATTATTGTTTTAACCTCTCCTGTAGTCAGGTTTTATTATAAAAGGCTTATAAATCAATTCTCATCTCAAACTATTGTTTTATCTTTTAATGAAATCAGCTCAGACACAAATGTACAGGCAGTCGGGACAATTTCGTTGACATGAGTAATGAAGAGGGCATGACTATGAACTTTTATAAAAACGATGTTAACACCGTCACTGAAAAAACGTGGGCGGAATACGCAAAGACAAAGGATATAACGCTCAGGAACAGAATCCTTACCGAATATCTGTATATTGTTACTTGCAATATCAAGAAAATGAGCTCCATTTGCAATAAACGCGAGGACATTGAGGATATGACTAATCAGGGAGTTCTTGAGCTTATAAACTGTATTGACAGGTATGATTATACCCGTGAGGTGCAGTTTGACACTTTTGCTTCCATTAGGGTAAGAGGATCGATAATCGATTACATACGCAAGAGGGATTGGGTACCGAGAGATGTCAGAAAGCGTATCAAAGAGGTAAATGACACTGCGATGAAAATGCATAATGAACTCGGCAGAACACCGCTTGATAAGGAATTGAGAATGCGTTTGAATCTTAGCGAGGAGGAACTTAATAAAATCAGATGTGATGAAGTCAGTACGAACTTATTGGCATTTGATGATCTTATTCAGGAAAACAATACCTGTCTTGCCAACGCAAAAAGCGCGACATCCTTTACGCATCCCGAGGATAAGGTTTTGAAAGACGAATTTAAAGAGGTGCTGGCAGAGTGTATTGACAAGCTTGACGATAGGGAAAGAACCGTTATTTCATTATATTATTACGAGGAGCTGAAGCTCAAGGAAATCGCATTTGTTATGGACCTTACTCCCTCAAGAATTTCGCAGATACATTCAAAAGCGCTCGAAAAAATGAAAAACAGTATTAGTGAGTATATGAAGCTCTGATAAAACGAGAAAAGGAGAATCCGTTTATGAACAATATTATATATTCTGCGGCGAGCGGTATGCTATTTCGGCAGAGAGCAATGAACATTACGGGCAATAACCTTGCGAATATAGAGACCGCGGGTTTCAAGAGCTCGGATTTGGTTATGTCTACTTTCGGTGAATATATTACTAACAGGACGGACAGTGACGGAACTACAAAAATCGGTTCAAGGTCATATGGTACAGAAGCGCAAGTTGTTTACAGTAATTTTATGCAGGGCTCGATTTATTCAACCGGGCGGTCACTTGACCTTGCTTTGAACGGTGACGGATTCTTTACGCTTATGAATGCGGACGGAGTGGCGAGATTGACAAGGAACGGCAGCTTTTTTATCGATGACGAAGGCTTTTTGATAAATGATGCCGGCAGCTATGTTATGGGTCAAAATGGCAGGATAAGCATCCGGGATGTGTCGGATATATCAGTAAACGAGCAGGGAGTTGTTTTTAGCGGCAGGGATGTATCCGATGTTCTTTTAATAACGGTTCCCGAGGAAACATCGGGTATAGAAAGGTTTGAAAACGGAGAGTTATCTATGCCCGAGGTGAATATGCTTGTTTTCAGCGGAAAAATTATACAAGGCAGCCTTGAGCATTCAAACGTCAGCTACGTTGAGGAAATGACCTCGATGATAGAGGATTCGAGAGCTTTTCAGGCTTGCAGTCAGATAGTAAGGATGGCGGATCAGATTATGAAAAAGACCGTCAATGAAATAGGACAGTTATAAAAAAGGAGTCTTGATATGATCAATGCTTTTTATACCGCTAAATCAGGCGTAAAGAATTACCAGTATTATCTCGATGCGGTCGCAAATAATATCGCAAATGTAAATACGCAGAGCTTTAAGGCGCAAAACATCAGCTTTACCGATCTTTTGTATTCGGATTTCTACAATAAAGAGGGCGTCACGCTGCAAAACGGAAACGGTAGCAGGATAGTAATTTCGAGGGATATGGGGCAGGGAGCTGCACAGAGGAGCGACGATAAATCCGATTTTATGATAGACGGAAGAGGGTTTTTCGCCATGATGGATTCGCGCGGTGAAATCACATATACGCGTTCCGGTAGCTTTTCTGTACATGAATTTGAGGGAGTAAATTACCTCGTTTCGCATTGCGGGGATTATGTTCTGGATGAAAACCTTGACAGAATAGAGCTTGACACCCAATCTCCTGTTTTATTTATGTCTCCCGGCGAGGCGGCGGGGGCGACAGATGAGGAGAAAGAAAACGCTGTCTGTGTAGGGTTGTTTTACTTTTCGGATTCTGAAAAGCTAATAGCGACTGGAGACGGGAAATATGAACTGCCGATAAATACGACGATGACGACGCAGGTTGACATGGAATCAAAAATCGTTCCGGGAATGAACGAGGCATCGAATGTAAACCTTGCTTCGGAGATGGCAAAGCTGATAACTGCTCAAAGAGGTTTTCAAATCAACACCAGAATGATTCAAACAGCCGATGAAATGGAGCAGAATGCAAATAATTTAAGCAATTAGACATAATTAAATGCTAATTTTTTATTAATCTTATCCGATATATCACTACGAGAAAGCATTAATGCGTTCAATTTTGCAGGAAGGACTGGTTGTTTTGAAAATAAAGAGAAGCGAACTTGACAGAATATATAATTCAAGAATATCAGAGAACAATAACGACAAAAAGGCAAAAAGCAGCGCTGGCGAAACCGCGGTTGAAAAGGATAGTGTGATTCTTTCCGACAAAGCGCGTGAATATACTGCAATAAAAAATCTGACCGCAGCCGTTGTCGAGGAAGTTACTAAAAATACCGCACCGGAAAAGCTATACAATCTTAAAAAAGACATTGCTGCCGGTACATATCATACACCAAGCAAGGACATCGCCGGCGCTATTCTCGGCGAAAAAAAGGATTCCTGATTATCAGGGACTGAATAATAACCCTGCAGAACAGGAGAAACGGATTTATTATGGATACTATTAATCAACTCAGAGGATTACTCTCTGCAATGGATGTTAGTCTACAAAAGCTGCTTGAAGTTGAAGATCAAAAGACCATGATACTTGAAAAGGGAAGTGTCGACGATCTTAATGCGCTTATGAATTCTGAGCAGGCGTTGATTATGGAATGTAACGCACAGGAAAAGCGAAGATTAGTACTCTGCGACGAATTGAATGTTGAGACAGTAGCCGAGCTTATTGAAAAATACCCCGATACAATTAATACCATAGGTCCGTTACATGAGAGCATCGGGAATACCGTAAACAGCATAAAAAAGGTCGGTACTCTGAATATGAAGCTGATAGAAACAAGGATGAAAATAATAAATTTTCTGACTTCACAGATTGGCGTTATGTCAGACAATACGAAGTACGGAAAAAACGCTCGCATTGTATAAAATGAGGTATCGATTGCCGAATGCGAGTATGGAGAGATTTATATGAGAGCTACATTTTCGGGTTTTGAGATTGCCAAAACAGGAATACAGTCAGCAGAAACGGGACTTGATGTTACTGGTCAGAATATAGCAAAAATGAACACGGAGGGCTATTCGCGCCAGACGGTAGAACAGTCTTCAGTTTATTTTGAGTCCTCAAGTTATAAATATGCACCTGTCAACAATACCGTTGTGGGACAGGGTGTTTCGCTTGATAAAATAAATCAGATCCGCGATCAATTCCTTGATTCAAGATTCAGAACGGCTAATTCTCAAGCTTCGGAGCTTAAAAAACTGCATTCTATCCTGTCCGGCATTGAGAATATTATTGACGAGACTTTGACTGACGGTTTGGGCTCGACTTTGGAGGAATTCTATAAGAGCCTGCAAACACTTGCCTCAAACGCAGGCGATATCGAATATTCCGGACTGACACGCTCCTCGGCAAAGAAAATGATTGAATCCCTTAATTATTATATAGAGCAGCTTAACACCGTAAAGGAGCAGGAGGAATACGACCTTTCTGTTACGGTTGACGATGTCAACACTCTGCTCAAGAACATCGACAAGATGAACAGGGCGATACAGGTTGAGACACTGAACGGAAACCCGACTAATGAGCTGCTCGATACGAGAAACCTGTACTTTGACAAGCTGTCAGAGAATTTAGAGATAACCACAATATCAAATGCGGACGGTACCGTCAGCGTAATGGTCGGCGGGGAATATTTAGTCGATCCGCAAAACAGCACTTACGAGACGGTTTCTTTGCAGAATACTGCGGGTTATATGACAATAAACGCCGGCGGCACAGAGCTTTCAATAACCTCGGGAACGCTTAAAGGTTATTTGGACGCACTAAACGGTAAGGGCGCTTATGCCACCGCCGGAGAAAATAATTTCAACGGAATACAGTATTATAAGAGTATGCTGGATGATTTTGCCGCAAGCTTTGCAGATACCATGAATGATTTAAACGGTGCGGGCAAGCCTCTTTTTGAGGGCAACACCGCCGAGAGCATTGCAATATCCCCGGAATGGCTTGAGGATGCCAACTTTATTACCTGCACAATACTAACAACAGCCGAGGACGGAGCATGCGACAACATACTCAGAATGATAAACACTCTTGATAGCGATATCAGCATTACACCATATTTCAATGGAACCTTCGATGAATTCGTAAAATCCATGATGTCCGATATTGCTATAGACACAAAATATGTTTCCGACGTAAAGTACACGGCGGCAAAGGTGCTGTCCTCAATAGACAACCAGAGAGAATCGATAAAGGGTGTTTCACTTAATGAAGAAACAGTAAATCTGTTGAAATATCAAAAAGCATTTGAAGCATCCTCAAGAGTGATAACTGCACTTGACGAGATGCTTGATACTATTATAAACAAGATGGGAACAGTCGGAAGATAAACAGCGGAGGTGACTAATAATGAGAATGACCAACAGGATGATGTCAAACTCTTATCTAAAAAATCTTAATAATAGTCTTGAGAAGATGAACGAGACAAACTATCTCATAACTGCCGAAAGAAGCTATATGAAGCTTTCCGATGACCCAGCCACTGCACTTAAAGCAATGAAGGTCAGGAAGAGTCTTTCCCGTATCGAAATATACGAAAATAACCTTTCTGACGCGCAGGGAATCATAGATCAATACGAATCAACGATTTCGAGTATAAACTCTATTTCGAAAGAGGCTTTGGCTCAGGTATTGCAGGGTATAACCGGAACGAGTGATATAAATGTAAAAAAGACCGTTGCCAAGACCCTTCGCGGCTTTCAGGAGACAATCCTTGCGGCGGCGAATACAAAATACGGAGATGACTATATCTTCGGCGGCGATCAGGTCGGCAAAGCGCCTTTTTCGCTTGATGGTAGCGGCAATCTGCTTTATAACGGACAGAACGTGGAAACCGGCACTTTTCATGACGAATTCCGCTATATTGATGTCGGGATCGGCTTGGATGTCGACGCAAGCGGAAATGTTGCTCCAAAATCGGCATTCAATGTTTCCACTTCCGGTGCCGTTCTTCTCGGAACCGGTGTTGACGGGAACGGAATTACAAACAACCTACATAACCTTTTAGGCGATATCGCCGAAAAGTTCGAAAACGACGACCTTTCGGATATTCAGCTTTATTCTGACAAATTGAATGAAAAAGCATCGGATATAAGGATACAGTATGTTAGTATAGGAGCAAAATCCGATTATATAAGCTTTTTTTCCGAGAGGTTGTACTCGGAAAAGACAAACGCGGCAAAAAGGCAAAGTGAGCTTGAGGGTATTAATTTAGAAGAGGCAATTATCATTTTCAGTGAACAGGAACTTGCTTATAATGCCTGCCTGCAGATGGGTTCAAAACTGTTACAACCCTCGTTAATGGATTATTTAAGGTAGCCGACAACGTATAAAGGGGTGATTTTTATGCAAGTATACCGTATTACTCTAAGATATGAGATTACGGTTGCGCAGCTTCTTATAAAAACTACTCCCTCCAAGCTTGAGATCGAAACGGAAAAAAACGGGTACGAGATAGAGCACCACCCTATAGAAATGAAGCTCGACAACACTAAGTTTTTTGAGTCAATCGGAATTAAATCGATGGATAAGGTATTGAGGGAAGCCGCCGAGTATGGTAAGCAGGCTGTTATCAAATCAATGAAGCGTTACGCAGAGGAAAAAAACGCTATGCTCGGACCGGACAGCCTTACGATTGCTCAAATTGCAGCAAAGCGTTCTATTCAAACGATCGCAAGTGCGCTTAAATTTATACCGGAAAGCAAACCTGAAATAAGCTGGGAGGGTGGGTACCTTGACATTAATTATGTAAAAGACGAAATGAAGATATCCTGGTCTCCACCGGTGATTGAATATGAATACATTCCTTATTCAGTAAAAATATATGCCGAGAGAACAGCAGAAGAAATTGACCTGCCAATCGAATCAGAGTAGAAATTTCATACATCATGGGGAGAAAAAAATGCTTATTAAAACAAAAGATTTCGATTATGTGGACATTTCCGAGAACGATATAATTGCATTTCCTAACGGTATATACGGATTTGACGGAGTCGATAAATTTGTACTGCTGAAAAACCCTGAAAATCAATGGATGATGCATATGCAGTCAACCATTGACAGTGATCCGAGGTTAATTCTGTTTGATCCTTTTATTTTTGTGGAGGATTATAAACCCATATTACCGGAAGGCTCTTTCGAACTGCTTAAAGCATCCGATACGGAGGATATATGTTTTTTCGTTGTAGCTGTCATCCCCGAAAACATTAAGGATGCCACCATAAATCTGAAAAGTCCGATTGTTATAAACTTTAAAAAGAAAACAGGTGCGCAGATAATTTTAGAAAACAGAGATTATTCTACGACAACTCGCTTGTTTTCCGGCGAAGGGATGGGTGGATAATGCTTGTTATTACACGTAAATCATCCGAGAGCTTTACAATCGGCGATAAGGTAAAGATTAATATTCTTGATATCAGCGGCGATAAAGTCAAGATAGGCATAGAAGCTCCAAAGGATATTGTTATTATGAGGAGCGAGGTTCTTGAGACGATTAGTAGTAACATTGAGGCTGTTGCAACTGACAGGATTCCGGATCTCGGATTATTGAAAAAAAAGCTTCTCGACAAAAAATAAATCTGCTTCAATTGTCATGCGGTGCTATGCATTGCATGACTTTTTGGCTCTATGTCAATAGTTGGGGTAAAGAAATCCTAAAAAATTTATCAAAATCCGAAGTGGTGTTAAACTGCTTCGGATTTTTCTGTGTTTTTATCCGAAAAAATATGGAGAATACGATTTTTGAAACGTTTAAAATTACGATATCCATAAGCAGTTCGCTTAAGAACCTTAATTTTGTTGTTACACCCTTCGGTAAATCCATTTGTATATGGGTAAGCGAATGAATTTAATATACCGTCAGTAATAATTAAATTGTGATTTGAATAGAAATAGTCGCCAAGCGTAATATTGTAACCATAATCGCACCAGAATGGTGGAGTAATAATAACTTCTTTACCCATCGAACCAATCATACTATCTAGAATATCCTTTTGTGCGGTTCTGTCATTTGGAGAAAGCTGATTGTATTTGTAACACTTGTCTTTGCACTTGGCTATTTCTTTTTCATATTCAGGGTTATAACAACCTTGAAAATAGCAATTTATCGGTATTACCGGATGTTTACTCATGTCTTTATCACCTCTCAAATTTATGTTTATCGAACTGATTGTACCAATTGATAATCTTTAAATAAAGCCATCTTTACATACAACGAATGGTGCCTCAAGTCGTTGTCGGTGGAATCGTGAGAAAGGATTTAACAGGATGAAGGTGAGGTTTATTTAGTTTATACAGGCCTTCTCCATAATATCGTAGAATGCAGGATGCCCGGAGTTCAGCATTACACATCAGTCTTGGAATTACGGTACAAATCCTGATATTCAGAAGTTAGTTTTAGAATAGTTGCTGCCATAAAACGCGGTGACTTTTTCATATCATCATTCAGCCATTTTTGAATAACTCCTATACAACCTGTAAGTGTAAAAGCATGTATATATTCAGCATCTTCTTTTGAAATTGAATCATTCCAAACAATGTTATTTATAATATTTTCATATACAAGCATAAAAACACGTTTTTGAAAATTCAAATCTCCACGATCGCTGAGCAGGAGTTTGCAAATACGCGCATTTTCCTTTATGTATTCAAATATCTGCTCAACCATATCAACAATTGCAATGGGAAGGTCGTTTTTTGAAAAAGCAGCAAGATGATTTTCCACATTTCCAAGCAGCTCGTCTTGAATTTGATTCATAAAGTCATATTGATCATTGTAATGGGCATAAAAAGTTGCACGGTTGATATCTGCATTTTCACATATTTCCGTAATAGAGATTTTCGAAATATCCTTTTTTTCCAGAAGTGTTATAAAACTATCCTTGAGCACCATCTTTGTGTACTTGACTCTTCTATCATCTTTTTTAGTAATCATTCTAATATCCTTTCCACCGAGAAAAATTATTTTTTAGAAAATGTTATTTTCTAAACATTTTTTTATCATGTGTTTGTCAACTATCATCTGATAATAATCTGATTGTTGTATTATTATCAGATTATATTATAATATATATGTGATTGATTTTCAACACTATGTTTGATTAAATATTTTAAAATCTATAAAGATTTCACTTTCGAGGAGGAAAAAAGGTGAAAAAGCTTATGCAACTTGTAATAAAACATAAAAAATCGGTGCTTATTATATTCATTATATTAGCAGCAATCGGAACGTTTCTTTCCACTCGTGTTTCTGTTAACTATGATATGGTAGATTATTTACCAGAAGATGCGCAGTCAACAGTGGCTATTTCTATAATAGAGGAGGAATTTGTAGGTGACGCGCCTAACGCAAGAGTTATGCTTGAAAATGTGACCATACAACAAGCTCTTGAGTATAAAGTAAAGCTTTCTGCAATTCTGGGTGTGTCCTCTGTCAGTTGGCTGGACGATGTTATCGGTAAGGATAATCTTATTACCACTCCGCTTGAATTTTTAGATAATTCTATAACCGAAAACTATTATAAAGACGGAAATGCTTTGTTAAGTATATCAATTAAAAGCGGTCAAGAGCTTGATACAGTGAATGCTATCTACGATTTAATCGGAGATAACGGTGCTGTTGGTGGTGATGCTGCTAATTCATCGGCATTTCAATCCATGACTGAATCCGAGGTTTTTTCTGCCATGGCATTTATTATCCCGATTATTTTGATTATCCTTATCTTTTCAACGAAATCATGGCTTGAACCTTTTTTGTTCCTAATTACTATTGGTGTAGCTGTGGTTATAAATATCGGGACCACTGCTATTTCTGATGAAATATCTTATATAACACAAACTGTAACTCCGATATTGCAGCTTGCTGTTTCTATGGATTATGCAATTTTCCTACTTCATAGCTTTTACGAGTACCGCTCAACACACGAACCGAATGAAGCCATGCAACTTGCTATGAGACGGTCATTGCCTACAGTTGCAGCCAGTGCTGCGACGACAATAATTGGATTTTTAGCTTTGATTTTTATGAGATTTGGCATCGGGTCAGATTTGGGTTTCCATTTAGCTAAAGGTGTTATATTGAGTTTCTTATCAGTAATGGTTTTCCTGCCTGCATTAACGCTTGTCAGCTATAAATTGATAGATAAAACAAAGCATCGGAGTTTTGCTCCCAGTTTCAGTAAGGTCAGCAAAGGAATATCAAAACTCAGAATACCTTTCCTTATATTAGCTCTTATTGTCGTAATACCTTGCTTTATCGCACAGTCAAGAACTTCTTTTATATACGGAACAGGAGGTTCGGTCGAAGGTTCACGTGTTGAAAAAGATACGGCATTGATTGAAGAAACCTTCGGCAAAGAGAATCTGTTGGTGCTTTTGGTGCCTAAAGAAACATCAGGGAAAGAAGCTGATCTATGTGACGAGCTTTCTTCAATTTCCAATATTACGAATGTAGTTTCATATGTAACAGCTGTTGGCGCTGAAATACCACCCCAATATGTTCCAAAAAATGTTGTTAACCAGTTTTACTCCGAGAACTACTCACGAATTATATTGTATACATCTATGCCTGAGGAAGGGGAACAGGCTTTTAATACCGTAAAGTCGGTGCTTGATTCAACTGCGAAGCATTATGATTCTTACTATTTAACCGGTCGGAGCGCAACACTTTATGACATGAAGAATGTCATTGAAATAGACACAAACATTGTCAACCTAGTAGCAATAATCGGTATTTTTGTCGTAATACTTATAACATTTCGTTCAATCACGGTTCCTGTATTGCTTGTGTTTACAATTGAAACAGCGATTTGGATAAACCTTTCATTTGCATATTTCACCGATAACACATTGAGCTATATAGGCTACCTCATTATCAGTACAGTACAACTTGGTGCCACGGTGGATTATGCCATCTTACTCACCAATCACTATTTAACAGAGCGCAAAAACTTGCCGAAAAAAGAAGCAATGTATAAAACACTTACAGATAATCTTTCAGCTATTCTTGTATCAGCAAGTATACTTGCTGCTGGGGGATTTACCCTTGCTGTGACATCCGGTAACCCGATCGTTTCAGAGCTCGGTACTCTGCTTGGCAGAGGGACGCTACTCTCTTTTGTAATGGTGATCTGTGTGTTACCAACACTACTTATCATTTTCGATAAGACTATACAAAAAACAACTCTTAAAAACGCTTTCAGTCTACATAAAAAAACTAAAAAATAACTTAAAGAGGTGAATTAAAATGAGAAAATTTCTATCAATATTTGTAGCTTCGCTGATTATACTTATTATTTTAACCATTCCTGTGTCTTCTATAGAAGCACCTACGCAAAAAGAAGAAGTGGTATATGGATTATTAACATCGGATGGAATGGTACAGAGTATTTATGTAGTTAACAGCTTTAAGAGCGGTATGATAACCGATTACGGTGATTATAATGAAGTAAGCAATATGACTTCATCAGAAAAGCTGAATATAAGCGGAGACAGGATTACCGTTAACACTGCTGATGATAAATTTTATTATCAGGGAACTCTTCAGTCTAAAGCGCTGCCCTGGAACATAGACATTCGATATGAGTTAGACAGTAAAGAGATTTCTGCTCCTGAGCTTGCAGGTAAAGCCGGTGCACTAAAAATCGAAATATCTGTTACACAAAACAAAGCTGTCAACCCTGTATTCTATGAGAATTATATGCTCCAGATATCGCTTACACTGAATACAGATAAGTGTACGGATATTATATCTCCTAATGCTACAATAGCCAGTGCAGGCAAAAACAAGGTGATCGCTCATTCTGTTTTACCGGGAAAGGATGCAAATATTTCGGTCTCAGCAGACGTAGAAGATTTTGCAATGAGCAGCATAGAAATAGCTGCTATACCACTTGCTATGATGATCGAAATGCCGGACACAGAGAACCTGACTAAAGATATGACTAGTCTGTCGGATGCTGTAAGTAATTTAAACGAAGGAGTTAAAAAACTGTCCGAGGGTATTACAAAGTCCTCTTCAGGAGCGAGCGAATTGTCTGTCGGCTCATCTGATTTTTCAGATGGACTGTCAGAATTAAGCGCTAATTCAGAAGGATTGTTGAACGCATCCGCTCAAATAAATGCAGCTTTAATTAACATATCAGAAGCTCTCAATCAAAGCATCGGGGAAATTAATTTAAGTGATATCAATGCACTACCCGGCGGATTAAATCAGCTTGCTGATGGATTAACGAACATTAATGGTGGAATACAACAATTAAAAAATGGATTTGCTTCTGCTTATTCTGCGCTTGATTCGGCAATGTCGTCAATTCCTGACACCGAGATTGATCCTTCCGGATTATATGCAGCAGTATCGGGTAATAATGCGTTAAAAAATACAGTTGACCAGCTCATGGCTTATTATTCATCTTCAAAAAGAGTAAAAGGAACTTATGACGAAGTTAAAATTGCTTTCGCATCCGTTTCCGGTAATCTGGACAAGATGAGCAGTTCAATTAACACGATTGAAGAAACGCTTTCGGGATTATCAACTGAAATAGAGCAGGTAATAAATGATATGGACATCACCGGGAAAATCAAGCAACTACAAGAAGGTCTCTTTGAAGTTGCAAACAACTACAGTCTGTTTGATGCAGGACTTGGTGAATATGTTGGTGGTGTTAAAAGCCTTGCAGAAGGATACGGTGAAATTAATGAAGGTCTTAAGTCTCTTGCAAGCGGTATCGGTGAATTAGACACCGGAGCTACTTTCTTGAATGAAGGTACAAGCAAATTAAACGATGCAGTGGCTGACTTGCCAAAAAGAATAGAGTTCGAAATAGATGAGATAATCAGTCAATATGATAAATCCGATTTTACCCCCGTGTCTTTTGTTTCGGAAAAAAATACAAATGTGACCGCTGTGCAATTTGTAATGAAAACCGATCCTATCGAGGTTATAGAGATTTTGGAAAGTGCCGAAACAGTGCCTGTTAAGCTGACCTTTTGGCAGAAACTTCTCAAACTGTTTGGGTTATATCCGTAACGGATTGGTATAAAAGCAAAACGTAAAAAACTTATCAGTGTTCATATTTTAACGAAAAGTTTATACAGTATTCAGTGGTTGTAAGTTTTATCGCGGATAACGGTTTATACTTATGCTAACGAAACCAAACCTACGCTTTCGATATAATATGCAAATGAATACTTTATCAAGATTATAAGCCATGTAAAAAATTTTAAAACCCTTGACTTTGCTGATTGTTAAGCATTGTCAAGGGTTTTTTGTGTTTATATAAATAAATCTGCTTCAATTGTCATGCGGTGCTATGCATTGCATGACTTTTTTACGCATTTCAGATGCTGTTACTTTATTTTAAAAATATATGTTCGATATATGTAATGAAGTAGAATATACAAATTTTCTGTATATTTTACCGGTTCTTTTAGGTACAGTAACAAAATCTGTCAAAAAGCCCGTGCACCCAAGTCTTTTTAGATTTTGTGCTGTTTGAAAACGAAGAAAAAAAAGGGAAAGGATTCCCGAAAAAAATTCAAGGAGGATAATTTAATGCGTATCAGTCACAACATTGCTGCTATGAACACCTACCGTTCATACAACAGCAACGCAGTAACTGCAAACAAGTCCATGGAGAAGCTCTCCAGCGGCTCGAGGATCAATCGCGCAGCGGATGACGCGGCAGGTCTTTCGATTTCCGAGAAGATGAGAAGCCAGATTCGCGGACTCTCCCAGGCAATGAGGAACGCAGAGGACGGTATCTCATTCCTTCAGACGGCAGAGGGTGCTTTAAATGAAGTATCCGATATGCTCACCAGACTCAAGGAGCTTGCTGTTCAGGTTAAGAACGGAACCTACAGCACCCACGACAAAGCTAACATCGGCTCAGAGATGAATGCGTTAGGCACGGCTATCGCTGGAATCTATGCGGACACGAAGTTTAACGGAATTGCCGTATTCGGTATTCAGGACGATGACACTACAGCCGGTGTTCTTGCCGCGCAAACAGTACCCGCTACACCTTTGGCAGCGGATATTGCAGCGACCATAGCATACGGTGAGGATGGTGCTCAGTCGATCACGGTTTTGCAGGCAACTACAACCGCGATGAATGCTCTTACCGTTGAGACAGCAACGGCAGGAACTGCTCCGGAGGATGTAACGGTGGCTTTAGTTGAAGCAGCTATTACCGAGGTAAACACCACAAGAGCTACCTATGGTGCACAGCAGAACCAGCTTGAGCATGTTACCAACAACATGGCGACGACAAAAGAGAACCTTCAATCGGCGGAATCTCGTGTAAGAGACGTCGATATGGCCGAGGAGATGACCGAGTACACAAAGAACAGCATTCTTCTCCAGGCTGCACAGTCGATGCTTGCACAGGCTAATTCACAGCCTCAGGGCGTACTTCAGCTACTTCAGTAAAAAAGTATGATAAACGGTCATACAAAAAAAGGGGAAAGGAATCCCACAACAAAAATTCAAGGAGGATTATTAAATGCGTATCAGTCATAACATCGCTGCTATGAACACCTATCGTTCATATAACAGCAACGCAGTAACTGCAAACAAGTCCATGGAGAAGCTCTCCAGCGGTTCGAGAATCAATCGTGCGGCGGACGACGCGGCAGGTCTTTCGATTTCCGAGAAGATGAGGAGCCAGATCCGCGGACTTACTCAGGCAACAAGAAATGCAGAAGACGGAGTTTCGTTCCTTCAGACAGCAGAGGGTGCATTAAACGAAGTATCCGATATGCTAACCAGACTCAAGGAGCTTGCTGTTCAGGTTAAAAACGGAACCTACAGCGGCGATGACAAGAAGAATATCGGTTCTGAGATGAAAGCACTTGGCACAGCTATCGCCGGAGTTTATACGGATACAAAGTTTAACGGAATATCTGTTTTCGGCGGAGCTACATATGCTGTCGCAACCGGTGTCATCACCGCGGGAACAGCATCCGCTTCAATCGCATACGGTGAGGACGGCAACCAGACCATAGACATCGCACCGTTAACGATTACAAATATGTCGGCTCTTACAGCAAAAACGGCTGTTATAACGGACGGAACCACCGCAGCGGCAGTAGCTGTTACGGATGTTGAGAATGCTATCACCGAGGTTAACACCGCAAGGGCTACCTACGGTGCACAGCAGAACCAGCTGGAACACGTTATAAACAACATGGCAACGACAAAAGAGAACCTTCAGTCGGCGGAATCCCGTGTAAGAGACGTCGATATGGCCGAGGAGATGACCGAGTACACAAAGAACAACATTCTTCTCCAGGCTGCTCAGTCGATGCTTGCACAAGCTAATTCACAGCCTCAGGGCGTACTACAGTTACTTCAATAATATAGTAGCCTGAGGTGTAATGATCATTCTGCGGGAGTAAATATACTCCCGCAGAATTAGCTAAATGCATTTATATTAAAAAAATAATGAAGTAAGACGTTAAATTATAAAAGTATAAAATTACCTGTTATCAGTGCATTTTGTAGTATATGACGTTGACAGGTCTTGGGGATTAATATGAGATTCGTTCAATCGACAAACTTGAAACCCGGGATGGTTTTAGCAAAAAACATATACGGAATACATGGTGAGTTACTTCTTGCGATGGGAAGCGAGCTTACGGAAAAATTTATCGAAAAATTGTTGGACTCGGAATGTGACGGTGCATATATCGCAGACGATTCTGTGGAAGACTCAGGCGTTAAAGGAATTATAAGCACAAAGCTTAAGGAAAACACGGTCAGAGCAGTCAGGAGCTTCTTTATAGGTATAGAAAAGAACAATACCTTTGAAGCGAGAAATTCGCTCTCGTCGATGAAAAACTTATTGGAGGATATTATCGATGAGATTTCCACGGATAAGAACGCTATGGTAAATATGGTAGATCTAAAAGTTTTTGACGATTACACCTATTATCATTGCGTGAGTGTCGCCGGTCTTGCAATTATGGTAGGCGTATCAGCGGGTATGAACAGAAAGGCGCTGTACAAACTTGGTATGGGCGCATTGCTTCACGATGTCGGGAAAATTTTTATACCAAAAGAGATAT
>ENA-UOOR01001426-UOOR01001426.1-fermentation-metagenome-genome-assembly--contig:-NODE-1426-length-28276-cov-13.107615_pt1 | contig 28276 bp, 32 predicted proteins | sample MGYA00245780_ERZ724029 | MGnify/ENA primary metagenome ERZ724029 (study PRJEB28704, sample SAMN03018315) | fermentation metagenome | biome: anthropogenic terrestrial biome; feature: soil... | reverse complement strand
ATATACTAAAGAAGAAAAGAAAAAGGCGATTATAAATACTATTCCTGCTGATTTTTTATTGAAAGAGCAGCCTAAATTAGATAATATAGAACTTTCATATAGGGGCTATTCTATTAGAGAGATTGGCTTTAAATTTGAACCAGAGCTCCAGAAAATTGAAGATGTGTTTACTCATAAGTATTCAGAGATAAAAAGAACTACTCAGGATACTGTTAATGATTATATTTCTGAAAATGAAATTAAATTGAATATCAGTGGTGGATTCTTTGAATTAGATTTACTGAGTACAAATTATGAAGATTGGTGTAATGAACATGTATCAGAAGAAAGTATTGATAAAAAGGAAGATCTGATTAAGTACATATTTATGGTTATAGCCAGTAAGGAGTCAGAATTTAATAAATTGGACGAAAGGAAAAAGAAGCTAGTTAAGTATTATACGAAGTGCAATAAGAAGATTCAGAGTAATCTTAAAAGGATGAATTATACATATGGTTATCTTATGGAGTATATTGTAAAGACAAAGGACGATATTATTGATAAAATGGACATTATTTTAGAAAGAATTGACGAAGTAGAAAATATTATTAAATATAATGCGTCTGATACAATGGATGCTACAAATAAATGTAATAGAAATGTTTCTGGGTTGTATTCTGAGCTACAAGACATGCAAGAAAATCTAATAACTGAAATCCAAGTAGATGTAGAAATGTTGGAAGAAGACTTGGGAATGGAAATAGATGCAAAAGAGAAATTTAAGGAAATGATGAAAAGAGGAAGAAAATAATACAATATATTCAAAAGGAAGTGATTATATTTGAAGTATGATGGTTTCCTATATGGAAATGGATTAACACTTAATTTGTTATATCATCTGAAACAATACATGCCACAGGATAAACACTATTTATTGAACATAGATGATTTCTTGAAAAAGCTTATCGCTAAACAAGTAAGCCAGCGAGAAGAAAACAAAGTCTTTATTGGAATTTACAAAAAAGATACTATCGAAACACGAAAGTTTTTTAGTTTACTTAAAGAAGGGCTAAACAGCTATTATCAGCAATTTAATGGGAACATTGAATATGTACTAGGGCAACAGCTTTTTGAGAAAAATCATACATTTAATTTCATAGGGATAATTGATATGTTCCCAGCATTGTATAATATTTGGTGGATTATCCTGTCTGAATATCTGTCATTTTTAAGGCTAGACGATAAAATTGATAACTTCTATAAGTCAGTGAATAATGTTCTTGGAAATCCAACAAATGTGTGGACAACTAATTATGATTTGTTTTCAGAATCATTACATCCAAAGCATCTACATGGATATTTTCTTAGGGAGATTAAAGAATATCGTAACGTAATCTACAAAATAACAAATGATGGAAATCAATATTATTTTAAGTATATATGGGGGCATAACGGTCAAGGAAAAGCTAACTTAATTAATCAGCTTAGACAATATAGCAATCACGAACAATATTTTGATTTTGATTTCTTCTTTGACCATGGTAAGAAACTTGATAGATTACTTATATATGGAATAAGCTTTCAAGAAGCAGGATATATGGAATCAATGAAAAATGCTTATCCCAAATATCAAAAAGCATCCATTGGCGGAATTGTTGATGAACATATTCTTGTAAGGGTAAAAGCAATGCTTGATTCAGGAGAACTAAGACATTTTGATATAACATATTTTTCTGAGGATGAGAAGAAACGATTTATTGAAGTAATGGAGGCTGTGAAGATAAGTGAATATACATTAGTTAAATGTCAGGATCTTATTTTTGCAAGCTAAGCTGTAAGTATATTTTATTCGAACATTTTAATTTCTGAATAAAGACAAGGTGACAACATTATATTTTTGTTGTCAGTTGGTTCTAGAGCAAACAAATTAAAATTTAACACATATTAAGAAGTAAAGAAAACAAAATAAAATAATTATTTTCCTTCAGAAAAAATATAGTTTCTGAAGGAATTTTTTTGCATTTTTTGCAATCAGCTTTTTCAAGCCCCAAGTACTTAATGAAAGGGAAAACAAAGCCCCTCACAAATAAGGAAAGGAGCAAACACGATATGGGAACAAACTTATTAGCAGTAGCAACAAATACAGTGGTTCTTGCAGCAAGCTACACAAAAGCGATTACAAGTTTAAAATCAGTTCTTCTTACACTGGGTAGTGCAATTGGAGCAGTCATGTTGGTCTATGGTGGAATTAAATTCGCTATGGCATTCCGTCAGATGGATCAGCAGGGTGAGCACCAGGCAGTGTACTCAGTTGTAGCCGGTGGTGTTCTTGTAGGGTTAAGTGCACTTGTATCTGTATTAACCTAAGACAGATCCCGGCTCCGCGATACATGGAGTCGGGATTGTTTTATTTAAAAAAGTAGGAAAGGAGTCATTATGGCAGAAGTAGTAAAAGCACTTTATAACTGTGCATTTACCGTATGGAATGAACTGATGAAAATTGCCATGACGCTTTTTACAACAAGTCCAAAGCTGGCAGGAAATGGTACACCTTATGCAACCGTTCATACCATCTATAACGCAATCAGCGATGCGACCGTACCAATTGCAACGGTATTTTTTATCATTGCAATTTATAAGTCGGTGATATCAGCACCGCCAGGACAACAGGCAATGCGATTTTTACAGGATGCATTAAGGTATTGCATCATCCTATATTTTGCAGCCAATATGTGGAGTGTTATGGGATACATTATGGATTTTGCAGATGGGATTACCGCAAAGATTACGGCAACAAGTGGATACACATTGTCGGTTAGTGGAGATATGGAAACGATTATAGATGATTGTCTGAAATTACCAGACTTTGAATTGTCGGGAGAGTGGCTAGAAAAATTCTGGTCCACGATTGGATGTTCACTATTATTCCTGATTGGAGGAATCGTGCTTTTATTTATTATGGTTGCAAGCTGCATCTCGATTATCAGTAGCGCATTCCAGAGAATCTTAAAGCCACTGATGATCCTTCCATTTGCAGGAATTGCGATTGCACTTGGAGCAGGTGGACACGATATTTCAAGGTCGTTACTGACGTATATTAAAACCTTTTTTGGTTTTTGCATATCGGGAGCATTGATGGTTATAGCGGTAAAAACAGGCGTATCGCTATGTACCAATCTGGTGAATTTTGATCTTACCAGTGCATCCAACATCTATAAATGTATTCTGATTACTGTACAGATGGCAATCACGCCAATCGTAATCAGTGGACTTGTAAAAGGCTCAGACGCAATGATCGCAAGAATGTTCTAAGCGGAAGGGAGATAGAAATTATGGCGCAAATGAACAGAAATGTCAATTTAGAAGAAATCGATTCAGATGCATTGTTTGGAATTGATGCATTAAAGAATCAAAGCATATTACAAAAGATTATCTTTTTTGGATGTGTTATAGCAGGAGTTTTAGTCAATGTATTGCTCCCACTGTATTTTGAAACACCAAGAATTGTGTGCATCTTGTTTTTTTTAGGATTGTTATTAGTGGGAGTAGCCATTGGTTGTAACTATACAGAGGATATGACCTATGGAAAGTATATGATCTATTTCTTCTTTAAACCGACCACACCACTGTTTTATGAATCTACAGAGGATGTAGAAAAAATCAGAGAAAGGGCGTTGGAAATTAAGCGGGAGGAAGAGATGACACTAAGGCGACAACAACAGGCAGATCCAATGGCACAGAGAAAGCTTCTAATGAAAGTCATTATTTTTGTAATTGTGTTAGCAGTAAGTATTGGAGCTGTATTTATCTACAGCGGTATGAAAGAGAAAGACAGTATCCATCACAGAGTGGAAGCAGTAACGGAGGAAGCAGATGAATAAAGAAAATGTAGCATATATTGAGTTGGCTAGGACGTTGGAAGAGGAATTCCATAAAAAGCAGGGAGCTAGTCTTTTAGCCAATCTAAATAAGAAAAATGTAGAGGGGTTAGATGTTACCCAGGATAAAATCTTAAGCAACATCAAAGAGCAGTTAGCATCTTATCAGAATGAAGATGGAGATGAGCTGACAGAAGAAGAAAAAGATTATGTCATTGACTTAATCAGAAAGGAATTATGGGGATATGGGATTATTGATTCTCTAATTCACGATAAGAATATTTCTGATATTAAGCTCTATGGAGCGAAGAATATCCGAGTAAAGAGAAATGGGATTCGAGAAGATTGCAAGATTCGATTTAAGGATGAGAAGAGCTTCAAGGCATTCGTAACAAAGTTGTTAGAGAGAAATAAGATCAACCTAGGAACAGCCAATGCGATTCAAACATTTACGGATGGCACCCAGGAGGATTTTATTCTTCGAATTACCATTCTTTCAGGACTTCTGGTAGACGGAGGACTGCCAGTAGTGGCAATCAGAAAGATTCCTAAGAATAAGTACACGCTTCGCACATTGGAAGAAGCAGGGATGTTCAAGCATCAGATGGGTAACAGAAAGGTAAAAGCAGAGAGAAGACTTCATAAGAATCACTTTTCAGAAAGTAATCAGGATTTTAATGAACTGATGAATCTGATGATTGCATCCAAAGGAATTCTTTTTACAGGAAAGGGAGCGAGTGGAAAGACCACGTTAATGAATGCCATGATTGCAGAGATTCCAGAAGATGAATCTGTGATGATCTGTCAGGAAAATGCAGAGCTATTTGATCTTTCTCATCCAGACTTATTCGCTTGTCATGTTATGACGAATTCAGGAGATTCCAAAATTAGTTATGAGCTTGGTGATTTAACAAGAGCAGCACTTCTGGTTGATCTTGATAGAGTAATCGTTGGTGAAGTAAAGGAAGGAACAGAAGCAGCAGGACTTTCCAAGGCATCCATGACAGGACATAAGTGTTGGACTTCTGTGCATGGAGAAAGTTGTGAGATGTCAGTCGATAAGATGGCAGATTATATCAGTCAGGCAACTGGGTATTCCACAAGGGATGCATTAAAGCAGCTGCAGGGATTTGAGTATGTGGTGCATCTAAAGAATTTCCATGTAGATGAGATTGTACGAATTGCAGGATGGGATAAGGAAAAGGATGCACTGATTTATGAAGAAGTATATCCAACAACTGGGGAAGGAGCAGAGCATGAAAATGAAAATAGTTAGTGTTCTTATGATTTCATTGATGGCAGCATCTCTTGGAGGCTGTGGATTCTTTGATACACTTGGAGGATTAAATAGTGGTAAGGCAACCAGCTATTCAGATGTCAGTGATTTGGAGAGTGGAAAAGCTTATGTCTGGCATCATGAGGGAGCAGATATCAAAGATGATTTAAGCTCGGATGTGGGTAAGGATGTATTCTTTACCTGCATCACAGGAGATTACAACTTTAAGAACAAGGAACTAGAGGAAGTAACCGAATATCCAAGAAGCATCTGGATTGATTCAAATACTGATAGTGATATTCCAACGGTAACAAGTTCCGACTGCCTGATCTATGTATCAAGTACAGAAGTGCCAAGCTCCATTGTGTTTGAACGATTTGCTGATTACGGATATACCATCGGTGTTTCGAATATGGAGGCAGATCAGGGCGGTCATTATTATCTGATCTATTCAGATGTATACGAGGATGAGTATAAGTATTACATTGATACGAAGTCAGATGCAGCACAGCTGACCGACATTGAAATTATCACAAAGCTTTATCTGGATAAGGTAGGAAGTACAAAGGTGGACGAGAAAAATGTATCGGATGGCGGTACGGTTCTTGGACTGAAAAAGGATAAGACTTATACCTGTGAGTTCTATACAGGAACTTACTATCAGGATTACAACCTGACTGCCAATATTCATAGCTTTGGAAGTCTAGAGCGATTTGTCAGTTACGATTATGAATTCATGCACAGTAACTTCATTGTGATTCAGATACCAGAGTATTTTAGGTCGGGATATTACTTTGTAAATGGAGTAGGACTTTTCCGTTATGTGTCAGATGCTGATGCTGGGAAATACGATGGCGAGGCATATGATGCAGCAATTAACTGGAATGATCCAATTATTCTGTATAACGAAGATGGCACAGTAAAGTATGACCCAAGCAATCCAGACAGAACACAAAGCATTGATGAAAGTTCAGATCCAGGGGACAAAGGAGATGTACACATTGATGTGTCAGTGCCTGTGGATAATACAGATGCAATTACGGATTCTGGTGGAGAAACAAAAGGACAGGAGGAACAGAGTAAATGAACGAAGAATTATTAAGGTGGCTTCCCTGGGGATGCATACTTCTACTTAGCTTTTTACTGATATTTCTGATTCATAAGAGATTTGTAGAAAACAATGTCTGGGGAAAAGTCGTTAAAAAATACAAGGATAATGTAGATTTAAAGGTACTATCGGAAGCCGAGTTTGTAATAAAGTTTGGAGCGATTGAGAACCATTCCATTTTGTATAAGTTAGATCGACTGATGTTACTTAGTGGGATTAAGAACGTACTTCCCTTTGTAAATGGAGAAGTATTCTTTGGAACAGAGATTTTGCTTGCAGTCGCAGGATTTTTTGAAGGAACGATTCTTTTTCAAAATGTATTCGTAGCATTGTTTTTAGCAGTGGCACAGGCAGTGATTCTCTATGCACTAGCCATTGGACTTGCAGGAAGGACATACAACCAGATTGAAGATCAGACAGCGATTTTTATATCCATCCTATCTAATCATGCGAAGGGGAGCAGTGATATTGTTTCCATTATGCAAAATACAATTCCATCCTTAAATGGAGTGCTTAGAGGAATTGTAGAGAAGTTTGTGCAGGATGCGGAGAATATGGGAAATGTAGATATTGCCTTTGATTATATGAAGGAATCGGTGGATAATAGGCAATTACAGACCATCATTGTGAACCTTAAGAACTGTATGCATTATCAGGCAAATTATGAAGAGGTATTAGCACAGATGATGAGCCAGGTGACTGCAGGATTATCCGCAAGGGAAGACAGAAAGAACATCTTATTTTCCATGAAGCTGACGCTTGTTGTGATTTCCATTACTGCAGTGATTATCGTATGGATTATTGGTTCAGGACTTGGAATCGATGTAAAGGGAAGTCTTACTGGAAATATGGCAGGACAGGTATTGCTCTTAATCACAGGATTATTGTACCTCATAGTTGGAATCAAGATGTTTAAGACGGATAAGTAAAGGAGGAAGATAGATTGATAGGATTATTAGTAGCATTATTATTTATTATTTTGTTCTCATTTTTTCAGGGAATTGTGTATCTGATTCATGGTACGACACCTGCAAAAGAGGCAAAAAAGAAAATGGAAAAGATCAAGAATTCTTCCATTGTAAGAAAGTTCTTTGCACAAAAGCAGATTACTCTTAAGAAGATGGGAGCTGGAGTTCTATTAAAAGATCAAATGACTGTGAGTCAGTGGTATCTCTACAAGGGAATGATGGCAGGACTTTTGGGAATGATTTGTTTCTTTGTCATGGAAGGATTGTTAAAGTCTGATATGGCAAAGACAGTTAGTATTCTTGTTGCAGTCATAGGATGGTTTTTCTTAGATATTATCTTAAGAGCACAGAACCGTTCGTCCAATGACGATATGATGCCTGACATTATGGAAATGAGCAGATCGGTCCTATATGGAAAGCGAGGCGGTCAGTATATCGCAGATGCGCTAAAGGATGCTGTCATTGTAGTTGAGAACAAACGATTAAAGACAGCACTTATGAGATTAAGAAATGATTTGGATGGTGGAAGATCCCTAAATGATTGCTTGGATGAACTAGAAATGAGTTTTAGTAATGGTGAGATTTCAGCCTTTTGTACGGTCATTAAGTCGCTGCAGTCTACAGGACAGGTGGATGAAGCACTTCGTACTTTGGAGAATAATATCGAAAGAGAACAGGTCAGTGTGAATAAGAAGAGATGCCTCATGTTAGAGCATAAGACCATGATGTATGTAATCTTTATTGCAATGGATATTCTGGCAATGATTCTTTACTGCATCATTATGAAACTATTGCAGTTGCAGATTGGGTTTTAGGAGGTGGCAGGATTGAATTTCATAAAGAAAAAGAAGAAAGCTTCCATTATGGAAAATATGTTGGTCATGCTCCTAGAACTGATTGTTGTCTGTGCATTCTTAGTCATCATATTTGGAGCATTCTCTGGAATCAGTGACAAGTGGGGCATGAAGCAGGCTGCAAGAGAGTACATGCTGATTATGGAAACCGAAGGATATCTAAATGCAACGGATCAAGCAGCGTTAAGATTAGAACTGGAAAGCTATGGACTTCGTAATATCTCCTTTAGTGGAACGACCACAAGGGAAGTTGAGTATGGAGATCGAATTTATTTATGTATCAGTGGAACGTATGATGATAACATTTTAGCCTTTACAGGTGGAATATCAAAGTACACCACCCATCCAAGCTCTATCACCATTAACCGTCAATCGACGGCGAAGCAGTAAGGCGGTGATTAGATGAGGACAATATATAAAAGAATGGTGTCACAGGTAAAAGAGAAAAGAAAAGCGAGCGGAGCAATTGGATATGTATTTCTATTCTTAGTAGTTCTGATTCTTGTAATCTTAACGCTTTATCTGGCACAGGTGGCAAAGCTTATGACTCATCAGCATCACGTAGACGATTCATTGGCAGATTCCGTCTTAGCAAGTCTGGTGGCAGATGATGTCTATTATTTTGAGACATATGAAAGAACAGGAACGCCAGTCATCCGATTCAAAAGTACGGATGATTCTTATGCAATCTTTAACGATTCTATGAGTGATTCAATTGCTGATACAGATGGATTCTATTATAATTTCAGCTTTGATACGTTTATCTGCTATGAGGTGGAAGGAACAAGCATTACGTTTACAACGTATTCAGGCGATGGTGGAACAAAGAGAGTCCGCATAGGCAGTGTTGGATCAGTCAGAGCACCAACAGGAGAAGTAGTAAGAGAGACATCAGCATATGGAAAAGTAAGATTCGATATTGAGAATATCATTGATAAAAGCTATATCACAAAGACCAAGGACATCTACTGTACCTTGGAAATCAACAATTAGAAGGGAGACATTTTATGTTTGAAAAGAAGATAACAGAAGAACAGAAAAAGCAGATGGTAAAGGAAAATAAAAAGGTAGCAAAGCAGAAAAAGAAAGGAAAAGGAGGGGAATCAAAAGCATTGTCCATATTAAAGACTTTGTTGATTCCCGCAGTCTTTGCAGCGATTGTGGTATGTGTGCTCTATATGGCGGTTCAGAATAAAGCAGCCCAGGAAGAATTAAAGACATCCGTTGTCTGCATAAAGGAGAATGTGAAAGCAAATACTTATGTGAAAGCAGATGAAATTGAGAAATATTTAACCACAACATCGGTAGAGCTTACCGCAGTTCCTAATACAGCAGTAAAGTCGCTTGGCGAATTATCAAAGGATGGATTTTATATTAAAGACGCCATGTCAAAGTCGCAGATGGTATTAACAGATAATCTAGCAGACAAAGACAAGGTGATGGATAAGTACTTAAGCGGTTACGAAGTAACATCCTTTGCTGCAGAATCTTTTGATGGTGGTGTAAATGGAAGCCTTAGAAAGGGCGATATTGTATCGGTCTATGCAGTTGATCCAGCCACTGAGATGTTGGTTCTTATGGCAGATAATGTTTATATTACAAATGTATATGACAGTTCTGGTAATAAGATTAGCGAGGATAGTGAGATTGCAACATCCTTTACGGTATATGTAACGGAAAGTGAAGTTGAGCAGATCAACAAAGCAGTTGTATATGGCGGGATTCAGATGTATTTGAAAACGGAATAAGGGAATAAATGGGAAGGTGTGCCATGTGGTGCATCTTCTTTTCCTGTATACAGTCTTAATGCTATTTTATATTTTGAAAATCTTTGGTATGATATAGGGAAGGGAAAAAGATACAGAAGGTAAAGAAATAGCAGACATAAGATTGGGGGCATGATTATGGCAGATAGATCTTTTACAGAGTATGTCACACATACTTTTGATAACCAGTTCTGGAAAGCAAGCGAAGACTGGTATGAGGAAAACAAAGATTCAGTAGAAGTAGATGAGAGCATCCTTCATAAAATCGGAGATTTAGACATTGAAAGAGTTACTGTTAAGTATGTCTGGGTAGAAGACCGACCAGATATGAGGATTCAGTTTGATGTTGCAGTGGAAGTGGAATTTTCTGTGGCAGAGGGAGATTATCATTTCGACAATGACTATCAAGGAAAAGACTGGTTAATGATAAGTTGTGAAGGCAATCTTGATAAAGACTTGAAAGATTTTACCATTACAGATGTGAATCATTATGATGGTAAGAGCAGAAGACATGATCCTTTATCCGATGCTTTAGTGCCATATATTAGAAAAACAGAATTAGATCGGGTGTCAGAAGAGATTCTTCAGAAATATTGTCCAAAAGCATTACTACAGCCAATGGCGGTTGACCCATACGAGTTAGCAGAAAAGATGGGGCTCACTGTTCGGATGGAGTACATAACAAAAGATGGTTCTATCTTTGGAAGAACATTTTTCTATGACTGTGATGCAGAACTATACAATCCAGATACAGATGAGATGTATACAGTGCCTATAAAAGCAGGAACAATTATAGTGGATAAAAAGGCATATTTTATGTATGCAGTTGGCGCATCCCACAATACTATCGTGCATGAGTGTGTGCATTGGGAAAAGCACAAGAAACCAATTGCACTTGCAAGATTATATAATAATTCCTTGTCGAGTATTGGGTGTGAAGTAGTTGGAGGTATTGCAGAAAATACAAAAGACAGCTTAGACTGGATGGAATGGCAGGCAAATTCTCTTGCACCAAAGATTCAGATGCCAAAAGATATGTTTAAGAAATACGTGGATGGTTTGATTACAAAATATCGTAGGGAAACCAAGGAATACGATATTATAGATCTGATCGAGCCAATCATAACAGATGTATCTACAACATTTGGTGTATCAAAAACTGCAGCAAAGATTCGATTACTTGAAATCGGAAGAACAGAGGCGCAGGGAGCTTTTATCTATGTGGATGGAGAACATATTCCACCACATAAGCCAAGTGTTCCACTCGAAGTGAACCAAACTTATTCCATAGGGGCACAGGATGCGGCAATCCAGGCAATCATGGATCAAAAATTAAATGCAGTACTTGGAAGTGGAAAGTACCAGTATGTAGAATCTCATTATGTGCTTAATCATTCACGATATTTGGAATATGGCATATTTGGTAATATCCATCTGACGCATTATGCAAGAAACCATATGGATGAATGCTGTATTTTGTTTGATTTATCGATAAAGAATAAAGTTGGACAGAAATATCATTCAGAATGCTTTTTAAACAGAGAAAATTTTGGAGCCATCATTGATTTTGAAGTTAAATATCATGAGGGATATGAAAACTCGACACAAGATAAGCAAGACAAGGCAATGGATAAGTACATGGAATGGGCTATGAGCTTACAAAAATGTCTGGTCTGGGGAGATTATGCAGAGTCCATTAAGAATATTATGAAGGAATTAGGAGTATCTGCAGTAGAGCTAGCAAAAAGAACAGGGTTGAATGAAGCAACAATTCGAAGAAATTTGAATGCGGAGCATTTCACATTGAATACATTTTTGATGATGCTTCTTGGATTACATCTTCCTTATCAGATTTCAGAGCAGCTACTTGATATGGCACCGGAGAAATTGATGATTAGAAATACAAATCATCAATGGTATAAGAATGCGTTGATGTATCAGTATCAGTGGAATATAAAAGAATTGCAAGCTTACTTTGGAAAGCATGGAGTAGCACTATTATAAATATAAAAATTTTTAGGAATCCGTACAGAGCCTGTACGGAAAATGAGTATAATTACGAGCCTTAAAGTTCAGAAATACTGAATTTTAGGGCTTTTTTTGCGTACAGCAAGTGTACGTTTTGCTTGTCTTAATCTTTGTTATTATACACTCAACAGAGGAAAACAAATGCATTGGAAAGATCTGTTTGGAACATTGAAATTGAGAAAAAGAGATAATACGTTTGAATACGCTATTGCAATTTCTGATAAGCTGGAATATAATCATACAAGAACATATGTTTGCATTTTGAAAGAACATATGGATCAGCATAGAAGTGTGTAGTAGCGGTGTGAACTTCGACACTTAACGGAAAAGCTACTGCATTGACCGAATGATCAACGGTCAAGAGTAAATTGCGAGGTGACATAATCCCTTTTCCTCTTAACTAGAATCGATATTTTTGTTGGAGGTGCCAAGATGCAAGAGATCCAGTTTTATTGCAGAAGATGCAAGAAGAGTTTAAGAATCAGTTATTTCCTCACAGGGGATGATAACGCACCAGTTCTTCCAAGTGTTCAGATTATTTGTAATCAGAAGACATGTAGAAGAGTTATGTATTTAAAGAATTATACGGAAAAGATGCTTGTCGAGAATTCCGTAGATGGAAAGTTCTATATTTAATCCATTTGTACGATAAGCAAAGACAACTAAATTAGTGCTCATCACGATACGGGGCTTGACCCTACAGAGGTGTGAAAAATTAACCAGTGAAGACTGGCAGATTTTTCACGTCTCTTATTTTTTTAGAATTTAATAGAGAATACAAGATTGGCTTTTCTTCCTGGTCCGTAACCGGGGGGATGAGCCTTTTTTAATTTAATAGCGCAGGATTCGTCCTCCCAAGACCAACACAGTCGCAGGAGGAAAAGAACATGCGTAAAGAATTAGAATTTAACAGCAATAACGAGGACATCAATAAGTACATGACAAGAGCAACCGATATCTTAAGATCCATCAGAACAGGAAGCAAGACAGCAACTGGCATCAATTATCAGAATGAGATGAGTACATTAGAGCAGATGGAATTCTCGGATTATGTTTCCATGCTTGCAATCAATGAGATGGAAAAAGGCGCCGCAAAAACATATCTAAAGAACAATCAGTTTGGATCTGACTCAGAGGACTTTATCAGCAATTACAAAATTGTTATCTTAAAGAACCTTGATAAATACAATGATTCAAAGCATCTTACAGAGGCTGAAAAGAAGTATTGCTTCTCCACTTTCTTAAAGCATCTGGCACCAGCAGCACTTTGCATGACCTATGCAGATATTCATGGGGTAACAGTGGATGTGGAAAAGAAATTCACATTAGTATTAGGAGTCATGAAAAGGGTAGCTGTAGAAAAACAGATTGCTACCAGTGCAGTGACTCCAGAGATGATCCATGAAGCAAGACCAAGTGTTACGGTTCGAGACATTACAGCAGTCCTTGATTATATAAAAGGAAATGCATCCATTGAACAGATGATGGAAGAAGATGGTGGAGAGAAAGAAGTATTTAAGGGAGCGGATAATCTGGACACAGATATCTTTGATATTCTGGATGTAGATACAGAAAAACTCTTTGATGCATTCTTTAACCGTCTTACAGACATTGAGAAGTTCTTCGTATTATTGGAAGTTCATTGTTGCGATGAAAAATATACTAAAATGACAGCGGGAGAGCTGGCTACAGATAATATCTTGGTAAGTATCGTAGCTGCCGATTCGAAGTTAAAGAAGAATATTTCAACTGGTGATATCAGAATTGAAAGACCTGGTAGATGTTCTGCAAGTGGAATGACATCCATTGAACTTAAGAATGTCGAGTTTGTGAGAGGTAATGTGATTCGATACCAGAAAAGCAAGGCGGCTGCAACATTAAAGATGTTGAAAGCGGGATTGGATATGGCTGATATCATTGGAACTTGCGGGGTAAATTACTTTATAAATCAGTGGGATAAGCTGATTGAAAAGTACTTATAAAACGATTATCAGAAAATGAAATTAAGGGTATAACCACTTATTTATTGTTTTAGATAGATAAGTGGTTATTTTTTGAAGTTTTGGAGAGATATTGCCAAAATATTATGGTATAATGTATCTGTTGCTATTAAGGACAGGTGGAGGTAGTAATGGGAGACAAAAAGAAAATAGTGCATGGTTTTGACTTTATCGGAAGAATTCTAGAAATCTTAAGGATTTTACAAAATGAAACAGATGAATGTACAACAATATCACAGTCTGAAATATTAGAATTAATGCAAGAACATGAATATCCTTGCTCTGCACGTACACTTACAGACTATTTAAAAGTATTAATGAAAGAGTTAAACCCTGAGGATGATGATGGATATGTAGATGATAGATTTACAATTGATGATTACAGAATTATTCCGAAGGGACTTGAAGAAAAACTAAGGGCACGTGATATTGGATTGCAAAAAGAGGGCGCTAAAAAGCTCCAATTACGGAGTTTAAAATATAATCAAATTTTCTCATTTGAGGAATTGAATCAGATAATTGAGTCAGTCTTATTCTTGAAAAATATAGATGATGCGACAAAGACAAATCTGATCAGAAAATTACAGTCATTGTCTAGTGCAAATTATCCGAAGTACTCACCATTTATTAGTGAGACAACCGGCAAGATAAGCAAAAGTATCGCAGGAGTTTTTGAAGATTCAAGAGTAGATGAGACTACAGTAAGGAATAATCTAGAGATTATAAGAAAAGCAATTGATGCGGATAGAGGCATTGGTAGGAAAATCTCATTTCATTTTAATGGATATGATAAGAATAAGAAACTAATTCCGCGGGTAGATGCAAATGGAGAGTTAATCACATATATTGCGAGTCCATATTATGTGATTCTCTATAATGGTAAATACTACTTGGTTTGTAGCGTGGAACCGTATTCCAATGTCTCTATTTATAGGATTGATCTAATGTCAGATATTTCTGAAAAAACAAAAGTGTCCTCAATTGATAATGAAACAAAGTTATCAGAAAGAAGGAAACCGAAAAGAGAAGTAAAGGGGTTACCAGAAAACTGGAATGATAATACAGCATCCGAATTTCAAGCAGAGCATATGTATATGTTCTATGGAAAACCAGAAGATATTATACTTAAGATTGACAGAAACCGGTACACTTTATTGCACGATTTTTTTGGAGATCGTTATACCTTTAAATCACATATTGATGAACATTGGGATGAAGTGACTGTTAAGTGTGTACCAAACGCAATGGTTTCCTGGGCAATGCAGTGTTCTGATTATGTGGAAGTTCTAAAACCACAAGAAGTAAGGAAAAGTATAATAACGAGATGTGAGGAACTATGCAAGAGATATAGTTAGAGTTTGCATATTTTTTTCAAGATAAAGGGTTATGCGATTAGTATAATTTAGATATCAAGTACAAAGGAGATTAGCAAAATGAAAAAGATTAAGGAGACAGCTGGGAGAACTGTTGATACGATAAAGGGTTTTGCACAGAATCCCATAGAGAATCTAGGGTTTCTAATTCCAATTACAATGATGATTGTATCAATCATCTGCGCTTTAGTTGGATATATTCTTTTTATTGTGCATGGTGGATATTTAAATCAAGTGTCGTTAATAAAAGAATTTGGAACGGATGGAATTTCTCAAGGATTTACATTGGGATCTAGCGGAATGATGACAAGCGGAAATATTACGAAAGCAATTTGGATTCTTTTCCTTGCTCAGATGGTGGTAATGTTAATCTCATATTTTATGAATGTTGGGAAAGCAAAAAAGATAATTATGATTATAGATTTGGTGGTTCTGGCTTTAGTTATTGCGGCATTTGTATTTGTTTTTGTGATATCAATTGGTTCATTGGTGTTTTCTGAAGAGCAGCTTATGACAGTACTTTCACCATTTGAAGGAATGACTGTAAACCTGAAAGCTATTCTTATTACATATGCAGTGTTAACTGCCGCTTCTGTCATTACATTTATAGTATTGATCTTAATCAGTGATTGCAGATGGATGCTTGGATATGGATTACTTAGTTTAGCAGCTAATTATATTGCATTGCCATTAGTAGTCTTATTGCTTGAAAATATCATACCAATGATTTCTGGAATTGTGGTCATTGCGATTATTGGATTGGTTATTTTTATTGCTTTTAAGTTGTTTCTTGGTGGAAGTGGGGAAGGATCAAGCGCATCAGGCGGTGGTTCAAGTTATTCAAACAACAACTCTTATTCCAGAAAGGTAAGTGATAAAAAAGTCAATACTGGAAATTTGAGTGAACATGGAGAAAAGAAACGCCAAGCAAGGGAGCTTGTTATTGAAGAAACTTGTGCTTATGTTCCGGATTTAAATAGTTTTGGTGGCTTCAAATTATTTAAAGTTCACGGTTTTACCGAGGATTACATAGAGAGTGATAATGGAATAGCAACTAGAAGAATTTGTAGCCTGGAGTGGTTCCAAAAAGGGAAATATCATATATATGAATCAAAAAGTGGACGAGAAGTGAAGGATAGTGAAATACCTTGGAGAAAGCAGAATTAGGAGGGACAGCAAATGGCAGTGAAATTAGTAAAATTACATTCTAATCATCCTAAAATGTATGGGTTTTTAAATGCATTAGTAGATATAGGAATTAAGGGAATACCATTTTTCATTATGATTTAATGTCATCGGATTCTAGTACGTGGATGTATGCGGAAAATGCAGCACAAGGTGTCATTGCAGTAATAATGAATATAATTCTATTCTTTATGAAATATGTTAAGGGAATGGGCACATATCTATTTTTGCTTTTAGTTGTTCAAGTGATTAAATTATTTGCCTGCACATATAAATGAGTGATTATTCATATTAGAGTTTTTGATCTTATTATTAAGTTCAATAGAAAGAAAATCAGAGAATCTGGAGACGCTGAGGCTTTTAGAGCATTATCATTCCATGAAAGCACTTTCAATGAAAATGAAAAAGCAGATAAGATTGATATTGACAAAGATAACGCATATTAGAAGAGAGAGATGAGCAAAACCTTGAATATGCTAAAAAAGAGTATGAGAGGCAACAGCAAGATGCAGAGTATTATAGAAGTAGCGTAAATGCTGGTTATGAAAGTGCAAGAAATGATGATGGATTCTTCACAACAGCCGAGGAAAAGAGAAAACAATCTATAAAGGATTTAGATATAGCTAATTGTATGATTAGATGGCAGCGGAAGAAAAACAGAGAATAGAAAAGAAGACTTAGAAAGTAGGGAGAAAGTATGGATTATTCAAGAAGTCTATTAAGAAGCGAAGATTACTACCCAAATGAAAATGAATCTATTGTTGATAAATGGTTAACCTACAAAAACGATAATAAAGGTGATTTAGATACATATATGCAGTCATACTATGAGATGTTTTGGTCAGAACTTATCGAAAAGATATGTTATAGGCGTGAAACAATGACGTCACCACTTGTTACTTTTGAGGAATATGCATATTTCAAAGGGTTTGAATGGAAAACACAAAGAGCACATGGAGTAAATACGTTTACAAATTATATGAAAAGCAATGATGACAATAGAGATGAAAAATTGGGTGATGAGCTGGTACAATTTATAGAATTAGCGACAAGTCCTTGCAATATGATTCCAGTTCCAGATTATTTTAATACTGGTAGAAGTGGTCCTTATGCCAAATGGGATTATTGGGATTTAGCTCTTGTACAAATTAAGAAATGGTTTGATTATAGAGAGAAAAATGATGCTATAGGAATGAAAGATTCACTGCGATTATTATTTGCTCATTCAACGCATAATTATGTTTTTGCCAATAGATCAACGAATATGTTTGATAGTATAAAATATACGGAAAAATGGCTTGCTAAATACGCTCATTGGAAAGAATTTATTATTTCTTTGTATTTGGACAGTTTTGTTGATAAAGATAGTGATTGGAAACCCATAATGTTTTGGGATACACATTCATATGAGTTACCTTTACCAACAGATACAGAATACTATATTGATGAGAACAATGTAGAACGTAACAATCAAATAGAGAAAAATTTTACCCAGTTTTTTTACCGCATAAATAGAATGTTAAAAGAAAGAGCAGACTTATTAAATGCCAAAGAAAAGGAATTGATCTAAATGGAACTTACGATTTCAATCCTCGCAGTAATTGTATCAGGTGCAACATTTTTATTTGCGATAATGGTTACTTATCGAGGAGATCAAAGGTAAAAGCTGCATCAGGGAATATTGATGGGATGATGAATGTGCTCAAGGAATACGGAGTAGAGATAGATTGGATGGAGTTAAAGTGATTTGGTTTTAGACAACAGGGATCAGTCTAGGAATAATAGTGTTCTCAATACAAGAAAGGAAGAAAAAATGGACAGATTAAGCTTTAAAAAGAGTGATCTAACAAATGAATTTTTTGATAAAGTCGTTTATGTAATTCAGGATTTTTCAAGCGGAATGGGTGGCCCAGGAAATATCATAATGTTTACATCCAATGGGGATGAGTATTATCTAGGCATAGAAGGATATGATGAAAGTCATCCAGAAAATGTAGTCCCTATATTAGAATGCTATTATGATTCATCTCAAAACAGCTATACATTTTCGGCTGAATCAAACGGATGGATAGCTATTCGTAACGATGCCATGAGCAGAGCTTCTTTAATTCGAAGAGATTTTATGGATAAAATAAAAGACGTGTATGAAGAAAAATCAAAGAATGAGAAAAGAGTATATACGATTTCTATTGTTCGAGATTACTTCAAGACAAAAGAGAATAGAATGATCTTTGTTTTGATGGAAACACTTGCTAAAATTCATGAATTTGAAAAGTGGGAAATGGAACAGGATGCCAAACAAAGGGCAATAAGGTTAACGGAAGAGGATATTACTTGGCGTCCGATATATGTAAACAATATTTGTGAAAACTCTGTAATGGGAGAATACCTACTTCTATTTAAGCAGGACGAAAACGGTGTGAAACAAGGTGTCAAGTGGACTATCGAGTATCAAAAGAAAGAACTTGATCATATGCATATAGATCCAAGCATAACTGAACGATATAACTTGTTCTATAAAGATTTTGGGACGGTCTATGGGGTATTAGGATACAAGGAACCAAACTCAAGAGGCGAGTCTTATTATAGAGAATCCTCAATTCATGATGAAATTCAGAGTCCTGGCAGGTTTGTTCGATCATATGATTCTTTGGAAAGAGCTAAGGAAGCTGCGATATATCGCAATGAACACAGTTGGGGAGGAATAAACAAAGAAAATATAGTTAGAGTAAGTCTTGATGAAACGTCCATTCAAGCTATGAAAAGGGAATATGAAAATAAAAACGGATACAAATATTGATTTCGGCAATATATTGCATGTATGTACAACTATAATAAAGAATGTAGCTGAAGAAACTATTTATTTATGGAGGTGCCTATGCGTAGAGAAGAAATCAGTTGGGCTATTAAAACAGTGTTTTCAGAATTGTATAAGATTATCGGGTTATATGAAGATACTGAGTGCTATAACTTTCTTCCAGATGATAAAACAAAAGATATCTGGAAATACATGGAGAAGAAAATACTTATGGCTCATGGAATGGTAGATTCATTGCTGCTTGGGGAGAAGGAGGTTGCCGATAAATTACATAGAATTATCGAAGAGACAGAGTATTTTGTAAAGCGATATGAACGTCCTGGAACTGTGCTTAGATGGAAGCAGATTAATCATAAGCTCTTATATTTTGATTGTGCATTTGAATTGATGGAAGAGATAGACGAAGAAATGTATCTTAGCATGCAACGAGGATTAACAAATATTCATTTGGCGATTTATCCTGACGAGAAGTTAATCAAAGAGAGGAATACTTATTTTGAGGAAGTTAATAGAAAAAATGAAGAAAATAACTTGAAATATTCCGAAGATAGAATTTTTCAGAACGAGATGCTTAACACATTGAAGCTGGTATTTGAAAATGATTTTAGAGAATTCTTAAACTAAAATGAGAAGCAAAATGAGTGAATATAGTTTGTCTGATTCTGCTGGGAGAGTTCCTGGCAGAATTGAGAAAATGGCAGAGATTCTTAAAAAGATATGGCATCCGTCTCCAGATTTAAGATTGTGGCAACTGATTGTTATTGATTGTAAAGAAAAGGATATGCTTTCGATTGAAGATGATGAATGAATGGATATTTGCGATGTCTGATATTCATGCACATTACGACATAATGCAAGAAAGAATTGAACAGATTATTCCAGCTATTGAAGATGGTGGAAAATTGATTTTACTTGGAGATTATATTGATCGAGGAAAGGACAGCTATAGGTGTTTGCAATTTGCATATGATTTGCAAGAAAAATATGGTGAGGAAAAAGTCATAGTCTTAAAAGGAAATCATGAGGAATGGTTTATAGATTTTATTCTAGGAAAAGGCGACGAATGGCTTACAGAAGATGATAATTTTAATACGACTGGAACATTTTTGACAGAAGAACAAAGAAACGAACTTAGAACAATTACATCTAGAGCTGAAATATTATCTTTTCTTAGACAAAATATAAAGAAAAATCATAAAGATCTTTTGAATTGGACGAAAAAGCTTTTTGCATATTACGAGACGAGCACTCAGATTTTTGTTCATGCAGGGGTTGATGAAGAAATTCCTGAAGAAGAAATAGACTTTTGTACACTTGGAACACCAGATTATGTTTTGACAGGTAAGTTTCCTCCGAGTACAGGTCATTTCTATAAAGATATTATAGCCGGACATGTTGCGGCAAGAACAGTGGCGGATGATCCAGACTTTAAGGGGATATATTTCGATGGTGAGAGCCATTTCTATATTGATGGTTCTACAACCAGAAACAAAAGATTACTCTGTCTTGCTTACGATGATGTGAATAATAAATATTATGAACTTATGGAAGATGGAAGATATGTGGGGTTAGGAAAATAGGAGAAGTTTTCTATGATGAATTTGAAATTTAGAGAAGCTAGAAAATATATAAGTGTTATTAATAAGGTATCCATTTGCATGGTAGAAGATGGTTCACCTACAAATTATGGAGCTATTGGAAAAGTACCAGAGGATTTTGATGACATGTATGTATATGGGTTTGGCATGATAGACAGTGAATTTACAAAAGATCAACTTAATCCCATTGAGGAAAAAGAACTTGGAGATAATAGGTTTATGTTTTGCAAATGCATTGAATTTGCATTGGCAAATAAGCCACGAGAAGAAGAATTCCATGAAAGTAAGAAACAAGAAAAGCTATTGGGGGCAGAATTTATACAGACTCAAAAAGGTATACACTACTTTATTGTTATAGAACACAACGAATGGAATCATGATGATGATCAGTGGATTGGAATATATGATGATTTATCTGAACTGAAAATGGCATATGATAGGACATGCGAGTATTTGAAAGAAGAAATCAGCTACGCCAATTCCCTTTCTGATGACAGAAGTGTGCAAATCTATAGAGTTGATGAAGATAATTCATTCGTTAAGACAGATGCAATCGAACTATTCCGTAAATAGATTTACAAAGAGTACAGTCGCTAGTTAGAAGAAAATGATATGGAAAATATAAATGAAATATTTATATATACGTGCAAAGATATGAATATACAGAGATATTTGGCGTGTTTACTGATATGGACAAATTGAAAAGTGCATACAATACAACTCTTAATAAAGAAGATTATAGATGCACCGTTAAAAAATATCCTGAACCTCCAGTGGCGTATCTGATAATGACCATATATAAGTGATTGGATATTTTCCAGAAGAGCCCAGAGCCGGATAATAAAGATGATAATAGTTAAGATAAAGGAAACGGTGGTAGGTTAAGACTTTTGAATTGCTTAATAAATTAGTGGATGCGAACAAAATTGCTAAGAATGTAAGACTAATGAGCGACAGTGGTTGGGAGTGTGGTGCATCTGATATAGACGGTCCTAGCTATCTTAATGCTAATGAAAAAATGTTGTATAAACATATAGTGGAATCTAAGGTTCAAAGCATGAATGAGATAAAAAGTGGTACATTTTATTCTTAGAGAAGTATCTTCGCAACTTATTTTTTAAAGATTGTAGGCATATGAGTCGATATAATAAGAAGCGTAAGGAGAAGTAAAATATTATGCATTATGTAATTGGAGATATTCATAATGAATTGAGAAAACTTAATAATATTATTGACCAGATATCAATGGGAAAAGATGATCAACTGTATATTCTAGGTGATTTGTTTGATAGAGGAGCTACTGAAGCCGATCCTGTTGGAGTATATTTTAGGTTGTCAGGGCTGCAGGGTCATGTTACATGGATTAGAGGTAATCATGATTGCTGGTTGGCTGATTATATTCATCAGTACTATGGAATGTCAGAGCGTAAGCAAAAGAATTATGTACCATATCATTATAATTCTTTTGAGTTGCTAAAGCAGAGACTAACAGAGACCGATATGTTAAATCTTGCAGATTTGATAATGCGGTTACCACTTCAAGAAAAAATCTTCATAAATGGGAAAAAGTATATACTGGCACACGCCATGACATCTCATCCATTAAAGCAACAGAAACCAGATGAATATTATCTTACTGGCGCTAAGGGAATGGTGGAGTACTTCAAGAAGGGGATTGATGGTTATATTTCTTTGCTAGGGCACACCTTATCGAGTTATATAGCTGGGAGTTGTGATGGAGAATATCTTGATGAAGAATTAAAATCTATTTGGATAAATATGAAGGAAAATGTGTATCTGATGGATTGTGGATGCGGATTTGAAAGTGGGCGATTAGCTTGTATGTGTTTAGAAACAGGTGAAAGATATTATTCTGATTGTGGTAGAGAGGAGCGTTTGGTATGAAAATATATGCGATGTCAGATATTCATGGTTGTTTACAAGAGTTTGAAGCTGCTCTGGAAATGATAGATTTATCTGGGGATAATAAGTTGATCTTATTGGGTGATTATATTCATAGTGGAGCAGATAGTTATGGAGTAATTAAAAGAATAATGTCTCTTCAACAGAAATATGGTACTGAAAAGGTCATTGCTCTTATGGGAAATCATGAAGAGATGGTAATTGAAGGACGAGCTCCGATTCAAGAATTGTGGGGAGAGGGATTATATGATTCTGGAAATGCAGAGGATGATAATTATATTTTTTATATGCAAAATCTTCCTCTTTACCACGTTGAGGGAAATATAATTTTTGTCCATGCAGGAATTGATGAAGAGGCAGGCGAAGAATGGGAGTGGGAATCAACTGATCGTGATTACTTGGAGAAATTCCCAGCAGAAACGGGTTGCTTTGATGGTGGGATGACAATTGTTGCGGGTCATGTTGGAACAGCTGTTGTTTCAGGCAATTCAAGATTTCACGATATCTATTTTGATGGAGAAAGTCATTACTATATTGATGCTACTGTTTATGAAAGCGGAATTGTCAATGTATTAATGTATGACACAGAAGAGGATATTTTTTACCAAGTGTCGGAAGGCGGAAAATATGAAATAGAACCTTATGAAGATTAGGAGAGAATATGGTTATTAAGAATAAAAAGTTATTGGTTCGCATAATAATTTGTTTTGTTGTTTTGTTTTTGGGTGGCATTGGTTTTTGGGTAAATAGAAATGAGGATGACGATAAGTATTCTGAGTGTGTTACAAAACAAGAATGGATTGGTATGCTAGGAGAACATACTGGCGCAGTAAATTATGTTAATAAGCAAGCATATTTTAGTGATGTAGATGAAGGAAATGAATATTATGCTTATATTCAATCAGCCGTAGAATGGGGATTTATTGAAGCGGGAGAAAAGTTTGATGGCGAAAAATATGCATCAGGAAAGTTTGTTGTATGCTCAGCCATTAAGTCAATCGGTGTACCTAAAATTCAACTGTACCTTGGAACAGATAAGGATCTAACAGATGAAGACTATTTAGATATTGCATTAGATCTTTCTCTGATAGAAAAGGATCAATTAAAAAAAGGATTAACTAAGGAAGAGGCACATAGCATTATTGAAAATCTTGATAAAATTTATTATGGAGAGTTCTGGCCAAAGGATCTGGAAGAAGTTGAATATCAAGATAATGTAATCATTTTAAATTCCAATTCAATTATTGAATATGATAGTACAACTAATACGCTAAAGACTTCTACAAGTTTACAGAAGGATGACGTAATTTCTTTTAAGGATGGAAAATTTGTTGTAATCAGAAAGATATTAAAAGTTTTTGAGGACGGATTCTATGAATTAGGCATGCCTGAAATGGAAGAAGCATTTAAATCATTGAGACAGTCTGGTGTAAGCGAGCTTTCTTTTCAAGATATAGTTAATTACTACGGTGAAGATAATCTAGAAATTGCACGAGCAATAGGTGAAAAACAACCGTCAGTAGTAATGGTATCACATACAATATCAGGAGAAGTTGACACAAAAGGTTTTAAGATTGAAGCAGAAGAAGACTCTAAAAAGTTAAAGATTTATGTGACTGATAATGATACTGGAGTTCGCTATAAATTACCAGTTTCGCCCAAAATATCTGATGATTATAAAAATTTTAGTGCAGCCTTGGACGTAAAAAAGATTTTTGTTGGTTCTCAGATAGATTATTCGGTTCTTTCGGGAGTGAATTATGCGGATGTAGCTATAGATGTAGAGACTGAAGTTAAGGTAGGACTTTCAACTGAGGATGAAATAAGTGATAGAATTATATTGTTTGAAACACCAGCGCCAATAGGAACAGGTTTGATTGGTATAGATATACAAATTTATCTTGTGACAACATTAAAAGGTGATATATATATGGAAGCAGAATTACCATATCAAGCAGATGTTTACTATGAAAAAGATAAAGGTGTTAGAAATATAAAGCATGATTTTTCTGTTAAGGATCCTATAATTGAAGCAAGTGCAGAGATGAAGAAAAAAATTGATTTTGCACCGATCCTTGTTGTTGGAGAATTTGCACCGATTATTGATGCAGAGCTTGGAGCTGGAATTGTAAATAAAGTATCTGTTACGGTACACGACAACAATCAGATTTGCACTGATGCAGTAGCAGTATTTCCAGTAGTTGATGTTTCAGTAGGTCAGCCAGATGTGCTGTATTATGGAAAAGAATCTTTAATAGCAAAACTGGGTTGGTCTGGAAGTTGGGACATTATTAGTGTGGAAAATGCGCCCAAAAGGATTGCGGCTCATTTTGAAATTCTTCCAAATAAGACAAAACAGTTTATTGAGGAGTGTACATATGGCAAGGAAGTAGAAACAGAAGTTTCAGATGATGTCTTGAACGAATTATTAAATGGAGATTTTTCTCAATTTGTAGGTTCCTATAAGGCACGAGAATCTGATAACAATGGATATGGAGGTGGAAAGCCGCTCGCAAATCTCGAGTTATATGAGAATGGAAGTGTATCAGGAGGCGGATCATGGTATAACGAAAACCTTTATCCAACATCGGAACCTAAATCTATTAGTAAAAATGAAGATGGTTCATATTTATGTGTTATAACAGATGAGAATGATGGAGTACAAAATAAATACTATATTTATCCAGAAGGTGTAGCGGATGAGAATATTGGCAACGATAGTTTCTTAATTGATACGGTGTATATACGATTCGTTCAATTGGATGGAGGGGTATTAGATATTGTGTACTATAAAGATGATGAAGCGGATTCATCTGATTTTAGCAATATGCCCAATACATATTTGACGAAAGATAGTGCTACACCGATATTTTCCTTTAATTATCCAGACGGTTGGAGTGTCGAGAAGGAAGAATTAGGCACTGATTATGAGTGGGATATTTTAAAGAATGAACGAGGTGTGAAGATTAATTATTATTCATTATCAATGGGGTTTGGTAGTCAATATTATGAGGGCAATCGTGTTCTAGATTATGCTCATATAACAAAAGTGGCAGATTCATCATTTGTTGCGAATTCATATAATGGGAAAGATTATTCTTTATTAGGTAATTATGTTGTTGCCAAGATTCAAGTATATGCATATGACGACGGAATGACAGAAGAGGGTGAAATAGAGTATGATGGAGCAACGTATTATGCGGTAATACCAGATAGTTATTTAGGCAATAATGGATTTTGCGGAACTGGCTATTGGTCCGTATGTTCATTTGAGTATGTTAGACCAATGGTAGTTTTAGCGGAAGCACCTGAAGGAAAGTTTACGTCTGAGGAAGAGACAGAAGTAATTCAAATTTTATCTTCATTCAGTGGAAATTAATTTTAATATTTTTTGCAATCAGCTTTTTCAAGCCCCAAGTACATATTAGAAGGTCAAATAGACCATCGAGTATAGGAAAGGAGCATTCGTCATATGGCAGAACAGAAGAAGCAGAATCTTGCAGATCCAAAAGTGAGAAAACGATTTGTCACTTATAAGGAAGCATCAGAACTTTATAGTATGGGATTGACTAGAGTACAGGAACATGCAAGAAGTGCAGGTGCAACTTATAAGATGGGGAATAAGGTGCTTGTGAATACCGATATCTTTGAAGCATATTTAGAGCAGTTTAGAATCCCAGGTGAATATGAAGGAATGGCAAGGAAGTTTACTCCGGATCTTGTAGGTATTTATCGCTAAGTTTTTGAAAGTTTTTGTTGAACAAAAACCGTGGATGATATATAATAATTATAAGATGATTCGGAGGTAGCAGTGCTTATGGTAAACAAAGGTGGAAGACCACAAAGTAACAATCCAAAACAGAGTGTGTTGGGTGTTCGTGTAACTGCCGAAGAGCACGAAAGAATTAAGAAGTATGCCAGCCTGCATCATCAGACAATATCGCAAGTGGTACTGGAAGGTTTGGAACTTCTATATAATAAAGGAGAAACCCGAAAGTAGGTCAGAGTAACTTCTTTCCTTTCCTAAGAAAGGAGAGAGACGATGGCAAAGGCAAAAATCAAACAGAGGAAGGACGACAAAGGAAGAGTCCTCCAGAAAGGCGAAAGTCAAAGAAAATTAGATGGGATGTACATTTACACATACGTAGATCCCTACGGCAAAAGATGTTACGCATATTCCAAAGATTTATTCACTCTTAGAGAGAAAGAACAAGATCTCATGCGAGCACAGATGGATGGATTGGATTTCTATGTTGGCGGTCATGCAACGATTAACATGGCGTTTGACCGATACATGAGTACGAAGTATAATCTAAGAGCAACGACAAGATCCAATTACATTTACATGTTCAATAAGTTTGTTCGTGATGAATTTGGAAATAAGTTTCTTGCTGATGTAAAGTATTCAGATGTGAAGTTCTTTTATTATCATCTGATTAACGAGAAGAATATAGCGATTAACACATTGGATACGATCCATACAGTTATTCATCCTATATTCGATATGGCAGTTAGAGATGATATCATCCGAAAGAATCCGACAGATGGAGTTATGGCAGAGATCAAGAAGAATAGTGGAAAGAATAAGGGAATCCGACATGCGCTTACAGTAGAGCAACAGAAAGCATTTATTGAAGCGATTCGTTCCTATCCAGAGTATTATCACTGGTATCCACTGTTTGTTACACTTCTTGGAACTGGAATGAGAATCGGAGAGTGTGTTGGTCTTACTTGGAAAGATGTGGACTTCAAGCATCGAAGCATTAGTGTGAATCATTCAGCAACATATTACACCAGAAATGGAACTGCAGGATTTGGTATTTCCAAGCCGAAGACTGAAGCAGGAATCAGAAATATTCCATTGATGGATACTGTGTATGATGCATTGAAGAATGAGTATGATAGGCAGAAGAGAGAAGGCTTTTGCGTATATGAGTTAGATGGATTTAATGGTTTTGTTTTTTCGAACAAGCTTGGATCTCTCCACAATCCTCATTGCGTGAACTTAGCGATCAAGAGAATCTACGAAGCCTACAATGCAAAAGAAATTATTGATGCGAAGAAAAAGCACAGAGAGCCAGTGATTATTCCACACTTCTCATGTCATCAATTGAGACATACTTTTTGTTCGAGATTGTGTGAGAACGAGATGAATGTGAAAGTCATTCAGGAGATTATGGGACATGCTAATGTCGAAACGACTCTCGATATTTACACCGAGGTCAACTTCAATAAGAAGCAGGAATCATTAGAGGAATTATCCAAGAACATGGATTTCTTCTAAACTAATAACAATTGAACAAGATGGGAAGGAAAGTTCTCATCCTGCAATTCAAAGCAACTACAACAAACAACCTTGAAGTACATGTGTACTACAACAAAAATGGCAATCTACAACGCATAGTACAACATTTCGGCAACGAGATATGAAGTGCTATATGCTATAATAAATAGTTGGGAAATCTCAGAAAACCCTTAAATAATGGGGGATGAAGAGATATGAAGATGTACTTGCATCTGTT
>ENA-UOOR01001425-UOOR01001425.1-fermentation-metagenome-genome-assembly--contig:-NODE-1425-length-28278-cov-20.338377_pt1 | contig 28278 bp, 18 predicted proteins | sample MGYA00245780_ERZ724029 | MGnify/ENA primary metagenome ERZ724029 (study PRJEB28704, sample SAMN03018315) | fermentation metagenome | biome: anthropogenic terrestrial biome; feature: soil... | reverse complement strand
TCTTTAACAACCTGCATAACCTTATCAATTGTATGCTGCGATACCTCTTTGGTTTTACCATGTATCACGTTCGAAACAGTTGTGGGACTGACACCTATTTTATCTGCCATTTCTTTAATTGTGATCATAACAACCTCCTGTAATTATGAGTATAATTATTTTCATGATTAAGGTGCCAAAGGCCATGCTGCTTATGTAGCTGCATTGACGGATTGATACTTTTATCATTTCCATTATTCAATAATTATAAATTATCATATTATAATTAGCAATCTTCTTAATTTAAACATGCTTTTCTTTGTTACTGTTCACACCCCAATAAAGTCTATAATATAATAAAAGCGTAATGAGGCACTCCGACCGAAGTTACCTTGAAGGATATACCAAATTATAGCACGGTTGTACGCCAGATGGAATAATATATATTTTTATGTAAAACATTCATACAATATTTGTGCTGTTTTAAAAAGAATAGGATATCGTAAGCAAGATTTAGAAAGGTAAAATCAGGTACACTTCTGCGCAAAAGTAATAATAAAATGATATTATACAATATAATCATTATAAACCGTAGTAATGAATTGGCCCTATTGCTTTTACGTTGTTCAAATTGATTAAAAAGATAAGGTTTATATAAAACTTTTGCGTTAAAGTATTGAAATTATAAAATTATTGTGATATTATAATTAACAAGAGTAACTTATGCGCAAAAGTAATAAAAAATAAATAAATTATACAAAAGGAGGTTAAATGAAGAATTTTAGATTTTGTTTTATTCTTTCTATTTTATTCATAACGGTACTGGTTAGTGGATGTGAAAAAACTCTAGAAAATGGAGGAGATGAGAAGATGAAATCAGATAGTACTATACCAACTGAGGTTAGTAATAATAGCATAAGTAATACGCAGATTTCGAATGCTGAAAAAAAAGAGGATTCTGTTATGGTTTGCGGTCAGTATATTAAAGATATTTATACCGATAAAAGTGCTTATAAGCCGCATGATACCGTAGAGATACTTTTACAAATTGAGAATCCGGACAAAGATGTGCTGAATGGAAACCTTAAAGTCTTTGTAAAACATATGGATCAAACGATTGAAGAAAAACAAATTGATGTAGTATTGAATCCTGAAGAAGAAAGAACTTGTGAATTAACCTTTTCCATGCCTGCAGACGATTTTAAAGGATATGCCGTTGAAGCATATTTATACCGTAATGAATCCATGCTGGATATGGAGATGACGGCGATTGATGTATCATCTGACTGGAATGTATTTCCCAGATATGGTTATTTGACGAATATGGAAGAAAGGACAGAGGAAGAGAGCAGAGAAATCCTGAATCGTTTATTGAAGCATCATATTAATGGGTTGTTCTATTACGATGTTATCGACAGGCATGATAAACCGTTGGCAGGTACCGCCAAAAAACCAGATGAGAAGTGGAATACCCTGGCATGGAAACAGGCTTCACGAAAAACGGTCATGGATATGATAGAAATTGGCCATGAATATAACATGAAGTCGTTTATTTATAACCTGATTTTTGGCGCCTATGATAAATATGAGGATTTGGGAGTCAAAAAAGAATGGGGTTTGTATCGAGATCCGAATCATCAAAATCAAGATGCCCATGATTTAAGTGCGCTGGGTTGGGAAACCAAGAAATTATGGTTGTTTAACCCTGCCAATAAAGGTTGGCAAGATTATTATCTGAATATTCATAAAGAATTATTTGAAGTTTATCCTTTTGACGGGATTCAGGTGGATTCTTTGGGAGGCAGAGGAGATCTTTATGATTATGATGGAAATCAAGTAAAGCTAAATGAAACTTATGCAAGTTTATTAAACCGCCTGCATGATGAATTACAAGTAAAGGTACTATTTAATCCGGTTTCGGGTTATGGAATGAGCCAGCAATTAAAGGAAGTAGCCTACGACATTTTATATATGGAGGTGTGGCCGGGCGATCATGGTACCTATGCATCCTTAAAGATTGCATTAGATAACCTGTATCGTAGTACAAAAGGAGAACGAGGCGCTGTTATTGCTGCTTATATGAATTACGAAAAAGAGAAAAGTACCGGCGGAGTCTTTAATACGGCCGGTGTAAATTTTACCAATGCAGTTCTGCTCGCAGCGGGAGGCAGCCATCTGGAACTCGGTGATACAGGTATGTTATCCAGTGAATATTATCCAGGCAGTACGCTTAAAATTAATAAAAATCTTGCAGAAGATTTACGTAATTACTATTCCTTTATGGTGGCATACGAAAATTATTTAAGAGGTCCCGGCTTGGAAGAAAAAGTTTTAAAGACCTATGTTGATGATACATTAACATCATACAACAGCGAGGTAGGCAGGATCTGGTCCTTTACGAAAGTAAAAGATGCCAAGACCGAAATGCTGCACCTTATTAATTTTACGAATGCAAATCATGTAGAATGGGTAGATAAAATGGGAACTCAGGCAGAACCTGAAGTTTTAAAAAATAAGAAAGTCAAGCACTATGTTTCTATAGAACCAACCCGGGTAGGTGTGGCTTCGCCGGATTATAAACAAGGCATTTATGAAAATGTTGATTTTGAAGTTGGGAAGGATGAGTCTGGTAAATACATAACTTTTGAGCTGCCTTCTCTGGAATACTGGACGATGGTAGTAATTCAATAGTAAATTAACGGGTTAATGTGAAAAGAGCTATGCAGTAGGGCGGGTATCTTTTCCATTTAATTCATTAATATATATTAAAAAAAGGAGAGAGAAAATGAAAAAAAGATTATTGGGTTTATTTATGGTAATGGTATTGTGCATTACATCCTTTGCTGGTTGTAAAAAGGATGGAAAACAGCCAACTGCCGGCACGGAGGAGAATAACTCCAAAAGTGGTGAAGATGCACAAACGGATGATGCATCCGGGGAAACTGCAGATGAGAGTAACGCAGATGAGCGTTACCAGACAAGCGGAAAAGTTGTTGTAGCTGTGAATTCCGGAAGAAGTACAGATACCTATAACTTATTTGCTAATTTTAATAAGTATTATCCGAACATTGAACTTGAGACATTATCTTATGATGTTGGCACTTCAGAATTTTTAACAGCACAGGCTGCAGCCGGAACTATGCCCGATGTTGTAATTGATGATGAATCCCAACTATATTATTACGCATCCCAAGGCTGGGTGCTTCCTTTGGATGAATATGTGGTAGACGATAACGACTATACCTATGTTCCTCAGCCGATTAAAGACAGCTACACCTATGACGGAAAGCTATATGCATTACCTATGCAAGCACATTTTAACACAGTATTCATTAACTTGGATTTATTAGAAAAACTTAATTTGGATTTACCTGAATTGAATTGGACTCCCGAAGATTATAAAGAGTTTTTGAAAAAAGGAACAACAAAGGAATATTCCGGAACTGAAATATTATGGGGCATTGATGAAACTTTTTCGGGTTCTATGATACCGGGAGCATCCTATTACGGTTATGATATGGAATCAAGAACTTTTAAAACATCAGAATCCTGGGTGGATGCTGTGAATTTAATGGTTGAATTAAGAGCATATCCAGGTTTGGAAGCATGGTCTTTAAGAAATTCTAATGTAGACGGTGACAGCAACGATTACGTAAAGAAATTTGGTGAAGGCAACTTAGATGATCTTCATATGGCATTTAAGATGGGTAAAATTTTAACGGATCCCAGAGGCACTTGGGATGTTTCGTGGTTAAAGGATTTGTCTTTTGAATGGACCTTATGGCCATGGCCGCAAGGAGAAAATGCAGAAGGACATTTACCGATGCACGTAGATAATAGCTGGGTAGTTTCTTCTACAAAGAATCCGCAAGCAGCTTTTGAAGTCGCTCGCTATTTTACTTATAGTAAGGAGGGAAATTTAGAGAGAATTTCAATGTATGAGACAGGAGATACGGATGATTATACATTAAACGAAAAATTCTACATACCAACAACAAATCATCCGGAAGTAGCAGAGAGATTTAAGGCTTTAGAAAACGTTTCTGAAGGAATTGCTTATATGTATGATAATGAGAATAATTCCTTCCGTGCGGATTTATCTAAGATTGTTCCGGGATGGGATCAAGTAAATTCTGAATATCTATCACCAAGAGGTAATGAAGTCCGGGATGGTATTGAAGATGCAGCAGCTGTAGCTGCGGAATTAGATGATGTAGCTACGAAAGCAATCCAGGCTTATTGGAATGAGTTTGAAGATAAGCTGGCTGCATTTAAGTAATCAAAGACCGTATATCCGTTTTGATTAACTAAGGTGTCTTAAAAGGGGTATAAAGTATTACTATCTTTTAAGGCACCTTTTTATCGGAATCATCAATTTGTTAGGAAGACTTTTGCTACAGATAACAAAGTTACATACAAAAAGAAAGAAAGGAGGAAAGAATTTCATATGAAAGGAAAAAGTAAACTTCTGGGGATAGTTGGTTTGGTAATAATAAGTGTTGTTATTCTGACCATAGTTTTTACCGGAAGATATGGTGATACCTATACAAATGCAGCATTACGTGATAATTCTTTCGGAGCCTTGAATTGGACTAACATAAATAAAAACAATATCGTTTATGAAATTCCCTTGACAGAAATGAAAGTAGATGATCAAGAAGTTACTTCCGACTCATTTTTTCTTAAGCATGGGAGTACGTTGAAACTTCCCATACAGATAAAAGAAGAGGGTGAGTATCAGCTGTTTTTAGAATATAAGGCAGTGGATGCAAAATATATGGATTGTACCCTGAGCGTTGGCTATAATGGAGAAATTTATAATGCTTTCCTGCCAATGATTTGGGCCGATAAAGAAGGCGGATACGATACAGACCGGTATGGGAATGAATTGAATAGAGATCAAGTCAGTATGAATTTCTTTGTTAATAATGCAGTTGAAAACAGTAATTTAATAAGCAGATCGAATCTTATGTTACCTTTAACCAAGGAAGCAAAGGAGATTACTATGATATCGGAAAATCAAGATCTGATGATAAAAGCTGCTTATATTGTAAAACAGGATAAATATGAGGATTATGAGACATATTTAAAAAATGCAACTTCTGCTAAAACGGTGGAGGATTTAATTGTTATTGAAGGGGAAGCTTATAACATAAAATCCGATTCATTTATCCGTGCAATCGGAATTAAAAATCCTGTTTTATCACCCTATGATACTTATACGAGAAAAATGAATGTTGTGGATGGGGTTTCCTGGTCAAAAATTGGACAAAAGATTCTTTGGGAATTTGAAGTAAAAGAGGAAGGGTATTATAATATAGGATTCCGTTATTCTCAGTATTCCGAAGCGAATAAAGTCACTTTTAGGGAAATAGAGATTGATGGAAAAGTTCCATTTACAGAATTTACTTCCATGGCATTTAAACCTACGAACCTAAATGAATACAAAAATTATATACTTAACGATAATAGTAAGGATATGCGCATTTATTTAACGCCCGGTAAACATACCATAGCGATGAAAGCTGTAATAGGACCCATGGAAGATGCTTATTATGAAACATTAAGCATTATGCAGGAAATATCAGATATGGGTATGGATTTAAAGAAGATGACGGCAGGTGTTTCTGATAAAAATAGAACCTGGGATATGAATACTTATTTACCGGATGTTCCGGACAAACTATTAGTTTGCGCGGATAGAATTGATCAGTTATATGAATATTTACGAAAAAATACTGGAATGGAACCGGTATTCGCGAATGATTTGACTTATGCTTCAAAAACGATACGCAACTTAGTAAAGGAGCCAAGGACTCTCCCGAATAAAACAGAATTATTAAATGAGGGTGATAACTCTGTGAGCAGTGCACTGGGAAAAGTACTTGCAAGATTAACGACTCAGCCATTGAGTATCGATCGAATTTACATATTTGCGAATACAAAACTGCCGAAGGATAAGGTACCCGTATTTACATCGTTTTCTGAATCAGTCAAATCCTTCGCTAAAACATTTCGTAAGGATGCGGCTACATCAAATTATTCTGCCGATTATGCCAAAGATTCAGATCAACTTCAGGTTTGGGTTAATCTATCCATTCCTTATACTGAAATATTACAGCAGATTGTAGATGCAAATTATAATGCAAAATATGGTACCAATATTCAATTATCGGTAATGCCGAATGAACAAAAACTAATCTTAGCAAATGCAACGGGGACCAATCCGGATGTTGCGATCGGATTGAACTTTTATACTCCTTATGAATTCGCCATTCGTGGAGCGGCTAAAAATTTATTAGAATATGATGATTTCTTACAGTTTTACAATGATCAGTACAACTTAGAGGCATTGACACCGCTTGTTTATGATGAAGGAGTATACGGTGCGGTTGACAGCATAAATTTCCAGGTGCTGTTTTATCGCAAAGATATTTTAGATAAATTAGGATTAAGCGTTCCTCAGACTTGGGATGATGTGGAGCATATGATGCCGGAGCTGCTTCGATATTCAATGAATTTTAATACCGTATTGGCGAATAATTTAGGATTTAAAACATTCAACGCTACAGGCCCGTTCTTATATCAGAATCATGGTGCTTTTTATAAAAAAGATGGACTTAGTACAGCATTTGGTAAAGAAGAAACAGTAAACGGCTTTACCCAAATGACAGAACTTTTCCAGATATATGCACTGCAGGAGTATGTTGCAAACTTCTATAATAGTTTTCGTTATGGGGAAGTACCAATCGGAATTAATGGCTTTTCAACCTATATCCAGCTCCAGGTGGCTGCGCCTGAACTGGCAGGAAAGTGGGACATTGCAGTTGTACCGGGTCAAAGGCAGGAGGATGGTTCCATTTTGCGTTATCAGGCTGCGGATAATACGGCAAGTATGATATTTGAAAATACGGATAAAGAAGAGGAAGCCTGGAGGTTCTTAAAATGGTGGTTATCCGATGAAACGCAGGTTAAGTTTGCCTATACCTTAGAAAGCACATACGGAGTTCAATTCCGATGGAATACGGCTAATCTGGAAGCATTTTCACAATTACCATATCCCGATAGCCATAAAAAAGTTATATTAGAACAGCTATCCTATCAGAAAGAAAATGCCAGACATCCGGCCGGCTACATGGTGGAAAGAGAATCTAGTAACATATGGAATAATGTGGTCGCGAATGGAAAAGGTCTTGCCGAATCGATAGACCGTTCGACGATTACGGCAGACAGAGAAATTATTAGAAAGTTAAAAGAATTTAATTTTCTTGATGCGGATGGTAATGTGATAAAGAAATATCCTATGAATACCATTGAAAAATTGCAGCAGGAATTGGAGAAGCATGATGATTGATAATATTACATACCAATTTATGATAGAAAAACAGAAAGGCTAGGGTGTTAATGTGAAGAAATTTCTTGAGAAACATTCCATAGGAGTATTATTAGCTCCATATGTATTTTTATTTACACTATTTATTATAATACCCGTCCTTGCAGCAGTAGCCTTATCCTTTACCTATTTTAATACAATTGAATCTCCGCGCTTTATTGGACTTGCGAATTATATCAGTTTACTTACGAACGATAAAGTATTTATGCAGAAAGTAATACCGAATACAATTATTTATGCATCCATCGTTGGGATTGGAGGATATCTCCTGTCTTTCTTTCTGGCTTGGAGTTTATCCCAATTAACGAAAATACCGAGGACGATTTTAGCAATTATTATTTATTCTCCTTCCATGACCGGAGGTGTTTTACTCAGTACGGTATGGGGTGTTATATTCAATGGTGATAAAAGCGGATATTTAAATTATTTACTATTAGATATGGGAATCATTGATAAACCTGTGTTATGGCTTCAATCCGATAAATATCTGTTGACGATTATGATTATTGTAACCTTATGGAGCAGTATGGGTATTGGTTTTCTTGCTATTTTAGCAGGTATTATGAACGTAAATGAAGAACTTTATGAAGCTGCATATATTGACGGTGTTAAAAACCGCTTCCAGGAAATTATATATGTAACAATTCCATCTGCAAAGCCACAGATGTTGTTTGGTGCTGTTATGGCGATTGTAAATACTTTTACGTCAAGCGGCGTTGGGGTTGCTTTGTCGGGTTCTAATCCAACCCCAAATTATGCAGGCCAATTAATTGTTACCCATATTGAAGATTATGGTTTTATTCGTTATGAAATGGGATATGCCGCAGCGATCTCTGTAGTGCTATTAATTATCATACGACTTGCTTCGGTAGGAGCCAATAAGCTGTTCGGTAGTGCGGATGAGTAAAGCGCTGTTAGGAGGGAAAGAATTATGAAGAAAAAAAGAAAACGCAGCAAATTGAGAGCAGGCGGTGTTAACCCCGAGAGATTTAGCAGAGGACAGATAAAGTTTTATCTTTACCTCATTCCTCTTGCTGCTTTCATGCTGCTGCCAATCATATTCATTACTATGAGTGCCTTTAAACCGGTGGATGAACTTTTTGCTTATCCTCCGAGGTTTTTTGTTAAAAACCCTACGTTAAATAATTTTACCCAGCTATTTAGTATTTCGTCTTCCACGAATGTACCGGCTTCCCGGTATTTATTTAATAGCATTATTTCTACTTTGCTGGTAGTAATATTAACTTTGCTCATGTCATCAGCAGCCGGTTATGTATTATCAAAGAAAGCATTTAAACAAAAGAAATTACTTTTTTCCATCAATAATCTGGCTTTAATGTTTGTACCAATCGCTGTAGCGATACCCAGATATTTTGTCATTGTTTACAGCGGATTGCAGGATAGTTTTTTAGCTAACGTGATACCGCTTCTTGCCATGCCGGTTGGTTTATTCCTTGTAAAGCAGTTTATTGACCAGATACCGGATGCCCTGGTAGAAGCGGCGGTTATCGATGGTGCAAGCGATTATAAAATACTTACAAAGATCATAATACCGCTCATTAAACCGGCACTGGCTACAATCGCCATTTTAGCATTTCAGACATCATGGAACAGTACAGAAGCGTCTACGATATATATCAATAAAGAAACGTTAAAAACATTTTCGTTCTATATGTCTACCCTTAGCAATACTTCCGGTAATATGGTTGCCGGGCAAGGTATTGCAGCTGCAGCCTCACTCATTATGTTTCTGCCGAATCTCATTCTATTTATTATTCTGCAATCCCAGGTAATGAATACAATGGCGCATTCTGGCTTAAAGTAGGGGAGGTGCGATATGAAAAAAATGATTGTGGCATTCCTATTGCTGTATATTGCCCTGACACCAATTCCTGTTCAGGCAAGTGAAGGTACTACGTATACCTATACCATATCGGTAGACGGAAAATGGATTCGAACACAGGATGCATATTTACCGGGTCAGGTATATTTACAGGGGTTTGGACTGTCAAAGCCGTCGGATTTATTTATAAAAGGTGATCTGATCTATATATCAGATACCGGTAATAGCAGAATTGTAATCTTTAATAAGAAGACAGGTGACACAAGCTTCTTAGGAGAAGGAATTTTAAAAGGTCCGAGAGGTTTATTCGTTAATGATGCCGGTAATATCTATGTTGCTGACTATGATGCGGAGAGTGTTTTTGTCCTATCAAAGGATGGAGAGCTGCTCATGGAGATCGGCAGGCCGGACAGCTATTTATTCAGTTCCAGAAGCCGGTATAAACCTACGGCAGTGGCGGTTACGTCCGGTAATATTATCTATGTAATTGGGGAAGGCTCTTATGAAGGAGTGATGCAATTTAATGCGGATGGAGAATTCCAAGGCTATTTTGCTGCAAATACAACTCCGATTACCTTTTTCGAAAAGTTTCAGGAGTTAATTTTTACCGAAGAACAGTTAGATCGTATCTTTACCCGTACACCAAGAGCAATTCAAAATATTGATATCACGGATCGGGATTTATTATACAGTGTTACACAGGATGCCGGAGTGTCCTATGCCTGGAGAAAGGCGCAAAGGTCCGATGATAATAATGTAAAATTACATAATTTGGCTGGAGTGGATATACTGAATAAAAAGAAGGATATGGTTCAGGAATGGAACTTTGTAGATATTGCCGGGGGTGCTTATGGTAACAGCTATGCACTTACTTATACAGGAATTATCAATGAATATGACATCGAAGGTAATTTGATCTTTTCTTTTGGCGGACGTGCCGTTTCCAGTGAAAGAAACGGGTTATTTACTTATGCTTCTGCTATTGATGTGGACAGCGAAGGTTTCATCTATGTATTGGACAATGAAAGAGGTCTCATTCAGGTATATTATCCGACTGAATTTGCCGTACTAACTCATAAAGCGATCACGCAGCTTAGGGCCGGTAATTATTCTGACAGTAAAGATACCTGGGCATCTTTACTAAAACTAAACGGCATGTCAAGAATTGCTCATAATGGTTATGGAAAAACATTGTATTATCAGCAGGATTATAAAGAAGCAATGAAACATTTTTACATTGCGGATAATCACACGGATTATTCCGAAGCCTTTTGGGAAATCAGGGATGCCTGGATTAATAACAATATTGTTTATATAATAGCAGGTCTTATTCTACTTACGGCTATTTGGAAGATCGGCAAATATATATCCAAAAAGTCAGGATGGAGGAAAAAGAAAGCCTACGTTAAAAAAAGGAGCCGCTTCCTGGATGATTTGCTATTTGTTAAGTATATATTCCGCCACCCGATTGACAGTTATTACTATATTAAACGTGGGGAGAAAGGATCTATTCTTTCCGCTACCATACTATATTTGATTTCCTCCCTGGTATTTATGTGGGATAGGTTATTTCGAGGATTTATTTTTAACAATAATAGTGCCAAAGATACTTCCCTATTATCCGTAGCAGCGATCTTCTTTATCCCATGTTTTCTATGGGTTATTGGCAATTATATGGTAAGCTCCATAAATGAAGGCGAAGGCTCTTTACGAAGTGTATACATTGGGACAGCCTATGCTTTAACACCATACTTTTTATTAACACCTTTTACCTTACTGTCCACCTACCTATTAACCTTAAATGAAAAGTTCATCGTTCAATTTTCCGCAGGATTTTTTATATGCTGGTCTGGGGTGATTTTGTTTTTAGGTGTTATGCAAATTCATAATTATACAGTCAAAGAAGCGATAAAGAATATACTAATTACTTTATTTTTCATGATGATGGCGGTAATAGCATTTGCAGTCTTATATATTATCTGGAAACAGGTGTTTGAGTTCTTTAGTGAAGTAGGAGGAGAGGTGATGTATCGTGCGTTATATTAAGATGGGAATTTTAATATTGTCCGTACTATTATTGGTTGTTGTTACAGCACAGGCAGCTGGAAAAAGGGAAGCGAAGTATGAATTTAACGTTCCGGATACATCTACAGTTGAAATAAATTCTAACCGGCATACACGTGCAGAAATAACAGAGGATAAAATACAGAGCATAGTAACGCTGGATAAGTTCGAGAAAAAGCTGGAGAACGATACGTTAGAAATTTGGTTTAATGAAAAGGCTGCCTCGATTCGTATCGTGGATAAGCGAAGCGGTTACATATGGGGTTTCGTAGGAGTTGAGAAGCCGGATGATCTAAATAAATCATGGTTTGAAATGGCAAATTCACTTTGTACCATAGAATACTATGATAAAAAGGAAGCAGAGAAAAAAGTCAGCCTTTCATCTTCCGAAATTAAAAAAGAGTATCAATGGAATGCAGATTCATTGGAATGTAAATTAAATGCAGAAAAACTTGGTATTGAGTTAGCCTTTACGATGACGCTGAACGAGGATCATCTGACATTTTCTGTTTTGAATGACAGCCTGAAGGAAAGTGGAGATTCTAAAATCAAAGCCTTATATTTTGTCCCATTCCTGGGAACAACGCGGGAAGCAGAAATGAATGGTTATATGTTTGTCCCGGATGGATCCGGAGCTTTGATACGGTATGGTGCTGCGATGGCATACTCTTCTGGATTCTCTAAAAAAGTTTATGGTGCTGATATCGGTATTGATTTATTAGAGTCGGCAAGCGGTATGATGGCTTCAAGAAGTGATGATTACTTAGTAGACGAGCCGCAGATTTTAATGCCTATCTATGGTATGGTTCATGGACCGGAGCAAAATGGTATATTAGCAGTTTTAGAAGAAGGGGAAGAATATGCAACTATTACAGCGAATACATCCGGTATCACAACAAATTACAACTGGGTTGGTGCAAGATTTGATTACAGGCAAAGCTATATGCACCCGACAACCAAAGCAGGTAACGGTATCTATAAGCCGCAGGAGCTGGCCAATCAAATGAATCCTAAAATCAGCTTCTATTTTCTTACCGGGACGGATGCAGATTATTCCGGAATGGCTGTTTACTACCGTGGGCTGCTGGAGGAAAAGGGTATATTAAAAGCGGAACGTGTCGATAATACAATCCCTCTGCGCCTAGATATCATTGGTGCGGATATTAAAAAAGGATTTCTGTATAATCCGCTGAAAGTCTTTACGACAACCCAGGAAGCACAGAGAATATTGTCCGAGCTTGAAAAGGAAGGAATTGGAAATATTACGATGGCATATATGGGATGGCAGGATGGCGGAATGAACGGAGCAAAGTATTCGGAGCTTTCTTTTGAGTCAAACGTTGGTAATAAAAATGATTTCATAGCTTTAAAAGAAAAGCTTGAGGAGAAGAACGGAAGATTCTATTTATACCTAAATCCCATAACTGCAAATAAAGACCAAATAAATAAAGCAAGGCAATCCTTGGTAACCTTATCAAAGAGCTATGCGAAAATTAAGCGGGCGGATAATCAATTGATGTTTCCGGAATCATTTTTTATAAAACCATCGGTTGCAATTGATTTTATAAAAAATAGCAGAGAAAAGTTAGATGCATTTCCGTTTGCTTATGATAATATCGGTTACCGGCTATATGCGGATTATACGAGAAACCACTGGGTTACAAGAGAGGAAACGGAGGAATTATTTAAGGAATCGATGTCGATGCAGCAGGATAGTCTGGCCTTATATAATCCAAACCAGTACTTGTGGAATAATACATCCGAATATTTTGATATACCAATGGTGAACAGTCAATATTTATATGAGACGGATACGGTTCCTTTCCTGCAGATTGTTTTAAAAGGTAATATTGATTATTATGCACCCTATGCGAATCAGGGCTTTTATTCCACCAATAGTATTCTAAAAATGATTGAATACGGTGCTTATCCATCGTTTGTTGTAACGGAATCCCTAAACTATGAACTTACGGATACGCCTCAGGTGGATCGTTTCACGGTTAACTTCGATGATTGGAAATCTTCCATTATAAACATTTATCAAAAAATTAATGAAGCTTTACTACCAGTGGAAGGTGCCAAAATAATCGATCATAAGGTTATGGTACCCGGCATCGTAAGGGTTTCGTATGATAATGGAATCAATCTTTATGTAAACTATACGGCTGAGGATTCCGTGGTTGAGAATGAAACAATACCGGCACATGGATTTTCAGTGGTAGAAAGGTAGGATACAAAGAATGAAAAGTAAAAAGAAAAAACACTCTCTAACAATAAAACAGCGAAATTCTTTGACGGGGTATCTGTTCTTTTCACCGTGGATCATTGGATTCCTTGTTTTTACCTTGTATCCTGTTATATATTCCATAAGACTTAGTCTGAACGAATTAAATATAACAACAAACGGTATATTAATGAAATTTAAGGGGTTGTACTACTACAACGAGGCGATTAATGTAGATACTTCATTTAAAACATATCTAATAGACGAGGTATGCTTTACGCTGTGCGCAACTCCGATTATTATCGTTTTTTCCTTAATTATAGCTCTGCTTTTAAATAAAAAATATCCGCTTCTTTCATTTTTCAGAGGTGTGTTTTTCCTGCCGGTTATCATTATGAGCGGCCCGGTGATCAGTGAATTATTATCGAAGTATATAATAGATTTATCTACTTTTAATCCGCTTATTCATCAATTTCTAATGGGACTTCCAGGCTTTGTCAGAAACCCGATCATCTTTGCATTACATAATCTGGTTTTCTTCCTATGGTTCTCGGGAGTTCCAATCCTTATTTTTTTAGCAGGATTACAAAAAGTAAGTAGTGAAATATATGAAGCAGCTTCCATTGATGGTGCAACCGCTTGGGAAAAGTTTTGGAAGATTACGGTACCGTTTGTAAAGCCGATGGCTATGGTAAATGCCATTTATACGGTTATGGAATTAGCAAATAGCAGCAATAATAAGGTAAATCTTAAAATTGACAGTCATTTACTGGAGGTTGGCCGGCCTTACAGCTTTTCCGCCGCAATGTCCTGGATACATTTTGGTGTTACATTAATTCTTTTATTACTGGTTTATTTGGTATTTGAGGGCTTTGGAAGGAGGGAAAAGGCTTGAAAGTTTCGAAAAAAATAGCATCCGATAAGGTTGAGTTTACCCAGCATACCGTAAGAAAAATTCTTTTAGGCTCGAAAGAAAAAAAGGGAATCGTTAATCTTATCGTATATTTTGCAATCCTGGGGGGAATAGGATTTTTATTCTTATATCCTGTACTATATATGATAATTAATAGCTTTAAATCGCCGGAAGACTTGGTTGATCCCGCAATCAACTGGATACCGACCAGTCTGTACTTTGGTAACTATGTGAAGGCATATGCAACTTTGGATTTCATGAATACATTTAAAAATTCATTACTGATGTCAATCATACCTGCCATAATTCAAACAATTGCGACTGCTGTTATCGGTTATGGTTTGGCTCGATTTGAATTCCCGCTAAAGAAGCTATGGTTTACCTTAATTGTAGCTACCTTTATTATTCCGGCACAAGTTACCTTGATACCACGTTATATGATGTTTAGTAAATATGGCATGATTAATACTCCATGGCCAAATTTGCTTCCAGCTGCGGTAGGACAAGGATTAAAAAGTGCAATCTTTATACTGATATTTTTTCAGTTTTTTAACAGTTATCCGAAATCATTGGATGAAGCAGCAGAGCTTGACGGAGCAGGAAAATTCCGCGTATTTTCTACAATCGCTGTACCTATGGCAAAGCCTGCGATCGTCGTATCTTTACTGTTTTCTTTCGTATGGTATTGGAATGAAACCTCGCAATCTTCTTTATTCTTTGGATCAGTGATAAAAACATTACCAATGAAGCTTGGAAATTTTGCGGCAGCCTATGAACAAGTATATAATCCAAACGATGCGGACGTTTATAGTGCGATTAATGAATCCATAAGCCTTACAGGAACATTTCTTTCCATCTTACCTTTGCTTATTCTTTACTTTATTCTGCAAAAACAGTTTGTGGAAAGTGTGGAACGTTCCGGAATTACAGGTGAGTAAAAACAAAAGATAAATACGATTTGAGTGCCATTAGGACTTATATATATTCATTTGGCTGCCTTACCTGACTTTAAATGCAGTCAGCCGGTCTTAGCCAAACTGAATATATATGCGTTCCTATTCATGCCCATGGTTTTTATGTGACTTATGACTCTCAAAACAAATATAGTTAGAAAGGTTTTTGACCCTAAAATCAATATCGAAATACGAAGTGAGGTTAAAGAGTGAAAGATTTTTCAAATTTTTCACAACGTGAATTTCAATTCATGTGGTAAGTTTGTGCCTGCGGTGCATCCACAAACCTGTATATACGTATTGTCTCGTAAACGAGCCAACAAAAGTGGCACAGAAAAGAGGTAAACAATGAAGAAAAAATGGTGGCATAGTTCCGTTGTGTATCAGATTTATCCTAGAAGTTTTCAGGATAGCAATGGGGATGGAATAGGAGACTTGAGGGGTATTATTAACAGGCTGGATTACCTGGAAAATTTGGGGATTGATGTTATTTGGCTTAGTCCTGTATTTAAGTCCCCGAATGATGATAATGGTTATGATATCAGTGATTATGAAGATATCATGGATGATTTCGGAACCATGGAGGATATGGAACTTCTTTTGGCAGAAGCTAATAAAAGAAACATTAAGATACTAATGGATTTGGTAGCAAATCATACCTCGGATGAACACCGGTGGTTTATTGAAGCCAGAAAGTCGAGGGATAATCAATATAGAGATTATTACATCTGGAGAGATCCTGTGGATGGGCATGAACCGAATGATTTAGGTTCTACCTTTTCCGGAAGTGCGTGGGAATGGGATGAAACTACAAAACAATATTATTTACATTTGTTTAGTAAAAGGCAGCCGGATTTAAATTGGGAAAATCCAAAGGTTCGTGAAGAATGCTGGAAATATATGAATTTCTGGATCGATAAAGGCATTGGCGGTTTCCGTATGGATGTAATTGAATTAATTGGGAAAGTACCCGATAAAGGAATCACTAGTAACGGACCCAAGCTCCATGAATATATCAGAGAAATGAATAAGCAGACCTTTGGAGATAAGGATTTACTTACCGTAGGGGAATGCTGGGGTGTGTCACCCGAAACAGCTAAGATGTACTCTAATCCGGATGGCAGTGAATTGAGTATGGTTTTTCAATTCGAACATATTGGTCTGGATCAGGTACCTGGCAAAGAAAAATGGGATCTGCAACCAATAAAATTAAGCGATTTAAAAAGAGTATTCAATAAGTGGCAAACAGCATTTCATAATGATGGATGGAATAGTTTGTTTTGGAATAATCATGATTTGCCTAGAATTGTATCAAGATGGGGAAATGATAAAGAATATCGTGAAGAAAGTGCAAAAATGCTTGCAACTTTATTACATGGCATGAAGGGAACTCCTTATATTTACCAGGGTGAAGAATTAGGAATGACGAACGTAAAATTTGCAAATATCGATCAATATAAAGATATCGAGACGCTGAACATGTATAAAGATCGTCGGAATAAAGGATATCTTCACGAAGACATTATGAAATCCATCTATGCAAAAGGACGTGATAATGCAAGAACGCCGATGCAATGGAGTGATGAAATCAACGGAGGTTTTACAACCGCTACCCCGTGGATTGAAGTTAATCCGAATTACGTTGAAATAAATGCCAAGAATCAAGTAAATGATCCCGATTCTATCTATAATTATTATAAAAAATTAATTCAGCTTAGAAAAGAAAATGAAGTGATTGTTTACGGAGAATTTGAACTATTACTTGCAGAAGATGACAATATATTTGCATATAAAAGAGTATTAAATGATTCTATGATTTTAGTGATATGTAATTTTACGAAAGACCCGGTGGAATATACCCTTCCTCCAGAGATTGAAAAAAGTGAAAAAAATATATTAATTGCAAATTATAAAGATAATTTATCCGACAATAAATTAAGGCCATATGAAGCCAGAATGTATAAAATTATTATAAAACATGCGGGAAATGATAATCCTGAGTAAGATCAGGAAAAATAAACTATGAAATGAAGAGCTCTTGGCGATATAAAAACCAAGAGCTCTCATCCTCTTCTCATCATTTATGTATTTTTACATCACAACCATTAAGCCCATTCCCAGTCGGTTAACCATTTTCCGTATGTGTTAGACCACAAACGTTTTTGAAGTTTACCATCTACATATCGATAAAACCATGTTGTTTCCTCTGCACACGGAACTATGGACACATACTGCGAATTATTACTGGTTGCTATATTCTCCGCAACAGAGGCCGTCATCCCATTAGATATTGATAATAATACTAAAGTTGTTATAAGATATACGAAACTTTTCTTCACTTTCATTGTAGCCCTCCTCTATTTTTCCTTAATAGTAAATGATGAGAATGGTTCGTCAGTTATATTATAAATATTAGTCATATATATTCCATCTGAGTATAATGAATAACTTCCATCTTTGTTATCTATCAGGTAGGAGTTACTCCCATTAATTATGAACATTTCTGAATCATTAAAGTTTGGCGGATGATCAATATATGGCTGTACAATAAATGAAAACGATAAGAAAAATGATACCAGCATAAGGATACAAATACACCAGTTTGCAGACTTTTGCAACCAATTCATTGGCTTATAGCAGTCTACTAATTGAAATCGTTGCCTAATCTTTCTTCCACTGTTTGAGCTAGCAAAACCAATGCCAACACTGGAAAGCTTCTGATGATGCTTCAAGCTGGATTGATATTTTACAACTTTAAGTATGGTTTCTAAATATTGAGTACGTGATTTTTCGCTTAACTGCCTCGCCAGAGACAAATCGGTCTTTAGTTCTAATAAATGATCAGTATTTCTTTTTAAGAGATATAGGAATGGATTCCACCAAAACACCGAATAAATTATGTTAAGTAGAAACTTAATCCACAAATCCTTGTTTATGTAATGAGTCAACTCATGCCGAAGGATATATTCCAACTCAGTATCAGTAAAAGGAATATTGGGAAGATATATCACAGGCTTGAAAAGGCCTGTAAGCAAGGGGGTACTTAATAATGAGGTTTGAATAACTTTCACTTTACGCATTGAATTACCTGACAAAATAATTTTACTGACTAGCACTGATACTTTATTATCTACTGTTTCTGGTTTGGTTTGAATGTGTTTACGGAATCTTCTGAAGTGAATATAATGTAGAACCGTTTTTATCCAGAGTGTAACAGTACCAGCAATCCACACCAACAGCAATATGGTATAAACATGCACGGTGAAACCTCTAAATGTTAACAAAGGTATATTTAAGAATCCCATTATTTTAGGTAAAATGATCTTGGAATGTATTACTTTTGTAAATGGTAGTTCAACGGAAGTAAATAGGCGAATGATACTTAAAACTGAAATAAATAATAATGGGAAAAAGTACATATATATTATAATAGGCCTTCGCCTTTGTAAGACAGATCCCAATAGGATAAAAACGCTACTCCATATGAATGCCATAAAAAGTGAAAAAACTGATATGCTCACTAAGCCTTTCGCCTCCGTTTGTTCAGCAAATCCTGTAATTCATCTATGACAGAATCGTCAATATCTTCATCCTCGACTAATGTAGAAAATAGTTCACCTAATGATAGGTTTGTATTCTTAAACTGCTGTTTTAACAATGCTTTTTCATATTCTTCTCTTGAAACCGATGGCGAATAAGTACGCCCATAGTTCTTTCCTGTCTTGGTAAATCCATCGACAATGATAGCTTCTTTTTCTAGTAATTTGTTCAATAAAACATGGATGGAACTTGCCTTCCATGAGCGTTCAGGAGAAAGGTTAATAATTTCTGTTCTTGTAAGTGGGCGGTTTTGAGTCCACATGAGTTTTAAAATCTCAAGTTCATTCTTTGTTAGGTTATTAATAAGAATCCCTACTTTCATATTATTATTAGTAAAACAGTTAACCACTAATATTAGTTTATGATTTAGTTATAAGAATGTCAATAGAAAATAAATACAAAAATAGAATTTAGTATTGACAGATATTAACATATATGATATTATACAGTCATATTACAAATCACTGTTTAATCACTGGTATTTATGGTTAACTAAATTGTTACTATGGCTGAAATTATTAAGACAGCCAGCTTATATGATATGCAAGGGAGTGTCAACTCATGTATAAGAGATTTGCGTACAGCTGAGTTGATAGAAAGGAGTGATTCCAATGGACAAGTTATTCTGTTACGCTAGCTAGAGTACACAAACCGATTGACGATCTTCTATAGCATGACTCATAATAGAATTATTGAGTTCATCGAAACCTAAGGAAAAAGCTTATAGGCAACTATAAAAAAGTAACTGCAAAAACCTCTGCAACCGCTGATTCCAATGCTCAAATCAATGGCGTAAGTGTGACAGCAACGTTTGAGTATGGAGTGGGTAATGAAATAGAAACAGTTTCTAAACAGGATGGCGTAGATGGTGATTCGAAATCCGTAACAGTGACGGCACCTTATACATATGTCACTGCAATTTCAGCAACAGGCGACCACTATTATGCTGCATACAATAGGAAAACTGGTGAAGGAGAATCTGCTTCTTGGAGCAGCTATATAACTCCCTAAAGTGGTAGAGTGAGGTTGAATGCGATGCCTCCAACGAGGATTTTTATCGTAAACACAAAAGTCTGATTTTATAAACAAAAGGGAAGCTTAAGTGTGTGGAGGGGATTTAGTCCTTCCCACACACTAAGAAGCTGGGAGGATTAGCCATTGAATTATACTTTTAAAGTGAAGATTTTTTTAGCAATATTAACACTGACCATGGCATTGCTGTCAGGATGCTCCCCCAAAATCTTATATGAAAACCGCTATATAAAAGGACAGGATCAACAGTTTTATTACCATTGCAATGAGAGTGCACAGCCTATGGCAGAAAGTGAGAATGGCTACTATTTTTTTGGCGGCAACTATTTATACTTTGTCGATAAAGCAAATATGACACCGGTTATTGTTTGCAATAAGCCAAATTGTCTGCATAATGAGGAAACCGATCCAACCAAAATACTTTATTGTAATGCTTTTTTTGAGGGGGCAAAATCATTATTCTATTACAATGGATCGCTATACATATTTGTAACGCATACCACCATAACCCATGAAAGTGAATTTTTGAAGGTATCGCTTGATGGTACACGAAGAAAAACATTGTTTCGGGTTGATGGTAGTATTAGTTCATCCGCTTTGCACAGAGGAGTTTTATATTACGCAGCGCAGGTGTGGGATGCGAACGGACAGACTATCATGAGGGTGAGCGCTGCCAAATTGAATGGAAAAAGCAAGGAAATATATAAAGAAACGTTTGGCTATGGGAATGTGAATGACATAATATGCTATGGTAATTACGTATATTTTAACACCTTTAATTATACTGAGGATGGAAGATTTGAAAAAATGGTGCGGCATAACATATTGACTGAGGAAACCGAAGTATTATTTGACAATCCTAATATGGTTTCTATAGGAAAGCCTTCCTTTATAAATGATAAAATGTATTATAGAAAAACTAAGACGAGAATTCCCGACATGTCACTCGAGTATCAGGAAGGATTTTTGGCTGATTTAGATGGAAGCAATGCAAACAATAATTTTGACCCCGGCTTTCCGGTTGATGTAAATTCCGATGGGCAGTATTTGTATGCTCGTGATATTGAATGGAGTCCTTTCAGTAAGCCGGTAGATGAGCAGCAGCTTACGATATATACGATTGATGGTGAAGTGGTGAACAATGTTCCAACAGGTTCCTTTGGGCGTATCCAAAGATTAATTCCTGGCGGCAAAGAGCATATGTTTTTACAACAAGAAGATAATGATTTTTTAAGAATATATTATGCGGAGAAGAGTCAGATATCTACGGGCAATATAGAATGGAAGCTATTATTTGAAATTGAGCGGGAAAAGATGTATCCTGTAGTTACAGGTATTTCATAAGAAATGGAGAGGCATCAATATGACGTTATCCTTTGAAGGTTTGTCAAAAAAGTACAAGGATACTATTGCATTGGACAGCTTTAGTGCAGAGCTGTCGGAGGGTGTCTATGGGTTGCTTGGGCCAAATGGTGCTGGTAAATCTACTTTAATGAATATTATCTCCGGAAATATAAGTGCCAGTTCAGGACATTGCTTGTGGAACGGTCAAAATATCACAGTCTTAGGTAAAAAGTTCTTCAATGTGCTAGGTTATATGCCGCAACAGCAGAATTTGTATCATAATTTTACTGCCAGGCAATTTCTATGGTATATGGCTGCACTAAAAGGTCTGACACGCAGACAAGCATCTGAAAAAATTGAGTTTCTTTTAGGATTGCTTCATTTACAAGACAACGCACATAAGAAACTAGGTGCATTTTCGGGTGGAATGAGACAACGGATACTCATTGCACAATCTCTTCTTAATGACCCGCAATTGCTTATTTTAGATGAACCAACGGTGGGACTTGATCCAATGGAACGGGTAAGCATTCGGAATTTTATCAGTGAGATTTCAGTGAATAAAATTGTAATCTTTGCCACTCATGTTGTTAGCGACATTGAAAATATTGCAAAAGAGATTATATTTCTTAAGCAAGGTCGGCTAATTTTAAAAGATACTCCACATGACATCCTACGTTCTATGTCGTCAAAAGCATGGCAATGTTGCATTCCAGCCAAAGAGATTGAAGAAATCCAGCGCAATTATGTTGTCACGAATGTGGTATCACAGATGGACGGCACTCTTTGCGTAACCATAATGTCAGATTTTTGTCCACAAGACTTTGGGTGGACAACCACCGTACCAACTTTAGAAAGTGTGTACTTGTACATATTTAATGAGGTTAACAATGCGAATCTTTGTAGGTGAATTAATCAAAAATTTTTTTAATAAGACCATATGGTTTCTTTTGCTTTCTTTTCTGGCATTATCTGTTTTTTTGTTTGCACAAAAAGCTCATTCGGTAACAAAGATTAATAGTGACCTTATCGATTGCTATTCCGACATACCAGTGGAAGATGCTATTATACTTGCACGTAATCAAAGAGAAACGAACGATTTAATAATGGCACTGCAGAATTTCCGCTCAATTTATCAGGATGAAAAGCTTATCGAGGAAGCTTTTTTGGAATATGTCAACACATTTTATGGGGACGATGTTGCGATCTCGGAGTTTTTGAAAACGCAGGATGAGGTTGACGTGGCTGGGCTTGCAATAGAAAATGTGCAGTTATACTATTTGATTACTCAATTAGAGTATATTGAATCCTATTATGACTTTATTTCATCTATGGAGCAGCGCACCCAGGACATGCTAAAATCTTCACTCTTTAATACTAAGAAATCATTTGCGCTTCGTAATATTTTAAAAACACAGTCTGATTTTGAAAATATGAAAACAATTAAATTGTCGGTAGGTAATGATTCCGGTATCGTGACTGTGTCAAATTTTATATATGCGGACATCTTATTAATTGCGTTTGTTTTTGTGTTGTGTTACTATATTTTTTCTGTGGAACGTGAACAAGGGCTTTTAAAAATACTTAAGGTCACGGTTAGGGGACGTTTGCCCGTTATATTTTCTAAAATTATTATATTACTATTATTGACGATTATGGGGTTCTCGGTAATTTATGGATCCGTGATATTTATGGCAGATAAAATGCTGGGTTTCGGAGATTTGTCAAGATATATTCAGTCCATAAGTGCTTTTCGGGATTGCCCTGTTGCCCTTACGGTAGGCGGGTATCTTTTATGCTTTCTGTCCATAAAGCTTTCGGTGATACTCTTAGTTGCACTCATTCTTGCACTTTTTTTTCAACTTAGTAAATCTTCGACACTTATATATTTATTGATTCTGGGATTCTCCTGCGTAGAGTATTTACTTTATATATTGATACATCCAGCATCGGTACTAAATCTTTTGAAATATATTAATATTTTTTCCTTCCTCGATACTTTTAGTATGTTTAAGATTTACACAAACATCAATTTATTCGGGTATCCGTGTGGCAGGGTGTTTCTTACGATTGTTTCAGCAATAATTGCTCTTATTTTGTTAACAGTAATTAATTTAAAGCTATTTACCTTGAGATGGCAAGGCTTTACAATGCCTCAGTTTATACATAAACTCTTTCAACGTAAGAAAAAAAGTTCTGGTTCCGTTAGTTTGCTATATCATGAGTTCTATAAAACCTTTTTTACCAGTAAGCGATTTATTGCTATTATAGCATTATTGGTTATTTCGTATGCCTCCGTTGATCAGTCACCTTTATATATGGACAGAGAAACTTCAAGCTATCTCACTTTTATAAACAAGTATGAAGGCGTGCTGACAAAAGAAAAAACCAGCTTAATTCAAGAAGAAATCAAGTATATAAATAGTATTCCGAATCGGATGGTTACAATAAGTGAAGATTATAAAAATGGTGATATTACAAAAGAAAAATATCAGAAAGAATTTAATTTGCTACAATTTGATTTTGAAAAAAACATCGGTTTTTCGCGCTTTGAAAAGCAATTCGAATACCTCGACTCGTTAAACCTTTCGTCAAAGCCGGGGATTGTCTCCGAGGTATCTTCAGATTATCTGTTTAACAATGTTAAAAGAGATTATATTTATGCTATTTATATCATTATCTTAATTATTATCTGTACTAGCTGTATTTTTCCAATAGATTCGCAAAGTGGGATGGAGAATATTTTACGTTGCACCGTAGGCGGAGAGAAAAAACTTTTTTATATAAAAACATTGACGGCAACCCTGATCTCAACCATCCTATTTATATGGATTAATTTCGTGCGCTATTTAAATATGTTTTTAAAATATAGAATTTCTGATGTTAGGCTACCAATACAAAGCATACAAAAATATGCAAATATAGATGTTGAGATCAGCATTGCAGGCTTTATTATCTTCGTTTCTTTGTTAACACTATTGACAGTTGTGATGATAACCCAGATAATTATTTTGCTGTCTCTTTTGTTAAGAAAACAATCCTTAGTTATACTATGCGCATCTGTTCTTTTCTTGATTCCCCTGTTACTGGGATATATTGGGATTCCGACTTTTGACTTTTTAAGCATTAATAACTCGTTTCAACTATATCAGACAATTGCTGATAATGCGCTAAATAAAGCAAATATCATGTATTTTATGGCAGTCGCCCTGATAACTATTGGAGTGACCTTAATTAATGTCAGCACATACAGAAAAAAGATATAATTTGCATTTTCTTTTTTTCCATGCTTTACATCGTACCACTTTGATAGACAAAATAGACCAGCTTAGCAATAAGCAGGTTTTTGTAGAGCTTAATAAGATTGTTGCTTCTATTGGGGATGCACATACATCCATAAATATCTGGGATGGATACAGTTACCCACTTCAATTTTGGATATTTGACGGGAAAATCTATATAGTAAATGCTGATACAAGCCTTGAAGATATGATGTTTTCACAGATCTTAAAAATAGATGGTACTGATATTAACATAGTGATTGAAAAACTTACATCACTGATATCCCATGAAAATGAGAGCTGGGTATTGGCAATGCTTCCAAACTATCTTCAGTTACCTGTATATATATATGGTCTGGGCATCATTCAGAATGAGAAGGAGGCTGTATTTACAGTACAAAAAGATGGCGAGGTGCAGGATTTCACTGTTTCTGCACTTGAATACGGTCAAAGTGCCAATTTTGTTAATAAAAAGATTAAGGATGCTCTTATTGGTAAATACGATAAATACTATGATTTTGAATATTTACCCGATCACAAGGCCCTCTATTTTGAATATAACGTTTGTGCTGATATGGATAATCAAAAATTTTCTGATTTTAACAAGGAGATGTTTGATTTTATTGAGGAAAATGACGTAAATCGAATTATTATTGATTTAAGAAGCAATACCGGTGGAAATTCTGAAATACTTAATCCATTTACCATACGTCTCAGAAAGTATATTGTTGCAAACACGAATATTAAGGTTAACATATTGGTAGGGCGTAATACCTTTTCATCGGGTATGTTTGCAATATACAGAGTAAAACAGTCGGCTCCGGAAGCTATTTCTGTAGGTGAGCCCACAGGCGGCGCACTGGATTGTTATGGAGAAGTAAAAACTATGTATCTGCCTAATTCCCAAATTCCAATTGGCTACAGCACCAAGTATTTTGAGTTTAGTAAGTCCTTCAGTTATAAAAATGATGGGATAGGAACATTTCTGCCTGACATCTCGATACAGCCTACAATAGAAGATTATAAGAACGGAACGGATGTTGTACTTAATTATGCATTGACGAACTGAATATTAAATACGGAAGAAGATTATTAAAACTGTAAACAGAAATGATACAAAATATGGGGCAGGAGCTCTTTTTATTTGTATTCTTAAAACATTTATACTATAATAGAAAGAAAGATTTTGTAATAAAAAATGCAAACAGAATAATTACGGATGGATATTCCGGAATCATGTAACACTGTGGAAGAAACATTTCATGGGTACAATGTTATATAAGGTTATCCGTCGTATTGTTCGATACAATTTATATAATAATATAGAAACAAATGAAGAGTAACGATAGATACATAGTGGAGGTATAAGGATGAAGCAAGAAAATGTAAAAGAAGGAGAAATAAAGGAGCTTGAGATCTTAGAATTTAAAGCAGGTGGCAATTCTTATGGGGTGAATATCAATGAAATCAAAGAAATCCTTCCCTATCGTCAGAAACCAACCCCTATACCAAACGCCCACCCATACATTGAAGGTATGGTAATGCCAAGGGATTTTATTATTCCGATTATTAACTTAGGGAAGAGCTTGCAATTATCAAATCAAAGCCGCTCGAACGAAGAAATGTTAATGGTTACAGGAATCAATGATTTAAATATTGGTTTCCATGTGGACAAGGTTCAAGGGATTCATAGAATATTTAGTAATGAGATTAAAGAGCCCGGTAAAAATCTAAGCACGAAGGTAAAAGATGTAGTGACCGGAACCTTTGAACGAAAGAATACAGTAATTGAACTTTTGGATTTGAGAAAGCTTATAACAATAATTAATCCGGATGTTCTTAATCAGTAATTAATAATGATACAATCATCATTACAAAGGAAAAATGGATGGTGCTCAAATGGCAAAGTGCAGGATATGTAATGCAGATATTGACGAGGGATCCATGTATTGCAAGGATTGTCTGGAAAAGGAACAGCTGAAATCAGAGGAGTCCTATTTAGACAGTTTATTAAGTTCTGTAATGAAGAATGCGCAACCAAATAAACCGAGTATGAGGAATCAAAAGAATACCGATAGGAAAGAACAAAGGGCGATCGATACGGAAAAGCAAAAGGACAGTGTTGCGGGAGAGCAAAGTACGATCGATCTAAAAGAACAAAGTGCGATTGATGCAAAAAAGCAAAAGGACAGTGTTGCGGGAGAGCAAAGTACGATCGATTTGAATGAACAAAGAACGATTGATGCAAAAGAACAAAAGGGTAATGGTGTGGAAGAACATAAGACAATTGATACAAAAGAGCAAAAGAACATTGCTATGGAAGGACAAAAGAACACAGCTATGGATGAACGAAAGACAATTAATATGAAAAAGAATATTGATATGGATGAACGGAATATGGAGCAGGCGGAAGATTCTATTGTAGATGAATATTTGCAGGCATTTAATTCAGACGCTTCGGATGATTTGCATGATTTTGAGCAATTTAATATCGAGGATGATTTAGAGAACGCGGATGGCTTTATGAACTTTGCTGATCAGAAGAATTCGGACGATAAAATTGTTATTCAGGATAAAGATTTATTCGGGGATCTAAAAGATGCTGAAGAGCCGGATAGTAATATTATGCCGAATGAGATAGACAATTTCACGGAAGAAGATCCAACTCTTTATGATTTGTTAAATGAACTGGATCAATCGAATTCTGATAAGAAAGAGGAGGATGGATTCGAAGAAGCCGCCGCTCCTCCGGAGAAGGATAAGATTCCTATGCCTGGTGAGGAAGAAATGGATAGTTTAAATCAAGGAACGGATGAGCAGAATTTCATAGATTCTGCTTCAGGAATGAACGACCAGAATTTCATAGATTCGAATCCGGAAACAAATGCTTCCGGAGATAGTGAGGAAACTATTGATGACGAGATATTAAGTCTCTTGAATCAAATGAGTGTTGATGATCCTGTTGCATTAGAGATTTCCAACTTATTAAACGGGGCTAACGATACCGTGCAGAGCGCTGATGATACGGCTCCCAGTGATGTGGGAGAAGTGTTTTCCGATGCATTAACTGCAGTATCGTCACTGAAGGATCAGGATTCCGATGCGGTACAAAGCAGCATCGAGAATAAAACGGATAAAAATAAAAAGGTCAAGAAGGAAAAATTCAAAAAACTGTTCGTTCAGCCTGAAGCAGAGCAGGATAACAAGGCAAAGGAACCGGAAAAGAAGAAAGACGGATTGTTTGCACGGATTTTTGATAAAAACCCGGACAAAAAAATAAAAAAAGTTAAAAAAGTAAGAAAAGAAAAGAAAGAGATAGAGATAGCTCCCGGCACAGAGGATAAGGAAGAAACCTCTATGGCAGGTAATCCGGTTAAAAGAAAGACTACTGCAGGGAAAGCTCCCAAGAAAGCAGTTAAAAAATCCGCTAAAAAAGCGAAGAAGAAAGTAAAGACTCCGCTAGCAAAGCAGGAGGAAAGAGAGGAAAGCGAATCCTTTGGCAAAAAGGCGATAGCTGCGAAAACCAATAAAAATGAAAAAGAAAGTACAAAGCAAAGAGCAGAGAGCCTAAAGCAGAAAAGAGCAAGTAAGAAAAAAGCAAAAGAAGTGAAGAAGGCAGTTAACGAGGTAGAAGTTGATCATGGACATATTA
>ENA-UOOR01001424-UOOR01001424.1-fermentation-metagenome-genome-assembly--contig:-NODE-1424-length-28294-cov-4.691986_pt1 | contig 28294 bp, 23 predicted proteins | sample MGYA00245780_ERZ724029 | MGnify/ENA primary metagenome ERZ724029 (study PRJEB28704, sample SAMN03018315) | fermentation metagenome | biome: anthropogenic terrestrial biome; feature: soil; material... | reverse complement strand
GCGACCGCCCGGGCGACTTGGTCGGCATAGTCAGGGTAGTCGCAGCGGTCATCTGTCGTAGGGCCATAGTCTTGCACCGCACACCCAAGGCTTTCGATAAACGCCACGAGGGGCTTCTTTTGCAAAAAGCCAGCATGGTCTGATGCTATCGCAACGCGCATGGCTCTCCTCCTTTTGACGTTTTCCCTGCTCGCTTCAGCAATCCCTCTGTGCTGCAGGCACTTCCTTGCACCACCTATCTTACCTAACCCAAGCTTGGGTAGAGCGGATGGGCAGCCAGCATCTTCTCAACCTCTGCATGAACTCCAGAGGCAGCTGCTTCATCTCCGAGATGGCTCAGCACGTAGCCAATGAGCTCACCTATACGCGTGCACTCTCCCTCTGTAAAGCCACGTGTTGTCACTGCTGGCGTGCCCACACGAAGACCACTTGCTTCTGTTGGCTTGCGTCTCTCTCCAGGAATTGTGTTTTTGTTCGCCGTGATCCCCACGGATTCTAAGGCCTGCTCTGCTCTCTTGCCCGAGACATCCTCAAGCGACGTCAAGTCAACAAGTTGCAGATGGTTGTCACTGCCGCCTGTCACCAGAGACAGGCCAGCGCTGCACATGCCTGCTCCCAACGCTTGGCAGTTCTTGAGAACCTGATCTATGTACGTCGCAAACTCAGGCTTGAGCGCTTCTCCAAGCGCAACTGCTTTTCCCGCAATCGCATGCATGAGCGGCCCCCCTTGCGTGCCAGGGAAGACGGCTGAATTGATCTTCTTGTGTAGGGCATCATCGTTAGTCAATACCATGCCGCCGCGCGTCCCTCGCAATGTCTTATGTGTAGTTGTTGTCACGACATCGGCATATGGAAGTGGATTTGGGTGACGTCTGACAGCAACTAAGCCTGCCACATGAGCCATGTCAACCATAAGATAGGCACCAACACTATGAGCAATCTCAGCAAAGCGCTCAAAATCTATCACACGAGGATAGGCGGATGCCCCTGCAATGATTACTTTCGGGTGAGCTTGCCTAGCCTGTGCTGCAACAGCGTCGTAGTCAATGCGGCCAGTCCCCTTGTCAACCCCATAGGGTACAACATGGTAGAGCTTGCCAGAGAAGTTGGCAGGGGAGCCATGAGTAAGATGGCCGCCTGCGGCTAAGTCCATTCCCATAAGGGTCTCACCGGGGGACATGAGCGCTGAAAGAGCAGCATAGTTAGCCTGAGCCCCAGAATGAGGTTGAACGTTTACGAACTTGCAGCCAAAAAGGCGCTTCGCTCGGTCTCTCGCAATTTGCTCCACTTTATCTACTGCCCAGCAACCGCCATAAAACCTCCGACCGGGATAACCTTCTGCATATTTGTTTGTTAGCGGGGAACCAACGGCTTCCATGACCGCAGGTGATACGAAATTTTCTGAGGCAATCAGCTCAATAGAATCACGCTGGCGCTCAAGCTCCTCAGAAATCGCTTCTGCAACTGCTGGATCAGATTCTGCTAAATAGGTGAAGTGCATCTGTCATCCCCTCCCTTGTCACGATCAGTACGGTTTCAATCCCCTGCCACGCGAAAGACTTGCTCTTTCGCAATTGCTCCTTCGCGCAATATTCGTGGCCTCTGCTCTGTGCAATCAACAATTGTAGAGGCCACCGCTATAGGAGCGGAACCTGCATCCATCGTAAGGTCCGCAGCTTCAATGAGGCTGGGCTCCAAGCTTGCAGCAGAAGTCGCCGACGGAGCCCCATGTGCGTTAGCAGAGGTCGTTGCAAGCGGCACGCCGATCAAGCGCGCAAGCTCACGCACAAGCTCTGAGTCTGGCAGACGCAAGGCGATAGTAGAAAATGCCCCGGGACGTAGATACTCCGAAGGTATGCTGTCAGAGGCGCGAACGACAAGTGTCAAAGCCCCCGGCCAAAACACCTCGGCGAGACTGCTTGCCCAATGAGGTAGGTCATGGCCAAGGTTGTACAGATCATCGAGATCTGCAATCAAAAAGGGAAGCGTTTGATTGAGAGGCCTGTTTTTTATCCTAAAAATGCGGGGAAGCGCCGGGGTCTGCGCGTATGCAGCACAACCAATTCCATACACCGAATCTGTCGGCATAACGAGCACGCCCTTATTTCTTGCCACATTGGCGGCAAGAGCAAGCGCTTCCTTTGCAGGATGCCGCTGGTCGACTTTGATAACCTCACCCATCGCCCCTCCATCATCACACGTCGAACTGCCTAAGCTTACCCTATTTAAAGTCACAGGTTCTCAGCATCCGGACACGAGCTTATGCTCTGCGGGCAATGAGAAAACGAGGCCTGTGTGTATAGTCCTTGCTTATCTCTACAGAGCTCCAGCCCCCTTGGTCGCGGGTCAATTGAGCTGCATGCTCAAGCTTCGTCTCGAAGAGCTCCACAGCAAAAAGCGCTCCGGGGAGCAGGGCTTGGGCAGCGAGGGCCAAGATCCTTCGATATACATCGAGACCGTCAGCCCCCCCATCTAGCGCCAACTGAGGTTCAAAGCCTGACACCTCATGCGGTAGCGTTGACAGCACGGCCGTTGGGATGTAAGGAGGATTAGAAACTAAGGCGTCAAAATGTCCCATGAGCCGCGGGTCCACCCCATCCGCAAGGTTGCAGGCGACAACGTCAACCGCTGCTTGAAGACCTAAGGCGTTGCGATTGCGCGTTGTAAGACGTACGGCAGCCGAAGAAATATCAGTAGCCACCACGTGCGTCTTTGCCCGTTCATGGGCAAGAGAGCAGGCAATACAGCCAGTTCCACAGCCAATTTCAAGCACGAGGGCGGGAACTGGCTTGCCCTGCTCTTGAGGTAAGCCTTCAAGGACAGCATCCACAAGGAGCTCCGTCTCAGGCCGAGGAATCAAGACACCTTGCTCGCAGCGTAGGACTATGTGGCGAAAGGGCATCTCTCCGGTGACGTATTGAAGTGGCTCTCCAGACGCTCGACGTTTCACTGCCTGATGCATGGCGTTTAGTTCAAGCTGTGTCAGAGGACGATCGAAGTTGGTGTAAAGCTCAATACGGGAGAGCCCTGTCGCGCTGCTGAGCAACCACTCAGCAGACAGACGTGGATGATCGTCACCCTGATTCTTGAGGTAGGCTGTTGTCCAATCGAGAACTGTCTTGCAAGTCCACTTCATTGACATTCCCATATCCACCATGGCCCATCCTGCAGCTAAGCTTAGACTGCCTGGGCAAGCTTCTCTGCTCGATCGGCCGCAGCAAGCGCCTCAATCACCGACCCTAACGAGTCCCCTAGCAACACCCCATTGTAGGTGGCATTGAAGCCAATCCTATGGTCAGTCACGCGATCCTGGGGCTGATTGTAAGTGCGTATCTTCTCAGAGCGACTCCCGTGGCCAATTTGGGCCAAGCGATTTGCCCCTTGCTCAGCTTGCTGCTTCTCTAGCTCCATTTCATAAAGCCGCGCTCTCAGCATCTGCATGCATGCTTCACGATTTTGGATCTGGGAACGCTGATCTTGCGAGGTGACAACCGTATTCGTTGGGAGGTGCGTGATCCGTACAGCAGAGTAGGTTGTGTTGACGCCCTGGCCTCCGGGACCACTTGAGCAGTATGTGTCTATGCGAATATCCTCAGGCGCTATATGAATATCAATCTCATCTGCCTCTGGAAGAACCGCCACTGTAGCCGTAGAAGTCTGGATGCGCCCCTGACTTTCAGTTTTTGGGACACGTTGCACGCGATGCACGCCGCTTTCGTACTTCATGACGGAGTAGACCTTCTTGCCAGTGACTTTAAACTCAATGGTCTTAAAGCCCCCCGCTGTACCTGGGGTCGAAGAGAGAACTTCGACCTTCCAGCCCCGCGACGCTGCAAAGCGCTGATACATCTCGAAGAGGTCGCCGGCAAATATGCTTGCCTCATCTCCGCCAACGCCAGCACGTATCTCGACGATCGTGTCCTTCTCATCGTTGGGATCGCCGGGTATAAGCATGACTTTTATCTCGTCTTCCAGCTGAGGTAGCTTAGCCTCATTCTCTGCAAGGTCTGCCTGCAGAAGTTCCTTGTCGTCTTCATCGGAAGTTTCATGCAACATTTCTTTGGCGGCGTCAATGTCGTCAAGAGCTTGCAGATACTCCCGTGCTTTTACGACAAGGTCAGCCTGAGAGGCGTGCTCTTTTGCGAGGCGCGCATACTCCTTTGGATCTGACACCACGGCTGGATCCATGAGCTTCTTTTCCAGCTCCTCATAAGCAGCAATGAGTTTTTCAAGCTTGTCCCGCATGTTGACAACTCCTTATGGTAGCGCGGGCTATAAATCCCGCTTCCTTGCTGTCTTCGGATGATACTACCTCCGTGCCTGCACCAGCCAACACGGCACGGGCCTCAACTTTATCTACAGTCGAGGTTTCCGCCTTATTGCCAAGGCAGAAGGCAAACTCGCGCTAGGCCATAGACTCTCCACAGAGCAACCCCATACAGCTGGCCATCATCAACCCCCTCGTCCAACCCGAAGAGTCCCCAAGACAGCGAAGGTGGGCAACGTTTGTTGTAAGGTCGGCTCCCATCATGATGCGGTTACTATAAAATTTCAGCTCAGGAGCATACAGAAGCGTCTCTTCAGCTGCAAAACCAGGCACTACCTCGTCAACAGCCTTAATGAAATTAATTATTTCTATCATCGCTCGATAAGGAATTGCGGCTGTTATATCCCCCGCCTCGGCATCACAGAGCGTTGGGGAGAGGTTCGAGCGAGAAAGCTCTCTTGGCCATGTTCGCTTACCATCAAGGATATCCCCGAAACGTTGCACGAGGATGTGTCCGGCCCCCAACATGTTGCACATCTCTCCAACCATGCGCGCATAAGAAATCGGCTCATGAAAAGGCTCGCGAAAATTAAAGGTCACAAGCACGGCAAGATTGGTGTTGTCGCTTTTCTTGTCTTTGAACGAATGGCCGTTGACAACGGCTAGGTTGTGGTCATAGTTCTCTTGGCTGACGTAACCGCCGGGATTTTGGCAAAACGTTCTGACCTTATTGCGGAAGGGGTTCGGATAGCCCACGAGCTTGCTCTCATACAAAACATTATTGACGTTTTCCATTACCTCATTGCGAACTTCAACCCGCACGCCAAGATCACAGGGCCCAGCTTGGTGAGCGATCCCCTGTTGCTCGCAAAGCTGGTTGAGCCAAGCAGCGCCACGACGACCAGTCGCAACGACCGTCTCAGAAGCACGAATCTCATAGCTGCTGTTGCGATCGCACACGATTGCTCCGCGACAGCTTCCACTCTCCATCAATAGTTCCTTGCACTCACACTCAAAAAGAAGCTGAACACCCGCATCCCTCAGATGCCGCTCTATGCGGGCATAAAGCTCTTGGGCCTTCTCGGTTCCAAGGTGACGTATCGGGCAATCAACCAGCTTAAGCCCTGCCTGAATTGCGCGGCGGCGTATTTGGGCAACTTCGTGAGGATGGCCTATGCCCTCGATGCGTTCGTCGGCCCCAAAGTCAAGATACATCTTGTCCACACGATTAATTGTTTGCTGTGTAAGCTCAGACCCAATGAGCTCGGGCAGGTCACCCCCAACCTCATATGAAAGTGAAAGCTTCCCGTCGGAAAAGGCGCCGGCACCAGAAAATCCCGTCGTGATCCGACATGGATTGCAGTGTATGCAATGTCCAATTTCACTACGAGGGCAGCTGCGACGCTCAATGGGCAGGCCCTTCTCAATGAGGGTTATCTGGCCGGAGTAGCCGCGCCCAAGCAGTCCGAGCGCACAAAAGATCCCAGCTGGGCCAGCGCCAACTATCAAGATGTCTGTCATTTTATCTTCTTGCTTACCTTTGCTTACAACCACGTCACGCACTCTCCCTGCGTTATCCAATTCATTTGGGGCACAATGTGTACTGTACAAATACATGAGCCTGCTCATAGGGTAACTCAGACGGAGGACCAAATGGACATTCAAAAGCCCACGCCGCTCATGGTCGGCGGGAAAGCGTATTACACACTCACAAGCTATGATCCTGTTTCAATTGAGGTGAAGGTACCACGCGTGACAGACGATGACGTGACTAGCGCGTTTGACAGCATGGTGACGCAATCTGGCGGAGACATGAGCAGCGCAAAAGATCCAAGCTGGCTCAAGCAACACTTCGGTACAGCCGATATGAAACAGATACGAGCTACAATACATGCCCAAGTGACAGATGCCAACTACGAGCTGCTGAACCAGCAAAGAGAGCAAGCATGCGCCACAGAGCTCGCTAAGCGGTTGGCCCAATGCGTACCTGCATCTCATGTGGCAGAGACTCGTCGGCAAATGGCGGCCAACCTCGCTCAACAGATGCAGGCAAGCGGAATGGGCACAGACCAATTCCTCGCCAAAATGGGCATAGGTCACACAGGGCTTGAAGTACTACTTGACAGGCAAGCCCAATCAATTGCCGAGCAGGAAGCGGCATTGGGCGCCTTCGCACAAGAGAAAAAACTTGAAGTGACAGAGGAAGATTATCCTCGGCTGCTTCATATCTCTGCTTCTCGCTGCCAAAAACTCCTTGTGAAGGCCAAATCCATAGGACAGGCGGAGCAGCTCCACGACAGTGCTTTGCATAACCGAGCTCTAGAAATCGTAGTCGCCGAGAGCAAATGCTCCTATAGCCATGAAACAGTAGAGGAGGCCGCGACTCGCAATAAACACGTACATGCAGCGCAAGGCCAGGTACCCCCGCAGGTCCCCTTTAAAAAAGAAGGAGAAAAGACAACAGGAACAAGCCCAAAGCTGCATCTCGTATAACCACTTCGCGCTGCCATACATCGACCACAGCAAAGAGCTTTCCCTTGAACGCAGGAGAAAGCCCCATTTCATACATCGAACCATGCCTATTGAGCAGAAGGAACCTACTTAGCAGTTGCCGACGTCGGCTCTGCAGCAGGTTGAGCAGCGGAGTTGGCCTCCTTAGCCTCCTTAGCCTCCTTAGCCTCCTTAGCCTCCTTAGCCTCCTTGGCGGCTTTCTTGGCAGCCTTGGTCTCTGCAGCTTTAGCGTATTGTGCGGCACGCTTAGCCTTCTCGGCAGCTTTGGCCTCTTTGGCCGCCTTTTTGGCGGCATCAACTTCAGCTGCCTTGGCAGCTTTGGCCTCCTTGGCGGCCTTGGCACGCTCAAGCTGTGCTGCGGCGGCTCCCCCAAACTTGCTCGAGAAGCGCTGCACGCGGCCGCCGGTATCTACGAGCTTTTGTTGACCTGTGTAGAATGGATGGCATTTGTCACAAAGATCAATTGTCATCTCGCTTTTCGTTGCGCGCGTCTTGAATGTATTGCCACAGGTGCAGCGCACCGTGCACTCTACATATTCGGGATGAATGCCTTGCTTCATATCTGACTCCTTACATTGGCCTGGTTTCCGACCAGGCGAGGGGTTACATGCGAGACTAGCAACATGTGGCATCGTTTTTAGCCAAGCTTTGCGATAATAGCACGTGTTTGGCAAAACTCCAAGGAGGTCCACATGTTCCTCGCGGTAGACATAGGCAACACACAGACCACTGTCGGCCTCTTCAAAGAAGACGGGGACGCACTGCGACAATGGCGCATGGCAACAGATCGTACAGATACAGCCGATGAGCTGCATGCACGTCTTTATGGCTACTTCCATATGTTCGAGCTCAACTTAAAAGACGTCTCTGCTGTGGCAATAGCGGGCGTGGTGCCTATCCTTTCCCAAGAATGGCAACGCGGAATCCGCACGACTTTCGGAATAGAACCGCTCATGGTAGACGCTTCGAAAGACTGCGGGATCAATGTCGCTATGCCCGACCCACACCAAGTAGGGGCAGACCGTATTGCAAACGCCGTTGCGGCACATAGCACCTATGGCGACCCGGTGATTGTAGTTGACTTCGGCACTGCGACAAACATCGATGTCGTCGACGCATGGGGCAGATTCCGTGGCGGAGCTATCATGCCTGGCCTACTCTCATCCGCATCTGCGCTTTTTTCACATGCTGCCAAACTTTCGAGCGTACCTCTCGTAGTGCCTCCTCACGCTTTAGGCGACACAACAGAGTCTGCGGTGCAATCCGGTATCGTCATAGGCGCGGCCGCGCAAACTGAGGGTTTAGTGAGCCGCATTACTTCTGAGCTAAGAGAAGAATGGCAAGCTAACATGGGCACGCCGATGAGCAAAGTTTTTGTGGTAGGGACGGGGGGCCTATCAGAGGTAGTCGCAGGCGCCACAGCTGTTTTTGACACCATCGATCCAGACTTGACAATCCGAGGCATCTACCAAATCTGGCGTCATTACCTTGGTTCTAGCGTCACAAGATGACTTTTGCAGCCACACAAATCGATACTTTTAGCATCTCAATTTGCTAGGCACAGACGCGAGCAGAGCTAACTAACATGGCAGACGTAGTGATGCTTGTTCAGGGGCTAGCTCAATTTTTCGGCCGCTCGCAAGTCTCACCGTGGCTCTTCCCCAAACGTCCACCCCACAAAAGTTGCCTGAGGCAACCTTTCGCCCATTAGGAAAGAACACCTCTACTTCCTCACCAAACGCTTCCAATGCATCAGCGTATTCATCGAGTAGAGGCGCAAGCGGCCCTTCAATGGGCATGTGAGCGCTTCTTTGGGCACTTATGCACTCTTCCCATTGTTTTATGCAATCAACTGCGGCAACAGCAACATCAGCAGTAAGTGGGCCATTGGCTGTTATTTCTAGGCGGGCAAACAGGCCTTTCTCATCGTAGCCGCACTTTGCCGCGATTGACGCAAGACGCTGCTTGCGCCTCACGACATGGTAGGGCCAAGCAATCTGCGCGCCTAGCTCCTTGCTAATACCCAATGCGCCTACATAGGGAACGCCCTGCAGGCAATACATTGGAACTTTTGGCCTTACCATAACTACCAAGGTATATGGACCTCTCATCTCATGCTCTGCAAGCCTTACTAGCATTCTAAGAAAACAGGCTGATGAGGAAAGCCTATTTCCAGTCAAGGCGCCCCAACTCTGACATCACATGCCCAACACGATCCTCAGGCTTGGCAACCGTGACGCCAGCATGAGTAAAAAAGCGCACAGGGTCGTGCATGAGGTCTTCCATGGGCACAAGCACATAGTCACGCTCGCCAAGATGCGGGTGAGGGAGTGTGAGATGGGCGCCGCAGTGAGATTCCCCCTCGATCCACAAAAGGTCACAGTCTATTGTGCGAGGCCCATGGCCGGCCTGTTTAGGATCACGGACGCGATCGAGCTTGTTCTCAACAGCAAGGAGCTGATCAAGCAAAACGAGGGGATGCAGCTCCGTGCGAATCTCGGCAACTGCATTGGCGACAGGCGTTGCAATGCCGTATGCAGGCTCAGTCTCATATGCTGAGCTTACAGCTACAACGCAGGTCATGGGAATCTGGTCTATCAGACGGACGGCACGGGAGAGATACCCCAGCCTATCTCCAACATTAGATCCGAGAGAAATGAAGCCTTGGCGAGCATCGGCTTGCGAAACCGCCCAATAGGCATTCACAGCCTCAAAGACACGGGCGACCTCATGAACACGCAAGACGCGTGCGCCTGCCTGGACACCCCATACAGAAAGCCCCGTCGTAGCAGCGCCTGCCTCCTTCGCCCCGGCAACAACAGAGCTAAAGCCCTTGCGAGAGACGGCTTGCAGCAGAGGGAACCCCATTGAGACAAGCTTTTTCGCATTGCGTTGAATGATGATATCCTCATCAGTAGTTTTATTGAGGCCGGGACCAGGATCAACGCAGATTCGATCATGCGAGACACCGGAGCGCATGAGTAGACGCGCTTGGTCTCCAAGAAAACCCATGATCTCACGCATAACTGGAGCTTCCTCTGGCAAGGTGAAGCGACGATTCGAAGGAACTGGGCGCATAGGCGTATGTGCTTGGTCGAGTACGACCGAACGACGCGACGAATTGGAGCGAAACTCATTGTTGCAAAGGATGACACAGCCACAGTCAGTCTCAGCAGCCACCTTGACCATGCCCTCGCCAGTAAAGCCCGAAGGGTCATTAATGGCAGCCGCCCCTAGACGAACGCATATCTTCGCCACATCAGCATGGGGTGTACTTACGCAGATAGCCGCCCCTGTCTGAGTAAGCCCCCGCACGACGGGCACTATGAGCTCGGCTTCAGCCTTCGAGGACGACGTAAGAGAGGAGGCCCCGGCTTTTTTCGAGCGTGGAGGACGAGCACATATGTCGAGCAGGTCCGCGCCTTCGTCCAGCATCGCTTTGCCTCGCTCAATGGCCTGATCACAAGAAAGGGTGTTTCCCACCTCAAGCACCCCCATGATGCGCGGACGCGCAAGCGATACCTCATGACGCCCACAATGCCATATGGCGAAGTCTTCTCGTGCCATGCTTCCTCCAGACTAGAAGTCAAACGCCTTTGCAATATCACAAGCGCACACGAGATCTGCTTTACCATCTTGAGGCGTCGGCTGCTTGTTCACAATCACAAGGTCATCTCCCTGAAAGTATTGCACGAGACCGGCAGCCGGGTAGACCACAAGCGACGTGCCGCCGATAATGAGCATATCCGCATGGCCTATGGCGGCAGCAGCACCGAAAAGCACATCTTGATCAAGAGCCTCGCCATACAAAACTACGTCTGGCTTGATATCTCCTCCGCACTTTTCACAATGCGGCACGCCTGTGGTGGACATGATCCATTGTGCTGAATAGGTTTCTCCGCAGCTCTGACAAATATTACGATGCACCGATCCATGAAGCTCATACACGAGATGGGAGCCAGCCATCTGATGCAAGCCGTCGATATTTTGCGTCACAACGGCAGTCAGCTTCCCCTCCTTCTCTAGCTCTGCAAGCTTCAGGTGCGCTTGGTTGGGCTTCGCGTCAAGCGCAATCATACGATTGCGATAGAAGTCAAAAAATTCTTCCTTGTGCCGCATATAAAAGCCATGACTGAGCATCTCTTCGGGAGGATATTTAAATCGCTGGTGATATAAGCCATCCGCGCTACGGAAGTCTGGGATACCACTTGCTGTGGAAACACCTGCGCCTCCGAAAAATACCACCTTGCGGGCTCGTTTGATGCGGGCGCTCAGCTCAAGGGCAGCCTCTGCGGGATCAGTAATGGTAGTGGCCATATCCTATACCTTCCTCTCATACGATAACATTCACTCTAGCACCGGCAGTGGCTATGCTGAAACATATCGTCAAGGGATATGCTCTAAGAATAGAGAAAGAGAGCTGGGGAAGCCATGCTTGAGAATAACGTTCATAATTGTGCGCTCGCCTTTGAAGGTGGCGGCTATCGAGCGGCTTATACAGCGGGAATGGCCAACGTCTTACTTGAGAGAGGGATTTATTTCGACGAGGTGGTGGGCATCTCAGCTGGTGCAAGCCATGCTGTTGACTATGTATCGCGGGACCAAGATCGAATTCGCCGTTCTTTCATCGACCTCGCTGGAAAGCGCAAGGCGGGAGGTATCTGGTCTGTATTGCATGGACGAGGCTTTTTTAACGCAGCCTATGATTACCAAGGCTGTGTAGATGACGGATTTATGCCCTTTAACTGGAACGCATTCGTGGCAAACCCAGCCCATATCCGTATCCAATCCTTTGAGAGAGACACTGGACGCACGGTATCGTTTACTCGCAAGAGTATGAACAGCTTAGATCAGATGTTGATGTGTGTGCGTGCCAGCTCGTCTCTGCCAGGCATGATGAGGCCAATCGCGATCAATGGGCATGTTATGCTCGATGGCGGTCTTGGCATAGGGGCTGGATTGCCTACTCACTTAGCTGAGATGGACGGGTATGAAAAGATTTTTCTTTTGGCAACGCGACCACAGGGCTATCGGAAAGTGCCGGCGTCACCACGCATGCGGCATTTGTACAAACATTGGGAGCGCACATATCCTCTCATGGCCGAAGCATTGCTTACACGCTGGTCACGCTATAACGCAGCACTCGATCATCTAAGCGAGCTTGAGCATGAAGGCTTGGCGCTCGTCGTGCGCCCTGATCAGATGCAAGTCACCAGTACGACGCTCGACACTCAGAAGCTTCGTCATGCCTATCTCATGGGCCATGACCAAGGCATGCGTGAGCTATCACGCTGGGAAAAGTTCATTTTTGGCTAGACTACATATCAGCATACATAGGCTATAGCTGTAAAGGGAGCTCGTATGATAGGAAGTACAGAGCCGCAGACGCTGCGGCTTATCTCATGGAACGTCAATGGGTTACGCGCGGTTCTAAAGAAGAAGCCGAGCTTCAAGCAGATCTTCAGTACGCTTGACGCTGATGTCTTCGCCATACAAGAGACCAAGCTCCAAGCTGGTCAAGTAGACTTGGATCTGCCAGGCTACACACAAACGTGGAACTATGCGCAGCGTCGTGGGTATTCTGGCACGGCGGTGTTTTCTCGAGAGGAGCCAATCCAAACCATCAAGCAGATTGGCTCCTCCGCCGCCGACGATGAAGGACGCGTCTGCGCCCTTGAGTTCAAAAAATATTGGTTTGTGTGCGTCTATACCCCCAATGCGAAGGAAGGACTTGCGCGTATTGATGAGCGCCTCATTTGGGACAAGGCTTTCCGTGAGTTTCTCGTCAAGCTTGCAAAATCCAAGCCTGTCATAACATGCGGCGACTTTAATGTGGCCCATGAGGAAATTGATCTTAAAAACCCTGGGCCCAACAGAGGAAATGCAGGCTTTTCTGACGAAGAGCGCGGCAGCTTCACATCGCTGCTTAACGCTGGTTTCACCGATACGTTCCGCGCATGCCACCCTGCTCTAACGGGGGCATACAGTTGGTGGAGCTATCGCATGCGCGCCCGTGAGCGCAACGCGGGCTGGCGCATCGATTATTTTCTCGTTTCCAACGCCATAGCAAATCGCGTAAGCGATGTTTCCATCTTAGACGACGTCTATGGCAGCGACCACTGCCCTGTGGGCTTGAAAATTAAATTATAAAAGCTGAATGCTGCAGACAGTGACACGACTGCTGCCGGAAGGGTATCTATTAGTTAACTTTATACGTTAGCTCGAGACAGGAGACAAGCCGCATATGACGCTTGACGAACTCGAAATCGGCAAAGACGCTATCGTTGTCAGCGTCGACTGCAAGAAAAAGGCTCTCCGCCAGCATATTTTCGATATGGGTCTTACTCCTGGCATTGAGGTTACGATGGTCAAGGCCGCCCCATTAGGAGATCCCATCGAAATCAGACTGCGAGGCTACGAGCTCACTTTGCGGCTTGCTGACGCAGCCCAGATCTCTATACGCGATGCCCACGCCACAAACACGCCGATACGTAAAAATCCTGCGACTGGCCACACCCCTCACCCCGAGTTAGGGGAGGGTGGCCGTGTCGGCGAAAGCAATGAGCACCGTTACCACTGGCGCGCACAAGGGGAGCCGACACCAACGGGCCAAGCGCTAAGCTTTGCCCTTGCGGGCAATCAAAACTGCGGAAAGACCACCTTGTTCAATCAGCTTACGGGATCCAACCAGCATGTCGGCAACTTCCCCGGCGTCACTGTCGATCGAAAGGATGGGAAGATACGCAGCCACCCTGAGGCAACCGTGACTGATCTACCTGGCATTTATTCACTATCCCCCTATACGGGAGAAGAGGTCGTAAGCCGACAGTTCATCTTCGAGGAGAAGCCGGACGCTATCATTGACATCGTTGACGCCACCAATATAGAGCGCAACCTTTATCTTACCTTGCAGCTGATGGAACTTGACGCACCCATGGTCATTGCCCTCAACATGATGGATGAGGTAGCGGCTAACGGTGGGTCTGTAGACGTTAATGCCCTAGAAAGCCTCCTCGGCGTCCCTGTCGTCCCAATCTCAGCAGCAAAAAACCAGGGCATTGACGAACTTGCGGAGCACGCCATCCATGTGGCTCGTCACCATGATCGGCCGGGTCGAGTAGACTTCTGCCGAGAGGACGGGCCTGACGGCGGTGCGCTGCACCGCTGCATTCACGCTGTCATGCATCTAATAGACGACCATGCCAAACGCGCCGGCTTATCACTGCGCTTTGCCGCGACAAAATTGGTTGAGGGAGACCCTCTCGTCGAAAAAGCCTTGAGACTTGACGCTAACGAGCATGACGCTGTAGAACACATCGTCTCTCAAATGGAGACCGAGTCTGGGCAAGATCGCATGGCGGCCCTTGCGGACATGCGCTTTTCTTTCATCGAAGATGTCTGCAACAAATGCGTAACCAAACCACACGAAAGCCGGGAGCATGCCCGCTCCATGGCCATCGATCGCATACTGACTGGGCGCCACAGCGCGATACCGATGTTTGTCTTAATAATGGGGCTGGTATTTTGGCTGACTTTTTCTGTCATCGGGCAACGACTTTCTGACCTGCTGGCAGTAGGGGTCGAGAGCCTCACTACTATATGCGACCAAGCGCTAACTGATGGCGGCATTAACCCCGTGATTCACTCACTCGTCATCAATGGCGTCTTTGCAGGCGTAGGCACGGTTATTTCGTTTCTTCCTATCATCGTGACACTGTTCGTGCTGCTTTCCCTTCTTGAGGACTCTGGGTATATGGCAAGAATCGCATTCGTGATGGACAAGGCCTTGCGTCGCATCGGACTTTCGGGGCGCAGCATCGTGCCCATGCTCATCGGCTTCGGCTGCACGGTGCCAGCCGTGATGGCAACGCGAACCCTTCCATCTGAGCACGACCGGAAAATGACCGTCATGCTCACGCCATTTATGAGCTGCTCGGCAAAGCTGCCAATCTATACCTTGCTATGCGCCATGTTTTTCCCCGACCATGCAGCGCTTGCCATGATTTGCCTCTATCTGCTCGGCGTTCTTATCAGCATCATCGTTGCAAAAATCCTTCAAAAGACAACCTTTCACGGCGATCCTGTGCCTTTTGTGATGGAGCTGCCTAACTACCGTTTGCCAAGTCTTAAAACGACCGTCCAGCTGGCTTGGGACAAGACGAAGGATTTCATAACAAGAGCTTTTTCCATCATTTTTGTCGCAAGCATCGTCGTCTGGTTTTTACAAACGTTCGATATTCGCATCGATATGGTTGAAGATCAATCAGACAGCATGCTAGCGGTTTTGGGATCATTCATTTCTCCCATCTTTGCTCCGCTTGGCTTTAGTGACTGGCGCGCTTCAACTGCCTTGCTAACAGGGCTGCTGGCAAAGGAAAGCGTCGTCTCAACGCTCACAGTGCTGTTGGGAGGGCATATGGCGGCGTTGACGGAGATGTTCACACCCCTTTCTGCCTTCACATTCCTAACGTTTATCCTGCTGTATCCCCCCTGCGTTGCGGCAATCACGTCAGTACGTGCTGAGCTTGGAGGGAAGTGGGCTGCAGCTGTCTTTGGACAGCAGCTCGCTCTTGCTTGGATCGTTGCGTGGATCGTGCATCTGCTCGGTACGATTTTTGGGTTGGGATAGCGATCAGAGCTCTGCCACGTTAGGGATCCACCCCACAGGAGAATTGAATCCTTGCACAACTGCGGCGCTGACAAGGGACAAGCCGATTAGGAGGTCGGACTCGCTAACAGTCATTGCGCTGAAGTTCAGCTGCTCCATAAGCTCCGACAGAATTATTGTCCCGGCAAGAATCACAGGAGCACGCTTGGGCTGTAAGCCCGGAAGGCATGCGCGCTCTGAGCACGTAAGGGAAGCCAATTGGCCTTCTAGCCTATCAACCGTATCCAAAGAAAGCGTCTGCAGATGGACACGGGAAGAATCATAAGGTACCAGGCTTTTCTCGAGCGCAACAAGAGAGGTGGCAGTCCCCCCGCAGACCAAAAGGCGCGCGGCCTGTCCGAATTTTTCCTGCAAACCAACAAGATCTTTCTCAACCACAGAAAATATGCTCGCTGCAAAGCCATGTGCCTGGCTTCTGTCCTCTGCTGTGGGAGGATCGGCCCGAGAGAGAAACTTCTCCGTCAGACGACGACAACCAGCCTCTGTAGAGCGGACAAATGGTACTGAGAGGCTATTTTGCAAGAGAGCGCCATAAGCGATCTCTGTCGATCCTCCTCCATTGTCTGCAACAATGATGCGCTGAGAATGAAAGTCTTGGGCAACGCCCAAGAAGGTCAGCCGACCCTCCACTTCACCCGGGATCACCTGTGGCTCTAAACCAAATTCTCTAAGCGCCCCTATGAGTAAAGAGGAGTTCTCTGCGTCACGAGCAGCGCTGGTCATAGTACAACAAACGAGCTTGAAGCTATTATCACGGATTTCCTTCATGTACCTGGCAACGCAGTCCTCAACGCGCTCACAAGCTTGCTGAGAGAGCAGTCTGCTCTTGTCAACGTTTTCGCCAAGGTTGCAAATAGTAGAGACCTTGGAATCCAGATGCACGACTCCGTCCTGTACCGATGCGAGGGACAGACGGACTGTCACGGTGCCGATGTCAATGCACGCAACATGGATAGCCATCATTGGACCTCTGACACATAGCCGAACAAAGCATCCAGCAATCGCTTGTACCAAGGGAGGCTCTGTTGCACTTCGCTGGTATCAGTATTTGCCACAGCAGACGAACCTTCCTCCGAGGAATCCGACTCATCAAGTCCATCAACTTCAACGCCAGTCTCATCTGAGCCAACATACCCGCGCTTACGAGCTTCGTCCTCAATGCCGTCAGTCGATTCAAGATAGCTGATGTCACTTTTAAGCTGAGTATTCGAGGTTTCTAGTTGCGACTGATACGCCTCAAGGTCTTCGTGTGTGCGTATTGCTACGTAATAGTCATGAACAGCGGGATAAATGGCAAGCATGGAAAAGACGATCACTGCGACAAGTATGATCCTACGCAAGCGTTGCGTACCATTGATGTTCGAGGGACGCCGCCGCTTCGAAGAGACAGCCGCCCGCCTTTGAGCGCGGTCCCCCTTCCTGCGCCGAGATGTGCGCGGCGAGCACTTGCTGGTCGCTGCCACCTTGGACAGCCGAGAACCCTTCTTTCTCTTACGTTGCCTAGCTGCGATTTGACTGCTGTTCTGGCTCATAACTGCTTCGATTCTGCTACGTATGTGTTCTTGGCCATGCAGGGTATCTTATAGTATCGCAGAGATCTGTGATGTCTGGCAGGGGCGCCCATGTTGTTGACATTTCATAAGGTTTCCGACATGCGCGCCAAGCCCTTTCAAGCTAGACCTTAGCGCGCGGACGTCGTTTCTTCGCCCTTCACACGCTCCCAAAGATAGTTGAGCTGCTGGGTAGTTAAATGGGATACATCAGTCTTATAGATACTAAGTGCCATGCTTTCAACTCGAGACCATCGATGTCGGAATTTTCGGTTCGATTTAGCTAAGGCAGTCTCGGCATCAATCCCTTGCTTGCGCGCAACATTGACAAGAGCAAAAAATATGTCACCAAACTCCATAGTCGCTTCAGGCGTACCAGGTTCTTCTGCCTCATACTCAGCACGCTCCTCAGCGACCTTATCCCATGCCGCCTCAGGGCTGTTCCAGTCAAACCCGACTTTGGCAACACGATCAGATATCTTTTGGCATTGCATGAGCGCCGGCAAAGACGTAGGCACCGAATCCAGCAGACCTGGCTCCGCGTCACTGTTCATCCCCTTCTCTTTCCTCTCCTCAGCTTTGACCTCATCCCAAATTTCAAGGACCTGATCACTTGTGCTGGCAGAAGAAGATGCCGTGTTGCTATGAAAGACATGCGGATGGCGTCTTATGAGCTTGTCATTGAGCTCTCGGCAAATGTCATCAATATCAAAAGATTTCCGTTCAACTCCTGACAAGGTGGCGTCTGCCTCGATTTGTGCATGCAGCAAAACCTGCTCAAGCACGTCACCTAGTTCTTCTCGAAGGTGGGCTTTATCGTTAGCCTCAATGGCATCGACAGCTTCATATGCCTCCTCTATCATATTTTTGACAAGAGAGCGGTGTGTTTGCTCCTTGTCCCATGGGCAACCATCTGGCTGCCTTAGACGCCAAATGGTACGCACAAGTCGATCAAATTCAGGGTGCGTGGTTGGGCATCCAGAACGCTGCTTGGTTTGCTCGTCAACTTGAGCGGCCCTTTGACTTGTGCTTGATTCATCAGCCATTTGCTTCCTCGCCATCCTCATCATCGCCACCAACCTCTTCCAGCACGCCCAGGGCGGCCGGCATAAGCTGCTCCGATTCTTTGTGAAAGGGGTATGCAAGCTTTGCGGTCTTGGGATAATAGAGCGCGCGGTGCTCACGGAACTTAAGCGCAACTTGACGGGGCACCTTAATGCCTTGAAACATAAGGCGGCCGGCTGTCAGTGAGACAGAACTCAAGCCAAGACGCGTGGCACGGATGCGTATGCGCGCTCGATCGAAGAGATTCCTGCCCGCAAGAGGCAATGCCCCGTAGTGATCCTCAAGATCTTTGGCTAGCAGGTCAACATCGCTCAGCTCAGTCGCTGCAGCAAGCTTCCGGTAGGCGAGCACGCGACGATCCACGTCTGGCATGTACTCCTGCGCAAGGAAGAAGTCTGCAGGCAGATTGATGGTCACCTCTTCCGCGCTTGATTGCTGTTTGCCCACTTCACCGCGGGCCTCAGCAACAGCTTGGCCTAGCATCTGCGTAAAGAGGTCAAAACCAACGTTTGATAGATTGCCGTGTTGCTCGGCTCCCATAAGTGAGCCGGCTCCGCGAATCTCTAGGTCACGCATTGCTATTTTCATGCCGCTGCCAAGATCTTGGTATTCGTTAATTGCGGTTAGGCGATCAATGGCTTCCGGCGTAAGCGGCAGCTCCGATGGAAACAAAAAATATGCATAGGCTTGGACATGCCCGCGCCCAACGCGACCTTTGAGCTGATAGAGCTGGGCAAGTCCCAGGCGCTGGCTATCTTCGATAATCAGCGTATTGGTGTGGGGGTTGTCAATGCCGCTTTCTATGATCGTCGTTGCGACCAGCACGTCAATTTCTTGCGCCTCAAACTCCATCATCACATTTTCAACTTGTGATGCGTTCATCTTGCCATGAGCCACTCCTATGCGTGCCTCCGGTGCTGCTTCGCGGACGCGCTCCACCGCATCGTCTATAGTATGAACACGATTCGAGACATAGTAGACTTGGCCCCCGCGCTCAATTTCAGCGCGAATCGCAGCTGAGACGAGGTCAGGATCGTATTCTCCAACCTTCACCTTCACAGGAAGGCGCCCTGGAGGTGGCGTCATGATCAAGCTCATATCGCGTACACCGCTCATCGCCATTTGCATCGTACGAGGTATGGGAGTCGCTGACAGGGTTAAGACATCGACTTGCTCACGCATATTTTTAAGCTGCTCTTTATGCTGAACGCCAAATCTCTGCTCTTCGTCGATCACTACAAGCCCAAGATCATGGGGATTGACATCAGCCGACAGGAGCCGATGCGTCCCTATCAAGACGTCTACTTCACCTGAAGCAAATCCGGTGAGGGCACGTCGCTGTTGGGCAGGCGCCACAAAGCGGGATAAGACTCTCACATCGAGATCGAACGGAGCAAAGCGGGCAAAGAACGTTTCATAGTGCTGCTGTGCGAGAATCGTTGTCGGGCAAAGAATCATGACTTGTTTGCCGTCTTGGCAACACTTGAAAGCTGCACGCAATGCAACTTCCGTCTTCCCAAAACCTACATCTCCGCATAAAAGCCGGTCCATTGGCTTAGGGCTTTCCATATCAGCTTTTATGTCGGCAAGCGAGGAGCGTTGGTCTTCCGTAAGCTCATAGGGAAAGCTCGCTTCCATATCGGCTTGGGCCGATGTGTCGGGGCTAAAGGCATATCCTGAGACAGTGGAGCGCCTCGTATACAAATCCACTAAATCAAACGCAAGCTTTTTCGCAGAACGGCGCGCCTTGCCCGTGGCACGCGACCAATCTGCCGTGTTAAGACGTGTAAGTCGCGGTGCACTTCCGTCAGGGCCGATGTAGCGAGTGATACGGTCGACCTGTTCAAGCGGAACAAAAAGCTTATCGCCGTCCGCGTACTCCAATAAGAAATAGTCGCGCTCACGACCAGAGACTTCTTGACGCACGATGTCTGAGAAAAGCGCAATGCCATGCGTCGCATGGACCACGTAATCTCCAGGCTTAAAAGGAAATGTGATGGCTGTCGAATCAACCTTATGGAATCGGCGCCGCCGCTTAGCCATGCGAGACGCAAGGTCAGAAACTGACAGCACGCCCAAAGCGGCCGTAGGAATGACCACGCCTGCAGGCACTGGAGCGTCAATAAAGGTTACGAGACCACGCTTTAGCGGTTTGACATGCGGCTGCTCAGCTGCTTGCACCACCGGCGTTGCATTGGCCGGCTCCGCACCAAGGGATTCCTCAAAGGGAATGCCCTCATCCGTAAAGGAGAGCTCGAGCGCCTCCCGTGCGCCGCGATCGGGCACAGCAAACACTATCGCCATTTGGTCGCGAACCATTTGCCGCAAGCGCCCCAGCAGCTTGGCATCAGAGCCGGCAATCCCTGGCTGGCGCACGGCAAGCTCAGCCGTCACGCTGCCTCCGGTACGCAGGATGGAAGAGAAGCACAACCGTTGCTGGTGCCCGAAGTCCAACTCACGGGGGTTGGTAAAGAGGCCATCTGTTTTCACATGAGAGGCGTTGGCAGCAGCGGAAATCATGTCAAACGCCCGGCTACAGTCATCAAAAAGAGCACGCGGCTCAGCTAGCGCCACTAGTGTTTGCGCTGATAGGTGCTCAAGCGGTGATGCAGTCTTACCATATAGATCTGGCAAGTATTGATCCAGCGATGGATCTACGGCATGACGGCTGATAAGCTCAAGATCCTCTGCAATCTTGCTGCTTTCTTGCGAACGGTTAAAGAGATTGCGCTGGGCATTGGCGATGGTGGTAGCTGTAAAGGCGAGCTCACGGCAAGGTGCCACAGTGACCTCAGACAGCTCGCCAATAGTCTGACCCGTCGAGGCAACCATGCGGCGCACCTTATCAACCTCATCGCCAAAAAACTCTATGCGCACAGGTGAGCTCCCTTGAGCAGGGAAAATATCAACTGCATCGCCTTGCACATGGAAGGTTCCAGGCACGTCAACGTCAGTAGAAGCTCCTGTCTCTGCATATCCCATGGCTATCAGCAGACGGCTGGCCTCCTCGAACTCAAATTCATCGCCAACCGCAAACGTCTTGCTCAGATAGTAGGCAGAACCTGCCGGCGGGACACGACGAAGCAACGATGCTGCTGAGGCAACGGCAATGACAAGATCGCCGGCGGCAAGATGCGCAATAGCTTGGCAGCGAGCGCCGACTACAGCTTCAGAAACCGTCTTTTCCGACCACGGGAGATCCTGACGCATGGGGTAACGAACCACGTGCTTCTTTCCAAGCCATGCTGCTAGCGCATGGGCAGCGCGCTCGGCGGCCTCTTCACCGGGCACGACGAAAAGGCAGGGACAGGGGCGAGCGGCCCAAAGGGCTGCTAAGACCAAAGGACGGGCAGACTGCGCCACCGCGAGCGTTGCATCGTTACCAATGCTCAGCTCGTGCAACAAGGGCCTCAGTTCAGGAGCGGCTAGCAATTGCCGTGACACGCGATTGATCAGCATGGGGTTATTGTAGCGGCACAAGGCACTTCCCGCACGCGATTAATTCCCATAGGTGCATGACTTTGGCTCTTTTATGCCTTGGCATGTTAGTATACGGCGCAATCAACCGACAACTTTTGGCCTGGAGGCTGATACAACATGAATAGCAGCGTGAGGGAATGGGCTTTAGGCCTTGGGCGTCACGTCTGGGTACGACGAACTATTACGAGCACAGGAGTTGTCCTTTCAGCACTGATGGAGGCTTTTGCCCTGCAAGTTTTTGTGCGTCATGCCGGACTTTTGTCGGGCGGGTTCACTGGGCTTGCAATTCTTGTAGACAGGATCACTGCTCTTGGCGGAACTCACATCCCAACATTTGCCGGTATGATTATCTTTAATGTGCCGGTCGCAGCGCTTTGCTGGAAACACATTTCAAAACGCTTTGTCAGCTTCTCACTAGCCCAGGTCTTCCTCTCTTCCTTTTTTCTTCGCATCTCCACATTCCCCTCCCTTTTTGACGACACGTTGCTTTGCGTCTTGTTTGGAGGCTTCATCTACGGCCTTTCAATAGCGATTGTCCTCAAATGCGGAGCCTCGACAGGAGGAACTGACTATATTGCCCTCATGGTTTCCAACAGGACAGGGCGTACGATTTGGGCTTATGTTTTTGCTGGCAACTGCGTTTTGCTCAGCATCTTCGGGATGCTGTTCGGCTGGGAGCACGCAGCTTACTCCATAATTTTCCAATTCATATCCACCAAGACTATCAGTGCCTTCTACCACCGCTATGAACAGGTCACTCTTCAGATAACCACGCGTCGTCCGCTGCAAATCATGGATGCTTACCAAAGTCGCTACCATCATGGGACCTCCTGCTTGGAGGGGTTTGGAGGATATAGTCACCGAAAGGTATGGCTGCTCGTCACTGTCGTCTCGGCCTATGAACAAGACGAGATCGTACACCTCATGCGGGATGTTGACTCTCATGCTGTGATAAACGTGCTGCGCACAGAAACGTTTTATGGGAGATTTTATCGTGGCGCGATCGACGAGCCCTTGCCACAGGAGCTCCCGCCTGACGAAGGACAGATATTAGGCTAAAATACCCTGCCCCTCTGGTTTTGCTTCTTTGCCGCAAGCACTTCACTCGGCAGATGGGCAGAGGGCCGTGTCATTCGACAAATCCCGAGCCTGAGCGATATGCGGTTCAAGATTTAGCATGATTATCATGCATACTGCTCCCATAAGGTCTTCCAGGCGCCCATTGAATTGACTATAGTCTCGTACTTCACGCAGTAGCCTAGACGCACCCACCCCTTGCAGCCGAAGCTCGTCGACGGCACGGGAAGCAGCTCGAGCGCACGCGCGCGCTCGAAGAAGGCTTCATCGTCAGGTTCAAGCGCTTGCATCCATAGATAAAATGCGCCTTGTGGCTCTATGTAGTGATAGCCGAGCCTGTCCAAACCTTCAGTAAGGGCTTGGCGATTCTTCTTGTAGGCATCTATGTTCGAAGGCACGTTGACACAGTCCGCAATAACGCGCTGGAAAAGGGCCGGAGCACATACAAACCCAAGCTTGCGCGCTGAGCCCGCAATCGCAGGCAAGAGGCGATCATGGTCTGGGTTTGTGGGTGGTATAAGAACCCAGCCTATGCGCTCGCCTGGCAATGAGAGCGCTTTTGAATAGCTATAGGTGACGACTGTGCGATCATAGCTGTATGGGACCCATGGGACCTGCTCACCATAGTTGATCTCTCTATACGGCTCATCAGAGACCAGATATATAGCCGTGCCGTATTTCTTTTCGGCTGCCCTGAGCGCTTTTGCAAGCTCAAGCAAGCTCGACTCTGGATAGATAGAGCCAACAGGGTTGTTGGGAGAATCAATGACCACGGCTTTTGTACGCTCGTTAAGCGCTGCGGAGATAGCATCTACATCCAGTTGAAACGTCTTCTCATCCGCCATCACCTCAACGCACTTTGCGCCAGCTGTTTCGATCCAAACGCGATATTCAGGAAAGTAGGGCGCGATAACGATGACTTCGTCGCCATGGTTAACAAGGGCATTGAACGTTATGGTTAGCGAAGCTGCAGCCCCGCAGGTAAGAAATAGATCGTCTGGGTCATAGTGGGTGCTATAGCGACTGCTCAGCGAAGTCGCCACAGCCTGACGCACGGAAGGCAATCCAGCTGCAGGCGTATAGCCGTGCAGCTGCATAGATGGTAGGTCTAAGTTCTTCTCGATGGATGCACGAACCTCTTCAGGAGCTGGGACGGAGGGGTTTCCAAGAGAGAAGTCGAAAACCTTCTCAGCACCGATGGCGGCTTTACGAGTCGCTCCATAGGCTGCAATCTCACGAATCGAAGATTTGGATGCTCCATAGGTGTAGCTCTGCTCATTGATGCTCATCGACTATCTCCCCCATTGTTACGATCTGACGTACTATCAGAAAGATTGGTGCGCTTTGGTTTGTTCGTGGACTGAGACGTGGCAGTTTCTATGGCTGTTTTATGAGCGCTGCGCTCATCCGCAGGGGCAGGGCCTTCTGGGGAAGTTAACGATTCTTGCTTCCCTTGAGCCTTAGATTCCTCTGCTGCTGCAACTTGTGCTGCTTCCTCGACAAGGTTTTCATCCAAAACTCCAGGCTTCCCATGTGGCTGGGCTTCTTTATGCGTGGATGAGCCTTGATCTGACTTGAGAGCGTCTTCAGGATGAGCGGCAACATACTCGTCCCATTTGTCATCCAATAGCGCCTTGAGCACAGGCCCCTCAACTGTCTCACGTTCCAGCAGCACTGAAGCCATCGTAGCGATCTGGGTTTTGCGAGCGTTGAGAAGTTTGATGGCACGCTCATGCGCCTCATGCATAATGCGCTCTACCTCGTCATCAATTCTTTTGGCTGTCTCAGCAGAATAATCTTGATGGTCAGCAAGGTCGCGGCCAAGGAAAACCTCATGCTGAGCCTCGCCAAACACTTGGGCGCCAAGCGCGTCGCTCATGCCATAGCGCGTAACCATAGAACGTGCCAGCTTGGTCGCCCGCTCAATATCGTTGCTCGCGCCCGTTGTGATGTCGTCACAAAAGAGCTCTTCTGCAGTCCTGCCGCCTAAAAGCGTAGAGACCTCATCAAGCATGGCATTGCGTGTTTGAAGAAAATGATCCTCTTCTGGTAGTTGCATGGTGTAGCCAAGGGCCTGCCCGCGCGGAATGATGGTGATCTTGTGCACCGGATTAGAGTTCTCAAGCACATGGCCAACCAAAGCATGACCTGACTCATGGTAGGCTATCGTGCGCCGCTCTTTTTCTGTCATCACGCGACTTTTGCGCTCAGGGCCAGCTATGACACGTTCCATAGCCTCTTCGACCTCGCTCATGCTGATCCTGTCCTTATGATAGCGTGCTGCAAGCAGGGCTGCTTCATTCATCAGGTTGGCGAGGTCTGCCCCAGAAAATCCTGGTGTGAGCTTTGCAATCCTCCCAAAGTCCACATCTGGTGCGAGGGGCTTGTTCGAGGAGTGCACTCGCAGTATTTGCTCACGTCCCCTCACATCAGGCCGATCAACCGTCACCGTGCGGTCAAAACGTCCTGGCCGAAGCAAAGCTGGGTCAAGCACATCTGGGCGATTTGTTGCTGCAATAAGAATTACAGTCGTGTTGTCTTCGAAGCCGTCCATTTCCACGAGAAGCTGGTTGAGCGTCTGCTCACGCTCATCATGGCTGCCACCCAAACCAGTGCCACGCTGACGCCCTACGGCATCGATCTCGTCAATGAAGATGATTGAGGGGGCTGCTTCCTTTGCCTGCTTGAAAAGGTCCCTCACACGGCTGGCACCGACGCCAACGAACATCTCCACAAAGTCTGACCCGGATATTGAAAAGAAGGGAACGCCAGCCTCGCCTGCCACAGCCTTTGCCAGCAGCGTCTTGCCTGTACCTGGGGGACCTACGAGCAACACGCCATGAGGAATCCTTGCGCCCATCTTCTGATAGCGCTCGGGCTCCTTCAAAAAGTCGCGAACCTCTTTGAGTTCTTCAACCGCTTCGTCAATCCCGGCGACGTCGGCGAACTTCGTTTTTGGACGAGTCTCCTCCGTCGTACGCGCCTTGGTGCGGCCAAACTGCATAGCTTGCCCATTTTGACCAGCCATTTGCTTCATAAAATACATGAAGACAATTAACATGATCACCGTCGGTAGCACATAGATAAGCACGTTTTCCCATACGCTGCCGTCAGCAGTGTTGATGGTAAACGTCACATCAGGGTGCGCAGCCATTAGCTCTTGCAAACTATCAGAGCCTACATAGTAGCTCGAGAAGGACTGAGAGCTTTTTCCTTGGTCACGATCGCTGTCGCTGCTCCAATAGGTACCGCTCAAGCTGCCATCGGAAGTCTTATAGGTAACCTGTTGAACGCGATCGTCTTTTACTGCGGTAACAAACGCATTGGTTGATATTGTCTCGGTGTTGTTGGCCCCCTCAAGGTTGGGGGCAAGGCTGTAGACAAGATAGACGACAAAAACGACGAGCAAGATTGCATAGACAGTTGCTGATGTGTGCCCATGCCCATAGCCGGGGCCATTAGAGTCATGCTTACCGGACCCATCAGTAAGCTTCGGAAGCTTGGATCCGTCTGAATTTTGTTTGTTTGCCACGAATGAGACTCCTTACTTGGTGTACACCTCGGGCTTGAGGATCCCAATATAAGGCAAATTACGATAACGCTCAGCATAATCGAGACCATAGCCGACAATAAACGCGTTGGGAACATGCGCACCTACGTATGTCGGGGCAACTGCGGGCTTTTTGCCCTCGATGTCTTTAACAAGAAATGTCGCTATTCGGATGGAGGCAGGCTCCCGAGATTGCAACATGCGAATGAGATAGGACAAGGTCAAGCCAGAGTCAAGGATGTCTTCAACTATCAGTACGTCCCGCCCTTCAATTTTGGTGTCAAGGTCTTTAGCAATACGCACGACACCTGAGGACTTGACATCATCTCCGTAGCTAGAAACCGCCATGAAGTCAACAGCCAAGGGGCATGCTATGGCGCGCATCAGGTCGGCTGTAAAGACAACCGCACCACGCAAGACCGCGACCAAAAGTGGGTTCTTCCCAGCGTAATCCTTTGTTATTTCAGCGCCCATGCGCTTGACAACTTGCCTGATCTCATCTTCGCTCAATATAACGCTTTCAACATCTTGGTGAAGCTCCTCCATGCGTATGCTCCTTTCGAGCCGTGTGGCTCTCCACAAGTTGACCTATTTGTCAGGCAGTTCGCTATTAGTAGTGATAATCAATTCTAGCAGCTGCTCAGTAGATGGCGTACAACAAGCTCTCTCATCTGCACGAACTCCCGCAACCCACACGACATGGCCATTGGGAGCAGTCCGCACGACAGGCACTTCCAAACGGTCCGCCGCCGGAATTTTAGCCTCATTAAGCAAGTCGGAAAGTTTCTTTGATTGTCCATGCATCCCGTAGGGACACATCACGTCTCCAGGCACTGCATGATCAACCCAAAGCCTTCCTCCTAATACAGGATCAACGCCACAAGCGATGGCATCAAGCAGGACTGAGCGATTTTTCCACTCCATGCCATGAGCGCGTGCCAAAACGGCAGGATCGGAGCCGTGGGGAACCTGGCTCATATGAGCTTGGAGCTTCCACCCATTTAAAAGCAGAAGCGTGCCTGCAGAAGTTGACGAGCCAAAGGCAGGGACCTCCAACCAGCCTACCTGGACGCCTTTGTGTGCCTCTTTTTGTTGCGCTTTGCGTATAAAAAGCAGACCATACTCAACACGCGCCTCCACTCCAAAAGACACATGCGTCGATCCTTCGCCCATGGCAACGAGGCGCAAGATCGCCGTTATGTGTCGGGCCTCAATACGCGCGCTCGGGCATATGTCTAAGACAGCCTTACGTACAACGCGCCGAGCGATCGCAACATCAGTCGCACCTAGTTTGTTTGCATCAAGGGCAACCATCCCCCTAACGCTCCGGCGCACAAGCTCACGATACGTGCGGCCTGCCAGACGTGTCAGGTACGCATCTTCATCAGACAAAATGTCACAGGTAGAGGCTAAAGTTGAGGTCACGTGCGGATTACGGCGCACAACAAGCGGCATAAGCTCATGGCGTACATAAGCACGCAGGAAATGCGTGTCTTCATTAGTCCTATCCTCGCGCCAGACGATGTTATGCATGCGAAGAAGCTCGCAGAGTTCGGAATGCGTGTAATTGAGCAAGGGGCGGACTATGCGATTTCTTCGACGTGGAATCGACGAGAGCCCCGCTGGGCCTGTGCCGCGAATAGCATTCATGAAGAATGTCTCCGCGCGGTCATCTGCCGTATGAGCCGTCACGATACGTGCAGCAGCGCGTGGTGTACCAACCTCTTCAGAAAGCTGGTTGGCGAGCTCTGACGCTGCCGTATAGCGGAACTCCCGACCAGCATTTTCGACGTTGTCGCCAGATGATGACGCCATTGCAGCGACATTGGCTCGTCGAATAGTGCAGGGGATGCCGAACTGGGAAGCCATCTCTCGGACAAACTCCTCGTCCTCTTGCGCATCTATGCCACGAAGCCCATGGTTGACATGCAAAACATGCAAACGCTCGCGCGCAATACGAGCTTCCCCACGACCGTCGCTAATATCTAAGGCCGAAGTTACAGCCAATAAAAGCAGAGCTGTAGAATCTGCACCACCTGAAACCATTAACACCACAGGTGCTCGCAGCTCACCAGGGAATAGACCACTTAAATCACTTTCTGATATGCTTAAAGGTAAACAAGGTA
>ENA-UOOR01001422-UOOR01001422.1-fermentation-metagenome-genome-assembly--contig:-NODE-1422-length-28306-cov-20.545361_pt1 | contig 28306 bp, 27 predicted proteins | sample MGYA00245780_ERZ724029 | MGnify/ENA primary metagenome ERZ724029 (study PRJEB28704, sample SAMN03018315) | fermentation metagenome | biome: anthropogenic terrestrial biome; feature: soil... | reverse complement strand
TTGAGGCCATGGACCGGGCGGAGAAGCTGAAGCCCTATGATACCAAGGTAAGAAATTCCCTTCTGGTTAATCTGGCCATGATGGGTGAAATTGATAAAAGCATAGAACAAACCGAATGGGCTATAAAGACTAATCCTAACGATATAAACGCCTACGCGGCCAAAGGTAAATTGCTATGGGATGCCACTAAACATTATCTGAACAAAAAGGACTATGATAATGCTGCAAAATACGCCCGGCAGACCACAGCAGTCGAAAATCAGATTAATAAACACCGGCAAAAAGTCAGAGAAGACTCACCTTTATGGCAAGGAGCAAAGCTCGATCCTACCCCTGAGTTGAGCCTCAATATAGCACAAGCCCAGTACTTGCTGGGACAGTATCAGCAGAGCATGGCTAAATTGCGATCTTTTATTATCAGCGGCACCCCAATTCCGGAGGCATACGCCTGGTACGCCGCCGATCTCTATCGGCTGGGGCAAGAAGATAAAGCCCAACAAGTAATAAATACTAACCCTCAGCAAACTCAGACCTATACCACTATAATAAAACAAGGGCCCTTAAAATAAACCTAATAAATGTAGCTATGCCCTACGGCTTTGACTCCAGAAAAAATCCGAGGCATGTTTTGTTTGAGGCAGATTTTATTAGCAAAATTATATAAAAGCAGGAATTAGTAAATAAATGTAGAAATATAGGCAAGTATTGCTCTTTTTATTCCAATTCCAAAAAGCCTGATTCCTGGACAGTAGCAAGTCATCAGTTCAGGCCTTTTAGCATATGAAGTTATTAATTAAAAAACTGGAATAGGTCAAAAATTATGAAACCAATTTATAGACAAATAATATTAATAGCCCTGGATGCTGTTCTGGTGAATCTGGCAGTATACATATCCCTGCTATTCCGCTTTGAAGCTCACATACCAGGTAATTATGTCGATACGTATATAAGCCTCATTCCACTTATTACCGGAGTATGTCTGGCATTTTTTTATGCCCTGAAACTCTATAACCGTATCTGGGTCTATGCCAGTCTGGATGAAATGCTGGCCATAGTAAGAGCTACCAGCTTAAGCGTGGTAGTTATTGTAACTATCATTTACCTTTTCAAACTACCTTACCTTCCGCGCAGCATATACTTTGGTATGTGGTTTTTTATAAGCGCTTTTATCGGTACCTCGCGGGTATCATGGCGCCTTATCCGTGAAAGGATAAACCACCATCGGGGATCAAACTGCCGCAATGTCCTTATTGTAGGAGCTGGAGGTGCCGGGGCTATGCTGGTTAGGGAACTGCAAAATAACCCCACTCTGGGTTTAAAAGCGGTAGCCATGGTGGATGATGATCCTTCCAAGCACAAAGCTATTCTATTCGGAGTACCTGTACTTGGATCTCGTAAGAGAATTCCTTACCTGGTAAAAGACCTCGAAATAAGCGAAATTATTATCGCCATGCCATCCGTAACCGGACCGACTGTTCGCGAAATAGTAAACATCTGCAGGCAGACCCCTGCCCGGGTGCGCATACTTCCTGGAGTCTATGCCAGTGCCTGCCAGAACCTGGTTAGAAATCTACGCGATGTTCAGATGGAAGACCTGCTGCGACGCGAACCGGTCAACACCAATATAGAAGACATAGCAGGTTACATAGCAGGCAAAAACGTCATGGTCACCGGTGCCGGAGGCTCTATCGGTTCTGAACTATGCCGCCAGCTCTATAATCTATCACCATCCAACCTTATCCTGGTAGATAACTGTGAAAATAATCTCTTTGATATAGAACAGGAATTATTGCGCTATCTCAATGCTGTCCCCATTCAGCCCCAGCTGGTGGATATCCGCGAACGTGACAAACTTAGCCGCTGTTTCAACCAATACCGTCCTCAGGTAGTCTTCCACGCCGCCGCCTATAAGCACGTACCTATGATGGAACGGCACCCGGATGAAGCCATCAGTAATAACGTTATTGGTACCCGTAATATGGCTGAACTTTCTGACCGTTTTGGAGTCGAAACATTCATAATGGTATCAACTGACAAAGCAGTAAATCCCACCAGCGTAATGGGAGCCAGCAAACGTCTTGCTGAACTGGTAGTGAAAAGTATCAGCCGCACTAGCAACACCTGCTTTGCCGCCGTTCGTTTTGGCAATGTTTTAGGCAGCCGCGGCAGCGTAGTACCTACTTTCATAAAACAAATAGAAGCGGGTGGCCCCGTGACCGTCACCCATCCTGACATGAAACGCTATTTTATGACCATTCCCGAGGCCGTCCAGTTAATCATCCAAGCTGGTGCCTTGGCCGAAGGCGGGGAAATATTTGTACTCGACATGGGCGAAATGGTCAAAATCGATGATCTTGCTCGCGACCTCATCCGCCTGGCCGGATATGAGCCCGACAAAGACATCGGGGTAGTATATACTGGCATCCGTCCCGGTGAAAAGCTCTACGAAGAACTTTTTACCGATCGCGAAAATATGGCCGCCACCCAACACGAACGCATTTTCATCTCCAAAAAGGAAATGGATGATGTCTATCTAAACATCAGCAAAACCATCATGACCTTCGCCAAAACTGGCCTCCACAACCGGGCGGAGGTATTGGAACTAATAATGAACCTATTGCCCGAGTTTCGGTCAGGCCAAGAATATGAAGACAAAACGGTTAGTGCAGGGTAAAGTTGGTGTCAATGGAGATAGAATTTACGAGGCAGGTGTTGTCTGTGTATCCAATAATTAAACGAGTGATTGATTTCATTCTTGCTTTTGTGGGTCTAGTAATTCTTTCACCTTTAATTATAGTTATAATTATTGCTATTAAGGTTAACTCCAAGGGACCTGTATTGTTTAAACAAAAGCGCGTTGGCATTAATAAGACGTATTTCAATATACTAAAATTCCGTACAATGAAAATAAATACGCCGAAAGATACACCGACGCATCTACTGAAAAATCCAGAACAGTACATAACCAGGGTTGGTAAATTTCTACGCCAAACTAGTCTTGACGAACTGCCACAGATAATAAATATTCTCTGTGGCACCATGGCTTGTATCGGACCCCGTCCTGCGTTATGGAATCAATATGACTTGATTGCTGAACGCGACAAATACGGTGCAAATGATATATTGCCAGGACTCACAGGATGGGCTCAGATAAATGGCAGGGATGAGCTCCCGATTGAGGTTAAGGCAAGATTAGATGGTGAATATGTCCAGAGCATGAGTTTCAGAATGGATGTTAAGTGTTTCTTTGGTACAGTTTGTAAGGTTCTTTCTAGAGAAGGAGTCCTTGAAGGTAGTACTGGAACTTTGCTTAATCGAGAGGTTGCTGCAACGAGGGATATAGAATCACCATCATTAGACGAGCAGAGGTAAGATATGTTATTAGTTACAGGAATCACAGGACACTCAGGTACATATTTTTTGCAAGAGATGATTGATCGTAAATATGAAGGTTCAATCCGTTGCATTGTTAGAAGTTCTTCTAATACATCGCTCATTGACAACAGTGAACTGAAAATACAAAAAGTTATCGGTGATTTGAATGACTGGAATTTCATAGATAAATCGATGATTGGTGTTGATACTGTACTTCACATAGGAGCAATTTATTATTCGGTTAAGGTAATGAAAGCTGCCGTAAAAAACAATGTTAAAAGAGTTATTCTTGTTCATACCACTGGTATCTATTCTAAGTACAAGAGCGCATCCGAAGAGTATAAACAGATTGAAGCCAAGATACAACAAATAGTAACAGGAAGCCGCTCTCCCATAGGCGTTACGATTCTTCGGCCGACCATGATCTATGGAAATATAAATGACAGAAATATGGCCGTTTTTATCAAGATGGTAGATAAACTTAGATTATTCCCTGTAATTGATCATGGAAATAGTTTGCTTCAACCGGTTAACGCAAGAGACCTCGGCAAGGCATATTACCAGGTTTTAACCACATCGGAAATTAAGTGTGGAGATTATATCCTATCAGGCGAAAAACCTATAATGATGCTAGAGATGTTTAAGTTGATCAGCAAAAACTTGAATAAAAAGACCTGCTTTATCAGTGTGCCTTTAGGACTAGGTATATTTATGGCTCGATGTTTAAAGCTTTGTACTCTTGGAAAAGTCGATTATGTGGAGAAAGTTAAGCGCATGGGTGAGGATAGAAGTTTTCTACATGATAAAGCAACTAATGATTTTGGATACAATCCCATGCCGTTTGAGGATGGGATAAAAGTTGAAGTAGAACAATATAAAGCAATGTTTAAACGTTAAGGATTATTAAGCAAATGAAGATATTAGTTGTTTGCCAATACTACTATCCGGAACAATTTCGAATAAACGATATATGTGAACAGTTGGTATCTGATGGGCATCATGTGACAGTCTTAACGGGATTACCGAATTATCCTAGTGGCAAGGTACCTAACGAATATCGATGGTTAAAAAAAAGAAAAGAAACAATCAATGGTGTCCATGTTATAAGATGCTTTGAGATTGGCAGAAAGACCGGTAAGTTAAGACTAGCATTGAATTACCTTAGCTATACAATATCAGCATCCTTAAGGGTAATATTTTTAGGAAAAGACTTTGATATTGTGCTGGTAAACCAGTTATCTCCTGTAACCATGGCAATTCCGGCCATACTGTACAAGAAACTCCATGGGAAAAAGCTATTTCTGTATTGTTTGGATTTATGGCCAGATAGTTTGGCGGCTGCAGGTATTAAAAAGGATAGTATCATATTTAGAATCATTTATCGCATGAGCAGAAGAATTTACGCTGGTGCAGATTTAATTGCTGTTACCTCGAAGTCTTTTAGTTTATATTTCGACAAGGTATTAAAAATAAGCGGTCAAAAAATTGAATATTTACCGCAATATGCTGAGGAAATATTTGATAATGTTAAAGATGATAATCAGAAACATACAATTAAAAATATGGTCTTTGCCGGTAATATAGGAGAAATGCAGAGTGTAGAAACAATAATCTTGGCAGCAAACGAACTAAAGAATCGCAGCGATATTCATTTTCATGTCGTTGGTGGAGGATCTTCATTAGAAACTTGCCAGCAACTCGCACAGGAATATCAACTGACGAATATTAGTTTTTATGGACAGCGTCCTCTTTCAGAGATGCCGGACTTTTACAAACTGGCAGATGCTATGCTCATAACACTTAAGAAAAATGAGTTTATTTCGTATACTCTACCTGGCAAATTGCAATCCTATATGGCAGCAGGCAAGCCTGTACTAGGAGCAATAGATGGGGAAACACGAAGAGTTATTGAAGAATCTCAATGCGGTTTATGCTGTGAGGCAGAGGACTACAAATCATTAGCACAAATAATAAAAAGATTCACTAATGATCAAGTTGATCAGCTACACTATGCAAAAAATTCATTCGATTATTATCAGCGACATTTTAACGAATCGGAATTTTATGAAAAACTTTATAGTATCATTACACCACTAATGGGGGCTAACAATGTTTAATGACAAAACACTGCTTATAACAGGCGGGACAGGATCTTTCGGCAACGCTGTTATGAAGCGATTTTTAAATTCAAATATTAAAGAGATTCGTATATTTTCACGTGATGAGAAAAAACAGGATGATATGAGGAAACTTTATAAAAACGATAAGCTGAAGTTTTATATTGGTGATGTTAGAGACATAAGTAGCGTGAAGAATGCAATGCATGGTGTTGATTATATATTTCATGCTGCAGCACTTAAACAAGTTCCATCTTGCGAATTCTTTCCTTTAGAAGCAGTAAAAACTAATGTATTAGGTACAGATAATGTTCTCACAGCTGCTATTGAATATGGTGTTAAAAAGGTTATATGCCTTTCTACAGATAAGGCAGCTTATCCTATTAATGCAATGGGAATATCAAAGGCTATGATGGAAAAGGTGTTTGTCGCGAAATCAAAGACGGTAGATCCAGATAAAACTCTTATTTGCGGAACACGCTATGGTAATGTAATGGCCTCACGCGGATCAGTCATTCCGTTATTTGTGGAGCAGATCAAGAGCGGCAGGCCATTAACCGTTACTGATCCAAACATGACACGGTTTTTGATGAGCCTCGTTGAAGCCGTAGAGCTAGTGGTGTTCGCCTTTGCTAATGCTGATACTGGTGACATCATGGTGCAAAAATCACCTGCTAGTACCATAGCGGATTTGGCCCAGGCGGTTAAAGAAATATTTAATGCTGATAATGAAATAAGAATAATCGGTACCCGTCATGGTGAAAAGCTCTATGAAACTCTGCTTACCAAAGAGGAATATATACATGCCGAAGATATGGGAAGATTTTATAGAATACCAGCGGACAAGCGTGACCTTAATTATGATAAATATTTTGTGGATGGCAGTAAAAAGCTATCCGGTGCTAATGAATATAACTCCCATAATACCCAGAAGTTAAATGTAGATGAGATAAAAGCAAAGCTCTTAGCGCTTGATTTTATACAGGACGAGTTAAAAAACTGGAGGGTTTAAGATGAAAATACTCGTGACAGGCGCTAAAGGTTTTGTTGGCAAAAACCTGATTGCAGAATTAACGAACCGTGGTTATACACAAATATTTGAATATGATTTGGATACAGACCAAGTATTACTCGATACCTACACAGCAGAGTGCGGCTTCGTATTTCACCTGGCTGGCGTCAACCGTCCACAGGATGAGAGCGAATTTGACTCAGGAAATAGAGAATTTACTAGTGAGTTGCTCAAGCATTTACGCCAGCACCAAAACTCCTGTCCCATTGTCGTTTCCTCCTCTATCCAGGCAGAACGAGATAATCCCTATGGGATCAGCAAGAGGGCAGGAGAAAGAGAAGTATTTACCCATGCGAAAAGAACCGGTGCTAAGGTCATGGTGTACAGACTACCGAATCTATTCGGTAAATGGTGCCGGCCGAATTATAATAGCGTCGTCGCGACATTTTGCCATAATATTACCCGGGATTTGGACATCAGCATTAACGATCCCGATGCAGAAATGACGCTGTGCTATATTGATGACTTGATAACTGAATTTATTAAGGCTTTGGAAGGTAATCCTAATCAGAATGGGAGATATTGCTTTGTACCTACAACGTATAAAATTTGCTTGGGTGAATTAGCAGACTTAATAAGAAGTTTTCGGGAGAGCAGAGAGAATTTAAGCATTTCCAATATGCAACATGAGTTATCCAGAAAACTGTACAGTACCTATTTAAGTTATCTTCCTGAAGATAAATTTGGATATGAGCTTAAGATGAATTGTGATAACAGGGGATCATTTACTGAATTTATTAGAACACCCGAAAGAGGTCAAGTGTCTGTAAATGTATCCAAGCCAGGTATTACGAAAGGCAATCATTGGCATCATACCAAAAATGAAAAATTCCTGGTCGTCACTGGAAGCGGTTTCATCCGTTTTAGAAAAGTTGATTCTGACGAAATAATTGAATATGCAGTTTCAGGAGATAAACTTCAGGTTGTTGACATACCCCCCGGTTATACGCACTCAATTACAAATGTAGGTGACAGTGATTTGGTGACTATCATGTGGGCAAATGAATGTTTTGATCCCGATAAACCGGATACATATTATTTGGAAGTTTAACAAAGCATGAAATGATGATTAATTAGAAAATAACCAACTGACCGACTAACAGGAGGTTTACATACAGTGCAAAAGTTAAAACTCATGACTATTATAGGTACCCGACCAGAGATTATCAGGCTTTCTGCCGTGATCAAGGCCTGTGATAAATATTTTGACCATATTCTGGTTCATACCGGGCAGAATTGGGACTATACTCTGAATCAAGTTTTTTTTGAAGACCTGGGCTTACGTCAACCTGATTATTATCTAAATAGTGTAGGCAAAGATCTGGGCCAGACTATGGGTAATATCATTGCTAAATCCTATGAAGTGCTAAAACGAGAAATGCCAGATGCCGTGCTCATTTTAGGTGATACGAATTCAGCCTTATCTGCCATCTCAGCCAAACGTCTGAAAATACCCATTTTTCATATGGAAGCGGGCAATCGTTGTTTTGACCAGAATGTACCTGAAGAAATCAACCGTAAAATCGTTGATCATATATCAGACATCAACCTGCCATACACGGAACATTCCAGACGTTATCTGCTATCAGAGGGTTTTAGAAAAGAGCATATATTCGTAACCGGTTCCCCCATGCAGGAAGTGCTACAGAAGCATGCAGATAAAATTGAAGCCAGTGATGTACTGGATAGATTAGGGCTTGAAAAAGGCAGCTACATGCTGGTTTCTGCTCACCGTGAAGAGAACATTGATAATGAAACAAGTTTCCTGTCATTAATGACAGCCATTAACAATCTAGCGGAGCGATACAATATGCCTGTAATATACTCCACTCATCCTAGAAGCAAGAATTTTATTGAGCAGCGCAAATTTATCTTCCATCCTCTGGTGAAAAGTTTACAGCCATTTGGGTTTCTGGATTACAACAAGCTGCAGAAAAACGCCTTCTGCGTTCTATCCGATAGCGGAACCCTTTCAGAAGAGAGCGCCATATTAGGATTCCCAGGAATCCTGCTTAGAACTTCTACTGAAAGACCCGAGGTCCTGGACAAGGGGACAGTTGTAATCGGAGGTATTAAGAGCGAGGATATAGGACAGGCAATAGAACTAGCCAGAGCCATGCAGGAGAATAATGAACCTAATGTTCTGGCTTCAGATTATGTAGATGCGAATGTATCCGTTAAGGTGGTTAAAATTATACAGAGTTATACGAAGATCATTAACAAGGTTGTGTGGGGAAAGTGAGAAATATGAAAAAACGAGAATACCAGGTTTGCACAAACTGTGTAATGGATACTACTGATTCCAAAATACAATTTGATTCAAGAGGATACTGCGACCACTGCAACAATTTTTACAACAATATATTGCCCAATTGGCATCCGGATGAAAAGGGCGCACATGAATTAGAAATGATTGTTGAAAAAATAAAGCAAGATGGTGAAAATAAACAGCATGATTGTCTAATAGGCCTCAGTGGAGGTGTAGATAGTTCTTATATAGCTTACTTAGCTAAAGAAAAGCTAGGGCTTAGACCGCTGATATTCTGTGTGGATACAGGTTGGAATTTAGATGTGGCCAATAAAAATATTAAAAGGATTGTCGACAATCTGCAGCTTGATATGTACACAGAAGTTGTGGATTGGGAAGAAATGAAAGATTTGCAACTGGCGTATTTTAAATCACAGGTACCCTACCAAGATACACCCCAGGACCATGCAATATTTGCAGCTTTATATAATTATGCGGCAAATAATGGCTTCAAATACGTTTTAACCGGAGCAAACTATTCTACCGAATGTGTTAGAGAACCTAATGAGTGGGTACATGTAAATGACATTAGACAAATTAAGGATATACATAGAACATTCGGCGAAAGGCCATTAATCAAATTCCCGTTATGCGGGATGTTTAAATATCGGTTATATTATCGCTATATTAAGGGAATGAAAATTATCCAACCTCTTAATCTAATCTCCTATAAAAAAGAAGACGCTATTAAGGAATTGCACGATAGATTTGGTTGGGAAAGGTATAAAAATAAGCATTTTGAATGTATCTTCACCAGGTTTTATGAAGGTTATTGGTTACCTAAAAAGTTTGGCTTTGATAAAAGGCGCGCACATTTCTCAAGTCTTATCCTAACGGGTCAGCTTGAAAGGGAAGAAGCACTGGAAATATTAAAACACCCTCCCTATCCAGTCGAAGAAGCTATGCAGGATATGGAGTTTATTGCAACTAAACTGGGGATTACAAAAGCTGAATTCGAAGAAATGATGAAGGGTGAAAACAAAACCTATCGGGATTATAAGTCAGAAATGTTTTGGATTGAGTTAGCAATAAACCTAGCAAAACTGGTTGGTATTGAAAAACGTAATTTTAGATAGCTTGAAAGGGTCTATGTTTGATGAAACTAAAAATATCCTACCTGTGGGCTAAGTTCTGCAAAAAAATACGAGGTAGTGCGATAATTAACAGCACAATACATAAAACGTCAAAAGTTGAGGCAGGGAGTAATATAGTTAATTCTTCTTTTGGCCGATATTCTTTTTGTGGTTATGATTGCACAATAGTGAACTGTGATATAGGAGCTTTTTGCTCTATAGCTAGCAATGTTGTAATAGGAGAATTCAACCATCCAATGGATTGGGTATCTATGTCCCCGGTTTTTTATGCAGGTAGAGATAGCGTAAAGAAGAAGTTTTCGAATCATTGTGTTGATAAAAATAAAAGAACAGTAATTGGGAATGATGTTTGGATTGGGGAAAGAGCCTTGATAAAAGAAGGTGTTACCATTGGCAACGGTGCTGTGATTGGTATGGGTAGTGTTGTCACAAAGGATGTCGAAAAATATACAATAGTGGCAGGTAATCCATCGAGGGTAATCAGAAAAAGGTTTGATGACCATACAATAGCTAAATTATCCCAAATAAAATGGTGGGAATATAGCGGGCAACAGCTAAGCCAATATGCACCCTACGTTACTAATCCATCAGATTTTATCGAAGAGGTAGAAAAAAAATGAAAATAGTACATTGTTGCTTATCCTGCTTCTACATTGATAATTACAATTATCAAGAAAATGCATTACCTCGGCAAAATAAGCTGGATGGGCATGATGTTTCTATTATTGCGTCTACAGAAACCTTTATAAACAATACTAATCTTGGATATGTCCAACCGAGTCAATATGTTAATGAGGATGGTATTCCTGTAAGGCGTATTCCTTATAGGAAAATACCAATGTATTTTATCAGACGAAAAGTTCGAAGCTATAAGGGTGTATATCAAATTCTCGAGCGGGAAAATCCGGATGTAATATTGTTCCATGGTGTGCCTGCTTGGGAACTAAGAAATATTGTGAAATACAAAGTAGCTCATCCAGGGACAAAACTATATGTTGACAGTCATGAAGATTTAAATAATTCAGCAAGGGATTTTCTGTCAAGAAATATTTTACATAAGGTGTTTTATAGATACATAATCAGATCGGTTTATTCCTACATTGATAAAATTTTCTATCTTTCCTATGAAACAAAAGATTTTTTAACCACAATTTACGGAATCCCGGAGAAAAAATTGGAGTTTTACCCGTTAGGAGGAACCATCCTGGAAGACCAGGAGTACCTAGCAAAGAGAGATAGAATCCGAAGAGAGTTAGATCTTTCGAACGAAGACATTTTGCTCGTCCATTCAGGTAAGCTGGACAATTTAAAAAAGACGGAAGATATTCTTCGGGCACTAATTCAGGTACCATCGCAAAGGCTACAGTTAGTTATAGTCGGTAGTATTCCTGAGGATATGAAACCAGTCCTGCAACCACTTATTGAAGTAGACAAGCGTGTCAACTATGTAGGATGGAAAACTGCAGATGAATTGATGGAGTATTTGTGTGCAGCGGATGTATATGTTCAGCCCGGTAGTCAATCGGCCACTATGCAGAATGCTATATGTTGTGGATGTGCTATGATACTCTATCCTCATAAAAGCCATGAGCCCTATTTACAGGGTAATGGATACTATGTAAAAAGTATAGAAGATATGAGGCAAGTGTTTCAGGAAATCGATGATGACCCCAGTGTGCTAAAAAACATGAGTGATAATTCGATGAAGATTGCCAAGGAACTTTTAGATTATAAAAAACTTGCAGCTAGGCTTTATGAATAATTGCCGTAATTATTTGCAAGTGAGAAAAGATAAAAAACTAAGTCTAATCTTAATGCTCGTAAACTTAGAAAAGAGGGGAATTCATGTCCATTAAAAAAGATTTACTTCGCAAAATTGCCAATAAGGAAATAGTAGTTGGAGTTATTGGTCTAGGCTACGTAGGATTGCCTCTGGCTGTAGAAAAAGCCAAAGCCGGTTTCAAAACGATTGGATTTGATATTCAGACCCATAAAGTAGAAAAAGTCAACCACGGCATCAACTACATCGGAGATGTAGTTGACAGCGAACTAAAAGACCTGGTGGAAAGAGGTCTGCTGTCAGCTACCACTGACTTCTCCTTTGTAAAAAACGTAGACTTCGTAGCCATCTGCGTACCCACTCCTCTGGATGAATATCAGCAGCCTGATATTAGCTATGTCCGTGACAGTACTATTACTGTGGCAAAATACATAAAAAAAGGTAGTATGGTAGTTCTAGAATCTACCACCTATCCTGGTACCACTGAGGAATTGCTTAAACCCATACTGGAAGAAGGCTCCGGACTAAAATGCGGAGAAGACTTTTACCTAGCCTTTTCTCCTGAACGCGTAGATCCCGGTAACCTGATTTATCAAACGAAAAACACTCCCAAAGTAGTTGGCGGAGTTGGCAAAGATGCCACTGAAGTCATTGCTACTATGTATCGTAATGTACTTGAAGGAGACATCTTTGTAGCTAGTTCGCCTAAAATTGCCGAGATGGAAAAAATTCTTGAGAATACATATAGAAATGTTAACATTGGATTGATTAACGAACTGGCTATTCTCTGCCACAAAATGGATATAAATATCTGGGAAGTCATCGAAGCAGCTAAGAGTAAACCGTTTGGTTTTACTCCATTTTATCCTGGCCCTGGCCTAGGCGGACATTGTATACCACTCGATCCTTATTACCTATCCTGGAAAGCTAGGGAATATGGTTTTCATACTTCTATGATTGAGGCCTCCATGATGGTCAATGATAAGATGCCTGAATATATTGTTGAACGGGCTGGAAAAATCCTTAACCGTTTCAGGAAAGCGTTAAACGGTTCACATATTCTCATATTAGGTGTAGCATACAAGCAGGATATAGACGATTACCGGGAAAGCCCCGCTATCCGTGTTATTGAAGAGTTCCTCAGGACTGGTGCTGAGGTTGAATACTACGACCCTTACATAAGTGAATATACAGAGAAGGATCATACAATGGCTGGACTCAAGGAACTAAGTGCTGAAAAGTTACAGTCAGCTGACCTTGTAGTTATAACTACTGCACATACCAAGGTTGATTATGATTTTATACAACAGAAGTCCCAGGCCATTTTCGATACTAAAAACGCCATGAAAAGTGTGAAGAATCGGGATAAAGTTGAATTACTCTAGGAGGTAGAAGGTGCGGTTTACATATAGTAGCTATGCTGATTTGATAAACTTATTAAAGAAAAATAATTATACCATTGCTAATTATCATAACTGTGATGATTTTAAGCGTGTTGCTATTTTGCGGCACGATATTGATACTGATCTAACTAAGGCATTGGAATTTGCTGAATTTGAAAAATCTATGGGAGTAGTATCTACCTATTTTGTTTTGCTCAGTAGCAACTTTTATAATGTGTTCTCAAAAAAATCTCAAGATGTTATTCACAGAATTCAAAGCTTGGGACATGCAGTTGGTTTACATTTCGACGAAACAAAATACCCCATTAATAACAGGAATGACTTTGAATTGTATGTGAAAAGGGAGCTTGATATATTTGGGAGAGTTGTATGGGAGGGGGATAAGTCCTTTTCAATGCATCGCCCTTCTGAATTTGCTTTGGAAGGGAATTTTAATTTTGGGGATGTTATAAATAGCTATTCACGAAAGTTTTTTAATGAGTATAAATATCTTTCAGATTCACGTATGAATTGGCGAGAAGATGTGTTATCAATAGTAGAAAGCAGAGTCTATGATAAGCTGCACATTTTAACCCATCCCTTTTGGTACAATGAGATAGAATTGTCGATGAAAGATATTTTGGAGAGATTCCTCTCAAGAAAAAACGATGAAATGTACTATGAGTTGGGACAAAATATTCGGGCACTAGAAGAAATCATATCTGTCCAACCAAAAGATCTTCGCTTTATAAAGCTGACATAGAGGTGTATTAATAGCATGGTAACTAAAATCGGAACAAATGAAATACTTACACTATTTAATAGTAAAGATATTGAAAATGCTGAAATAGGGATAAAAATAAGCGGAGCTTCAACCTTGAATAACCCTAAGGATAATACGGTATTGTTCTTAAAAAAGTATTTAGAAGAATATCTCGGGATAATCGAAAAAGTAAAAGGCTGCTGCATTTTCTTGCATACAGATTATAAGGGAAAAACGAAGACCCAAAGCAATGTACTGATTTTCGGAGATAATCCGCGACTTGATTTTGCCCGGTTTTTACAGACGTTTTTCACACCCAAGACTTCCCCGAGCATTGCACAAACAGCATGTATTGGACGGAATATATCGTTAGGAAATGATGTCCGCATAGGTGAATACTGTGTAATTGGTGATGATGTGGTTATTGGGGATCGAACGGAAATACGGCATCATGTGATACTGAATGCTCGTACTATTATAGGAAACGATTGTTTAATAAAATCTAACGCAGTAATAGGTGAAGAAGGATTTGGTTTTGAAAAAGATGAAAATGGAATTCCTATCCGAATTCCACATATGGGTAGGGTAGTAATAGGAAAGGGAGTGGAAATAGGAGCTGGTTCAGTAATTGCAAGGGGAACTATAGATAATACTTGGATTGATGATAATGTGAAAATTGATGATCAGGTTTTTATTGCCCATAATGTTCGAGTTGGAGCTAACTGCTATATTATTGCCTGTTCGGAAATAAGTGGGAGTGCACGAATTGGAAATGGTTGCTGGCTTGGGCCTAACTGTTCTATTATGAATGGGATAAGTATAGGAGAAAGATGCATTGTTGGACTAGGAACAGTGGTAACTAAATCATTACCCGGAAACGTAGTAGTTGCAGGTTCGCCAGCTAGAATATTACGAGAAAATGCTGAGAGTGATAAGAAATATGAAACTTGAACACGAGGGGTGAACCATTATTTATGAACTATGCAATTATAGGCTGTGGGCGCATATCCCCCAATCATATAATGGCTGCTAAGGAAAATAATTTAAAGATTGTTGCTTTGTGCGATCTTATTCCTGCCAATATGGATGACAAGATTGAAAGATGTGGCCTATCCAAAGATATAATAAAATATATTGACTATAATGAAATGCTGGATAATGAAGACATTGATTTAATTGCAATTGCAACTGAAAGCGGGAAGCATGCTGCAATTGCATTAGACTGCATAGAAAAAGGGATCAATCTTATTATTGAAAAGCCCATAGCATTGTCACTGGAAGATGCCGATGCGATTATAGAAGCTGCTGAGCGTAAAGGGGTACAGGTCTGTGCCTGCCACCAGAATCGCTTTAACAAATCTATTCAAAAAATACGTGAAGCCCTGGAGAAGGGACGCTTTGGCCAACTCTTTCATGGTACTGCTCATATTCGCTGGAACCGTGGACCTTCATATTACCAACAGGCTCCTTGGCGTGGTACATGGGAACAAGATGGCGGCGCACTGATGAACCAATGTATTCATAACATTGATCTTTTGCGCTGGATGATGGGAGATGAGATTACAGAAGTTGTGGCTTATACTGATAGGCTGAATCATGAATATATTGAAGCCGAGGACCTAGGCATAGCCTTGGTGAAATTCAGAAACGGAGCCTACGGGATAATTGAAGGTACCACCAATGTCTATCATTCAAACCTGGAAGAAACTCTGTATATATTTGGCGAAAAAGGTACGGTCAAAGTCGGAGGCCATTCTGTAAACATTATAGAAGAGTGGCTCTTTGCTGATCAGGCCGATAATCCTGAGAAAGTCAAAGACCAATATCACGAGAATCCGCCTAACATTTACGGCTACGGGCACAAGCCTTTATATGCAGATATGATAGATGCAATAAAGAACCACAGAAAACCCTATGTAGATGCCCAGGCTGGCAGACGGGCACTAGAATTAGTATTAGCAATCTATAAATCGGCCGCGGAAGGTCAGTCTATACAATTTCCGCTTGGGAAATGCAGCACGGTAGATTTCAAAGGTAGGTTTTAATAATGTCAGGATACTTTGTGCATGAAAGTAGTTATATAGACGAAAACGTCAGTATTGGACAAGGCACAAAAATATGGCACTTCTGCCATATCCAGCGTGGATCCATAATAGGGGAAAACTGTTCCCTGGGACAAAATGTAAACGTCTCCAATAACGTAATAATAGGCAATCATGTAAAAATACAAAATAACGTATCTATCTATGAAGGCGTAGAGCTGGAAAATTATGTATTCTGTGGCCCCTCAATGGTATTTACAAATGATTTAACCCCCAGAAGTAGATACCCCAAAGGATCAGTAGGTTATAAAAAGACATTAGTTAAAGAAGGGGCTTCGATAGGTGCTAATGCTACTGTCGTCTGCGGTAACACAATAGGAAAAAACGCTATGATTGCCGCTGGAGCAGTAGTTATTAAAGATGTCTTTGACCACGCTCTCATGGCTGGTATCCCAGCCAAGCAAATCGGATGGGTATGTGAATGTGGATATAAACTAAATCAGAAACTCGTCTGCGAACAATGTAATAGGAAATTTCTACTGACCGAAAATGGATTGATTCTATACTATAAAGATTCGAGGTAAGATAATGCAATTCCGAGACTTAAGAACCCAATATCAGATCTTGAAACCCAAAATTGATACAGCTATTCAGAATGTCCTCAATGAAGGCAGTTTCATTATGGGTAGCCAGGTGAAAGAACTGGAAGATTATTTGGCTGCATATGTGGGAGCAAGATACTGTCTCACTTGTGCCAATGGTACAGACGCACTTACTATGGTTCTAATGGCTTGGGATATCAAAGCAGGAGATGCTGTATTTGTCCCCGACTTTACCTTTTTTGCCACAGGAGAAGCGGTTTCTTTAATGGGAGCTACACCTGTATTTGTCGATGTGGATGCAGATACTTTTAATATAGATCCCAATAGACTTGAAAATGTTATCAAGGAAACCTTAAAAATAGGTCAATTAAAGCCAAGGGCAATTATTCCCGTTGACCTTTTTGGTCTCCCTGCCAACTACCCGGAGATTAAAAAAATAGCCAGAAAATATGGCTTGCTTATACTGGAAGATGGTGCCCAGGGATTCGGTGGAATGTTAAACGGACAACGGGCATGTAGTTTCGGTAATGCAGCTACAACCTCTTTCTTTCCTGCTAAACCCTTAGGTTGTTATGGTGATGGGGGAGCCGTTTTTACCAATGATGGTGAGCTGGCAGAAAAGATAGAATCAATTCGTATGCATGGTAAAGGCAATTCCCGTTATGACAATGTCCGTATCGGCATGAATTCAAGGCTGGATACCATTCAGGCAGCCATCTTGCAGATCAAATTCCAGGCCTTCATAGACTATGAACTCAAAAAAGTAAATCAGATTGCTCAATCCTATAGCGAAAAACTGAAAGGCATCGTCAAGACACCAAGTATACCAGCAGGTTATTATTCAAGTTGGGCTCAATATACCATCCAGCTAGAAAATAAAACCCAGCGAGATACCTTACAGAATAAATTAAAAGAACAGGGAATTCCTAGTATGATATATTATCCAAAACCAATGCACCGGCAGAGTGCTTTCGCAGAATTATCATGTACTGATGGTGATTATATAGTGACAGAATACTTATGTGATAGGGTTTTATCTTTACCGATTCATCCATACCTAGAGGAGGGCAATATTTTAAAGGTATGTAAAATGATCAGCAGCAATACATAACGCGCAGATAGAATCATTTTACCAAGGTGGAATAAAAATAAATCCTGCCTTCATTAATGTATAAATTTGGGAGGAGGACCGGTTTGAGGCAGAAAATAAATACAATTATAACATACCTGATGCCCATGTGTTTAATGAGTAGCGGGTTTGTTAATATGGTATTATTTTATTTTGGACCGCATACCTACTTTGATGTTCGTAGGTTGTTATCAATTGTTATTCTAAGTATATTTTTTACCTTTTCATTGCTTAAACTACTGTTCTTATATCAAGGTTATCCGGCAGAAAGAAAGAAAATCATTACACTTTGTTGTATACCTGCACTTTGGATTATAGTTTTTATTATTGCGATTTTTCAATATGGAGTTCAGGATAAAATCATTATTACTCTCAGGAATTTCGGGATTTATTGTGTTCCTGCTTTTATTTTTGCAATCAGTATTGCAATTGAACGAACAGAACATGCCTTTATTAAAGGTTTTAAATGGTATGCTGCTATTCTTGCACCTTTAATGATATTTTATGTGATCCGCATTATAATTGCCAATGAATTTGTGAATGAATTGAATAATTTAGGAGCCTTAAGTTATTTGGATATTGGGTATACATTAGTGCCAATACTTCTATTTTATATTTTAGATTTATTTCTATACACAAATAATAATTGGTTAGATATTGGAATAATAGTTCTTTTGTGGATCGCATTAATTTTTACTGGTGCCAAAGGGCCATTATTATGTTTGCTGATGTTTATTTTACTTTTTACAATATATTTATTGATGCAAAAGCAGAGAGAAAAATCTATATTTAGATTATTGACGGCAATGATTTGTATATTACTTTTTTTCGTTTTCATTTATTCGCCACCGTCAGCAGGTTTATACCGAACCACTGATTTTTTTCAAAATCTAAAACATAAGACAGTACAATTCATAGCGACAATGGATAGAGACAAAAAACAATTATCTGAAGTTATTAAAGAAGAGTCTCCAGCCAGCAGCATTAAGGAAGACATGGCTAAAGTGGAGGAAATGCCCAAACCTGCACCAGAAGTAGTTGAAGGCCAATCATCAGCTTTGCTTTATCATAATGGATGGGAAAGAATGTATCTTTGGAGGTTGGCACTTGCTGAAGGAAATAATAATCCGTTTACAGGATTAGGGCCAATGGGATACACTTTGAAATATGAGTTTTATCCTCATAATATTATTTTGGAACTTATTGCAGATTTTGGTTATGTAATTACTATTCTATTCGTTTTTTTCGTATTAGTTTTGATTGTCTTCTTGTACAGAAAAGGCAAAAACGATAGAATTATTCTTTGCATGCTCCTGTATATTCTGTCATGCATTCCGGGAGTAATACTTAGTGGTACAATTTATGAATCTTCGGTATTATTATTTGCCCTTGGATATGCTTGCGCAATGCTTAGTCAAAAAAATCAGCAATATAATAGCTACATAAAAGGATGAGAGAATTAGCAAAGAATATATTAGTAGAAGGGAAGTCCTATGAAGAACAACCTTATTACTGCATCTTTGGTTTTAATTTTACTTACGGGGCTTTCTAAAATAACAGGTTTTATACGGGAAATGGTTCTTGCTTATTTCTATGGGGCATCAGCTATGACTGATGCCTATATTACTGCTACCACCGTTGTCACTATCCTTATAGGTGGAATCACCAGTGCAACAGCTCTCGCATATATTCCTCGTGCTACGGAAGCCCGTGTAAAGAATCAGGATGTTTCTTATATAACAAATAATTTAATGACAGCTTGTGGTTTATTGATATTAATAATATCAGTGACAGCTATGTTCTTTTCCCGTGAGCTTACCTGGCTTTTTGCTATGGGATTTAATGAACAGACTTTAACCTTGGCTTCTGGAATGACTTTTCTTATTTTACCGTTTTGTTTTATATATGCTATGAATAACATAGCAGTAGGTTATTTGCAGAGTATCAATTCTTTTTGGTTTATTGGTGCTAGCGCTATTCTGGCTAATATTGTGATTATTATGGCAATTTCTGTATCTAATAATAATCCTCATATTCTTGCTTTGGGATTTACATGCTCCTGGATTATGCCTGCGGTGTGGTCCTTTTTCCTAACCAGAAAGAAAGGTCTGCGTTACTCTTTTGTTTTGCATTTAAAAGATGAGACTTTGCAGGCAATTGCTATTTCGTCTATTCCTATTTTCTTAGGACAATTAGTAATGCAGTTTAATACTTTGGTGGATCGAAATTTTGCTTCTATTTTGGGAGAAGGAATAATTTCTGCAATGCAATATGCTAATAAACTAAATATTTTATTCATTACTCTTTTTGTTGTATCAATAGCTACTACTCTTTTCCCAAGATTTTCAGAACAGGTGGCTAGCGGAAATATTGATGATCTGAAAGATACAGCCTCGAAAAGTATCAATATAGTCCTATTATTAGTAATGCCAGTAGTAACTGGTGTAATTATTTTAGCTCAGCCGCTGGTCGAACTGGTATTTATGAGAGGACAATTTGATCAGACGGCAGCAGTTATTACTGCAAATGTGTTGGTTTTGTATGCTCTGGGAATGCCAGGTCTTAGCTTTGCCGAGATTCTTAATCGTGAGTTTTATGCGTTGAAAGATACAAGGACTCCAGTCATTTGTAGTGTAGTGTCAATAAGTACAAATATAATCTTAAATTTTATCCTGGTAAAAAAGTTTGGATATATGGGCCTTGCTGCAGCAACATCAATTGCGGCAACGGTACTGGCAGTATTATTGTTTATACTTTTGCGCAGGAAAATCGGGAAAATAGGGATGCGACATTTAATAATTAATGCTGCTAAGGTGCTGGTTGCAGCACTAGTAATGGCGTTAGTTGTATTTAATTTAAATCAATGGATGGCATCCGACTTAGGTGGGACAGTGGATCATATTTTAACTCTTGTGGTGGATGCATTGGTAGGAGCAGGTATTTATTTTGGACTGGTTTACACACTGAAGGTAAAGGAAGTACAGGAGATTTGGCAGACATTGAAGCAACGGATAATGAAGGGTAGTGACGAATATAGCAATTAGTTTACGGAAAATATTATAGAATCTACTAGATGGGAATTAAGTAGAACAGGGTGGATAATACTTGAAATGAATAATCATGGCCGGAGGTAGTGGTACCCGCTTGTATCCAATAACATTGTAATATCCAAGCAATAGTACCGATACTTGATAAACCTATGATTTACTATCTGCTTTCGGTGCTTATGCTGGAAAGTATAGGGGGCATTCTAGGTTTATCAAAATGACTTATCTCATAAAGGAGAATTGAAAAATGGGAAGAGCTAAGGTCCTTATATTAGGTGGGACTGGCATGATAGGTCATGGTCTCTTCTATGGACTATCAAAATGCGCGGATTTGGATGTATATGCTACAGTGCGCAGAGATAAGCACTTAGAGCGGTGGTTTCCACCTGATTTAAGAAAAAAAATCAGGGTGAATGTTGATGCAGATAATTTCGAAACCGTTATTCGGGCTATCGCATCTGTTCAACCTGATATTGTTATTAATTGCATAGGTTTGATTAAACAATCACCCCTAGCGAATGATCCATTGTCAGCTATTACTTCCAACTCTTTGTTTCCCCATCGGGTGTCTTTAGTCTGCCGTACTGCCGGGGCTAGAATGATACAGGTTAGCACCGATTGCATTTTTAATGGTAGTAAGGGTAATTACACTGAAGCAGATCCGTCTGATGCTACAGACCTTTACGGAAGGTCAAAATTCTTAGGTGAGGTAGAATATCCTCATTGTGTTACTTTGCGGACTTCGATAATTGGGCATGAGCTTGAAGGCAAGCTGGGATTAATTGAATGGTTTCTGGCTCAGGAAGGCACGATAAACGGATTTACTCATGCTATTTATTCAGGCATCCCTACAGTGGAGTTTGCTCGGGTGATAAAAGAGTATGTTCTTCCTAATCCCCAGTTAAGCGGCTTATATCATGTTTCAACTGAATCGATTTCCAAATATGATTTATTAAACTTGGTTGCTAAACGATACTCTAAAGAAATAGAAATAAAGCCATTTGATAACTTTTATAATGATCGTTCTTTGGATTCTTCACGATTCCGTGAGGCTACAGGGTACAAGCCGCCTTCCTGGGAGGAATTGGTGGATATGATGTACCGGAATTATGAGCTGATGAAATGTTATTATAAGTAAGTAATAGCTTACACAAGGATAAACTCAAACGTTTCAAGATCTACCGCCTATTATCAGAATGTTCAGGTTGATATCTCGCAAAATGAGATTGCAATTAAGAACGCAATCGATAAGATTCATTTCCTTGAGCCATCATATGGAGTCAGGCGAATTCGTAACGAACTCAAAAAGCAAGGGTTTACAAATGTGGGCAGAAAGCTGATAAAGCGTTATATGGATGAAAAATGGGTATTCAGGTGTTTTATTCTGGCCCGAATCTGAGCAAACGAGATAAGAATGCCAAGGTTTACCCATATCTTCTTAGAAACCTGGATATTAATCGCCCGAATCAAGTCTGGGGGCCATTGATATTACATATATATATATTGGGACCCCGCACGGTTTTGCCTACATGGTAGCAATAATCGATTGGTATTCAAGGTTTATAGTAAGTTGGTCAGTAAGCAATACATAATGTCCGTCAGCATTTGGACATTTTACACCGTCTATCGCTAGACATTATGGTTTAGCTCTAACAGTACGTAAGAAATCTTGCATCTATCTAGCTGCCCAAATTAATATAAATGTTATTCATAAATATAAAGGGGAGTCCTATTGCCAGTTGAGGTAGGATAAACAATAGGCTATGCTTTTTAATTCATTAAGTTATCTTATCTTTTTTCCATGTGTTACATTTATATATTTTCTGTTACCGCACAAGTTTAGATGGGCTATGTTGTTGCTAGCCAGTCTATATTTCTATATGGCCTGGAAGCCGGAATATGTGCTGCTCATTTTATTCTGCATTGGGGTGAACTATGCTGCCGGGCTTATACTGGAACGGGTTGATGATCAGCCCGGACGTAGATTAGTACTGATTGCTGCGCTCACGTTGAGCCTGGCACTTTTATTTTATTTTAAATATGCTGAATTCATTGCTTACAACATTCAAAGGGTTTTTAATTGTATAGGGCTTTCTTATCCTATCGGACATTTCAGCATCGTTCTTCCGGTTGGTATTTCATTTTTCACCTTCCAGGCATTGAGCTATACGATTGACGTCTATCTTAGAAATATAAAGGCCGAGCGACACTTCGGTTACTTTTCTCTATTTGTGCTGTATTTTCCTCAATTGGTAGCCGGACCTATAATGCGCGCAGACAGCTTGATTCCCCAACTGCGGGAAGAACAACGCTTCCTTCCAGCAAAGGCGACTGAAGGTTTATGGTTAATTTTGTGGGGATTGTTCATCAAAACTGCAGTGGCTGATAACTTAGCTGTCTATGTGAATGCAGTCTACAATAATATCACTGCTTTCAGCGGATTCACTATTTTATTGGCTACGATTGCTTTTGCCTTCCAAATCTATTGTGATTTTGCAGGTTACTCTTATATCGCCATGGGATCGGCTAAAGTTATGGGGATAGATTTGATCTGCAATTTTAATTATCCTTATATATCCAAGAGCATAAAGGAATTCTGGCGTAGTTGGCATATATCCTTATCCACTTGGTTCAGAGATTATGTGTATATTCCGCTCGGAGGAAACCGCAAGGGAGATTTTCGCAAATATCTGAATCTCTTTATCACATTTGCACTAAGCGGGCTTTGGCATGGAGCGGCTTGGAATTTTGTTATATGGGGTACGTTGCATGGCCTTTACTTAATTTTTGAGAATATTGGTACTAAACTGTGGGCTAAGGTCCGACCGCAGAGAATGTTCAATGAACGGAGCCTCAATGGAGTCAAGATGGTGTTTACTTTTGCTTTGGTCTGTTTTGCATGGATATTTTTCCGTGCCAACAGTGTTGGCGATTCTATTTATGCTGTAAGTCACTTGATACCGACAGAAATTTCATGGCTGTCTTTTGCTAGGGCTGTAGCTGCCCCTGGGATTGGAAAAGTTCAATTAGCAGTTATGACCTTTGCGATGAGCATTTTGCTTTTCGTCGAAGGTCTCAATATTTGGGGAAAAGCTAGTTCCCCCAGACGGATTTTTCATGAGCACCGGGCAGTCCGCTGGGCCTGTTACATAGGGCTGATTATTTTGATGATGTCAATTGGTATTAAGGAGGATGGATTTGATGCGAGTTTTATCTATTTCCAGTTCTAAATTCATTCTCCGGCTGTGTTCCTTTTTTATGGTTTTAGGCCTTATTGTTGTTGGCGCTATGTTTGCAGCTGATGCAGTTGATGATGATGTAAATGATATAAAGTCTCTCTGGCAGGATATTTATGCCACTAAACCCAATTCTGTAGATATCGTATTCCTGGGATCAAGTCATGCGAACAGCACCTTTGATCCCAGGGTTTTTGATGACATGACCGGAAAGGTTTCTTTTAATTTAGGCTCCAGCAATCAAACCCCTAAAACGAGTTATTATATTTTTAAAGAATTTCTTAAAGAGCAACATCCCCGCATTTTAGTACAGGAAGTTTACTGGGATGTGTTGACGGACAAGGTTGATACAACTGCAGTCAATTCCCAGCAACTTTTATATATGCACCCGGGTGCGAATTGGTTGGGAATTTTTATAAATGCTTTTTCTGGTAAGGAAAGAGAGACTTTTATAATAAAAGGGCTGAATCCATTTTATCGCTTGAAGGGAATAGCAGTGCGGCATTTCTGTTCCATGCCCGCTATGGCAGAGGGGGTTCAACCATCCGTACAGTACCAGGGACGTGGCTATAGACCGTACCTTATTACAGCTGATGGTAGCCGCAAGGGAGAAGTTATTAAAAGATTAAATGGATTTACGGGATATTCATCAGAGCAGCTCCATTATCTGCAAAAGACCATCGATTTAGCCAAATCGCGGGGCATGAAGGTTATATTGGTGATGGCTCCGATTATGCCGGAAGTTTTTGATGCATTGACTTGTTACAATAATGTGGAGCAAGTCACAACCCAAATAGCCCGAAATAATAATGTGGATTATATTGATTTTAACAGGCGTATCCAAAATAAAGAAATATTTTTGCCGAATGGTTATTTTGGTGATGAGCATCATGTGAATGAAAAGGGTGCAAAGATTGTCAGTGCATATGTTGCAGAGTACATAAACAGTAACCTAAAGTCACGGAAATTATAACTATGACGGCAAATAGAGACTAAGGCTTTCAATGATCTTACGCTGAGATTTGGTAATCTCCGTAAGGATGGAGTCGGTATATGAAAATATCGAAAAATTCCTGCCGATTATACATAAATACACCGATATCACCGAACTCAATACGTAAATTCTCAATGAGCTTATACATAAAATCGTAGTCTGAAAAAACGGACAACCCTGATTGGAACTAAGAGTCAGCGTGTGGATATACATTATAAATTCATCGGGTATGTGGAGATGAAGGAGATGTTTGGTCTGCCGATGGTCATGGTAATGGCGAAAGATGTTGAGATTGACGGTACACTGATAGCCGAAGCAAAGGAACTGGCGAAAGAGCTCGCCGGATAGAATACGGGCTGCGGATAGAGGAATATTTTGGTATAATAAATCTAAATAGCAGAACCTTCAGACGATTTTAAACCCACCGAATTCGAGGGGTTTAAAATCTTGGCTACTTAAATTACTTCGCTGCGAGGTAATTTATTTTATATGAATGAAAATACTTGAGGTATTTTAAGACGAGGGGGGTTAATAATGAAATATGAGATTGATTTCATCGGGATAAATGAAGATAGCAAAGATGCTTCTGCTGTCTGTTTTCGCTTCTATTCCGAAGAAAACCAGCGATATATTGTGGGCGTATATGATGCAGGATTTAAAGCACACGGAGAAGCTCTTGTAAAACTTTTGAATAAATATTATTTTCAATATGATCCTGAACCGAGCATCGATTTTGTCATATGCTCACATAGTGATGATGATCATGCATCTGGCCTTACAGAGATATTCGATAATTTCTCTGTAAATCATTTAATTATGAACAGACCGTGGGAATACGCTGATGAGCTATATGAGTACATAAGTGATGGGCGTAAAACTGTTAATAGCCTAAAACAAGAGCTAAAAGAAAAGTATAGCTCTATAGCGGCATTGGAAGAAAAGGCTATTGAACAAGGAACAACTATTCATGCGGGCTTTCAGGGCGTTACTATTTTTGATGCACTTACAATTCTTTCTCCGTCAAAAGAAATGTTCCTTGATTTGATAATTGAATCTTCAAAAACGCCATTAACGCCAGTAAGTGAAAGTTCTTCATTAATCAGAAAATTTTTTGAAGCCACAATGACAATGATTGCAGATATTTGGGGGAAGGACTCAATACGAGAAGGCGAGTCAACGACTGCCGAGAATGAAACTTCTATTGTAATACATGGGAATATGGGTGATAATGGTGCATTCCTCTTGACAGGTGATGCCGGAGTACGTGCATTAAGCGCTTCGTCTGACTATGCAGAAAACCAAGGAACCGATTTACACTCTGTAAATTTCCATCAGATTCCTCATCATGGAGGAAGGCATAATGTATCTCCAAGTACTCTTAACAGGATAATCGGGAACATAGTAGACGAAAATAGTAAGCCGGTCAAAACTGCATTCGTTTCAATTGGGAAAAACTCCGACCACCCTAAAAAGATGGTTGTTAATGCCTATATCCGTAGAGGAGTAAAGGTATTCGAAGCACGAACTTCATCTAAATGGCATCATCATGGTACTCCTAACAGAGAAGACTATAGCCCGGCAACTTCCCTGTCATTCAGTAGCCAAGTTGAGAGTTGGGATTGAGAGGTAGCGGTATGAGTACGCTTAAAAGTTACAGGGACAATGAGCTAAAATGGTTCATCCTAGCGTATTTATTTTTAGCTATCGGAAGTGGCAATCCGGATATTGTAAATAGCAACGATATAGAAATGTTATCAAAAATAGAGAATTTGCTTTCAACAGCTTTAATCTCAGGAGCGATATGTTCTCTGGCATTTGTAATAGATAGCCTTTATTCACAGAAGGCAAAAGATGCTCTTCTCTATTTGGGGATCACAAAGATGCCAGGGACAACCATATTTACTCGAATAAAATGTGAGATGCTAAATGATGTTCGCTTTGAAACAGCACAAGCTCAAAAAAAGTACGAAGCCATTATAAATAATATACCTGCGAATAAATTAAAATCCGGCTATGAAAATGTAAAATGGTATAAGATATACGTCTTACATAAAGAAGACTCTGCAGTTAGCTCTGTACACAGAGATTTCCTATTATGCCGGGATTTGTATATAACAACGATATCGTTGGCGGTCCTAACGGTGATAGCAATGGCAGTTAAAATAATTTCTTTTAGTTGGATTTTACTGGGATATTTACTTGCTATGGCTATTATCACAAACTGTGCAGCACATAATAAGGCACATAGGTTTGTAAATACCGTGATAGCAGTTGATATTGCGTCGGCAGGAAATGATGAGGTATAGTGCTAAATTCGTTTTATAACCCAATCAAGATGATCCCTTTAAGGGGCTCGGAGGAAGAAAAATGCCAAATTTAAACGCTGAAGAATACAAATCATGTGAAGGGATTAAGCATGTTCGTGAAAATGGAACTGAATTTTGGTACGCTTGCAAACTTGCTAAAGTTTTAGATTATACGGAATGGCGTAATTTTCAGAAGGTTGTTGACCGAGCTATACTTGCCTGTATTGGTAAAAAAGATCGACCTTTTTATGCTTCGGCTCTTCGCCTAATTCCAGAGCCAAACCCCGGTAGAATTCCTGTACCGTTACCGTTGAAAGAGGGAAGTAAAAGGTAATAGCAGCTCTGGAAGCGGAAAATATTGAATCCCATCGGGTATGGAAACCTATGCATCTGCAACCTATGTTTACCTAAATTTATATTATACGCATGAGAAGGATAAGAGTGTGTGTGACTGGTATTTTTATAACGGAGTGTGTTTGCCTTCAGGATCAAGCTTGAGTATGGAGGAGCAGCATAGGGTGATCGATTGTTTAAGACGGTGCCTGTATAAGGGATAATTCTCGATAACGATTTGTCCGGGGTCTATAATTGATTTTCCATATTCCTCCGCCATACATCACACGAAGAACGTGTACCGTACAATCAGACTCTCTGGTAATGTAAAAAAACAAGAAAGTTACCGACGGGGATGAATCTCAGTCATCTCGAGAACCAGGGTTCTTTGTTATATGGCGCATGCCTGTCTGGCATCACACATAATTTTAAGATTTCCTGTTCATTTCTATCACACAGGTTGATTGCTGTTTGCGGTTCTAATAATTCAGTAGCAATATACGAAAAAATCTCCTGTAGATCATTTTCTGCAGCAGGCGTAATAATGATCTCGTATTGTCTTATGCATTCAGTTCTTTTCGAATGTCAGAAAATACTCCTTCCGTAGAACGGCCTTTGCCCCCCAAATAATCGGCATATCCTTTCTCCAACTCTGTGTTGAATTCTGCCTCTTGTGTATTACGATCTAAAACGACCACGAGTCCGGTCATTTAAGGCCACCTTCAC
>ENA-UOOR01001421-UOOR01001421.1-fermentation-metagenome-genome-assembly--contig:-NODE-1421-length-28306-cov-74.230364_pt1 | contig 28306 bp, 27 predicted proteins | sample MGYA00245780_ERZ724029 | MGnify/ENA primary metagenome ERZ724029 (study PRJEB28704, sample SAMN03018315) | fermentation metagenome | biome: anthropogenic terrestrial biome; feature: soil... | reverse complement strand
ACGTCACCAGCGGTGATTATCAACAGTATTACCAAAGAATGTACGGGAACTGAGCTCTGTGCAAACGGCCGGCGGATTGTGTAAATTTTCCCTAAAACCTCCCGTATATTGGAAAAATTCAACAAAAACCATTACTTTTGCACGTTAATATATACTGAAAAAAGCAATTGCTATGCAACGGAAATATACGTTTACTACACTGTTAACCCTCTTCTTTTTGTTCGTCTCCACCGCACTGTTCGCGCAAATGAGCGACCAGCAGGTGATGCAGGAATTGTTGAAATATCAGAACTCTGGTTTGTCGCAGCAACAAATAGTACTGGAATTGAGCAAGAAGGGAGTTCCGGTAACGCAACTGCAACGCATCAAAGAGCAGTATGAAAATCAACAAAACGTAACCAATTCTGCTGTCGATTCTAATTACGATCCACGTGAAAACACTTTCAGAGACGCTTCGGAAGTTCAGGTTATTACTGCACAAACACCTCAGGCTGCACCCGAAGAGCTAGTTTATGGACAAAATTTCTTTTCAGCAGGTAATCTCACCTTTGCTCCCAACATGAATATGCCCACACCCGCTAACTATGTTTTAGGTCCGGGAGATGAACTCATAATCGATGTTTGGGGAGATTCAGAACTGAATGTCAGATACACTATTGCTCCCGACGGGCATATAACCGTACCCGGATTGGGGCGCATCCAGCTCAGCGGATTAAACGTAAAACAAGCCGAGTCCAAGATCAGAAACGAATTTTCCTCCATCTATTCTGACTTGGGGTCGTACACGCCCCGCACGTTTCTGGGTGTTTCCGTGGGAAACGTGCGGACGATTAAGGTAAACGTGATGGGCGAAGTGATAACCCCGGGAACATATACACTTTCATCGTTTGCATCGGCATTCCATGCTTTGTATGTTTCGGGAGGCCCGAATAAGATCGGCAGCTTAAGAAATATTAGAATTTTTCGCAGCGGAGATGTTATAGCAACAGTCGATCTGTACGAGTATCTGATGAGAGGAAATAACACCCGGGATATTACATTACGTGATGGCGATATTGTAAAAGTGGAACCTTACGGCATCCTGGCACAGGTAACCGGCGAAGTGAAACGTCCCATGTGGTATGAGATGCGTCCCTCCGAAACACTTCATGATTTACTGCAATTTGCCGGTGGGTTCAGTGGAAATGCATACAAAGCAAACGTATCGCTGTTGAGAAAAGGGAGTAGTGAGATGGAAGCTTACACGTTGAATGAACCTGAATATGCCTACTTTAATTTAAAGGACGGTGATCAGGTGGCTGTAGGAAATATTTTAGACCAGTATTCCAACATGGTAGAAATTACAGGAGCTGTCTATCGGCCCGGAAAATATGCTATCGGCGACCAAATTAAGACCGTCCGCGATTTGATATCTATAGCCCAAGGAATAACAGGGGATGCTTACGTTCACCGTGCATTGTTGTATCGTCAGCAAGACGATTTAAAACAAACCATGCAATCTTTCGATCTGGATGCCCTAATGAGTAGTCGTATACCCGATATTCCGCTGCAAAAGAACGATCGCCTGCATATACCCTCTATTTTCTCCATCGAAGACAGCCTCACGGTATATGTAGGAGGGGAAGTTCGCGCTCCCGGCAATTATCCCTATGCGGAAAACATGCACCTCGAGGATGTTGTCTTGAGAGCCGGTGGATTAAGAGAGTCTGCATCCACAGCGCAAATTGATGTCTTCCGCCGGTTCAAGGATCCGGCCAGCACCACTTCGTCTTCCCAAACTGGACAAGCGCTTCGTTTCTCATTAAGAGACGGTGAAATCATATCGAGTGATACAACATTTGTGCTTCACCCCTTCGACCAGGTGGTGATACGCCGCTCTCCAGGATACGAAGCACAACAAAACATATCAGTACGTGGAGAAGTGTTGTTTGACGGGCAGTATGCCAAGATAAAAAAAGACGAGCGGTTATCTTCGTTTATCCAGCGGGCGGGGGGGTTAACGGAATATGCGTATGCCAAAGGGGCCCGATTATCCCGCCAGTTAAACGAAGCCGAACGAAGAAGGACTCGCGATGCCCTCCTGGCTAGGGCGACCGCCGAAGGAGACTCCACCTATATTGAGGACATGGACTTCAGCACACAATATGTCGGGATTGACCTGGAGAAAGCGTTGAAGAAACCCGGTAGCGATGATGATATTATCCTGCGTCAGGGAGACGAGATTTTTGTCCCTCAATACGAAAGTACGGTTAAGATCTCCGGGGGAGTACTGTACCCGAACACCGTTACTTACAACAAACGGATGAGCCTGGAAAGTTACGTCCGTCAGGCAGGAGGGTATTCGCGACTGGCTATGAAAAACAAACCGTTTGTAATTTATATGAATGGGAAAGTGGCCAGCGGCCGGTGGGCCAAAATAGAACCCGGGTGCGAGATTATCGTACCGGAAAGACCTGAACGTGAATCGGTAGGAATTCAAAACATTCTGGGAATGTCAACTACACTTGCCTCTCTTGCGTTGATAATCAGCAGATTCTTTTAACAAACGCCTACTCCATATGACAGAACAACTTCAAGCAACAAACCATTCCGATGAGATCGATTTAAAAGACCTTATCGTTCAACTCTGGAAGAAACGCAAATTTATCTTGACCGTAACCGGCCTGTTTTTTCTGTTGGGAATTTTCATTGCGTTCACTTTGCCGGTTGAATATACCGCGCAGAGTGTTATTCTACCGCAAAGCGGCAGGCAAAGTTCCTTGGGAAACCTGGGAAGCCTGGCCTCTATTGTTGGTGTAAATATGGGAACCACGGTTATGGCAGAAGGAAATATTTCTACGGGGATATATCCCCAAATTGTCAACAGTTTGCCTTTTGTGCGAGAAATTATGGAAACTCCGATTGTTGTTGAAAGATCTGACGGTAAAGAGATAACGCTGTACGAATATTACTCTGAAAAAAAATACAGAAGTAAAAATGTTTTTACGGTTATTAAAAAATACACCATCGGATTGCCGGGTACCCTTATATCGGCTTTTCGTTCATCGAAAAATATGCAGGAAGTGACCATACACACAGCCATTACTCCCGACAGCACCGGTATTGTATCAATCTCACGACAGGAACAAGCGGTGTACAATGCCATAAAGGGTTCCATTCAATACGAATACAATACAAAAGAAGGGATTATCAAGCTGGGGTACACATTTCCTGAACCGCTGGCTGCTGCTCAGATAAGCGAACAATTGCATAAGTCACTGGAAAAATATGTGATAAACTACAAGATAGAAAAAGTGCAGGAAAACCTGAATTTTGTGGAGCAAAGTTTTGCGGAAGCCCGTAAGGATTTTCTACAGAAACAAGCTAACCTTGCCGCTTTTCAGGATGCTAACAGGGGATTGATCACAGCTTCAAGCCGCACAGTCGAGACTCGGTTGCGCAGTGAATACGATATTGCCTTTACAATCTATAATGAACTAGCCAAACAACGTGAACAGGCACAATTAAGCATGAAAGAAGAAAAGCCGATTTTAACGGTAATAAATCCGGTTACTGTTCCTTTGGAGAAAAGTGCTCCCCGCAGATCGATGATCCTGGCAGTCTTCTTACTTCTGGGATTGATCGTTTCCACGGGCTGGGTATTGGCTAAACCGTTTATTGAAGATATAAAAGCTGAAATAATAAAAATTTCGGGCGTAGAGGGGTGATGATGACGAACAGGAGGTGGCTGGCTGCTTATGTGAAGATGCACCACGAGAAGCGAGTGCGTGAACGTCTTTCAGAGTTGGGAATTGAGAATTTTCTGCCTGTACAAACGGAAGTACGTCAGTGGAGCGATCGCAAAAAGCGGGTGGAGCAGGTGCTTATCCCCATGATGATTTTTGTGCATGTAGATACCGAAGAGCAACGCACCGTCCTCACCCATCCTTCCGTGCTTCGTTACCTGGTGTTGAGGGGGGAGCATGCCCCTGCCGAAATCCCCGAAGAACAGATGAACCGTTTCCGGTTTATGCTTGATTTCTCTGACCAACCCGTTTCTTTCAATACAGCCGGGCTTCAACCCGGCGAAAAAGTAAAAGTCATCAAGGGTCCCCTCGCCGGACTCGAGGGAGAATTCGTCACTGTAGGCGGCAAATCCAATGTTATCGTCCGCATCAGTCACTTGGGCTGTGCCGTTGTAGAAGTGAACGCCTCTATGGTGGAAACTTAACCCATTTTTCGTTTTTCTACAATACGAAAAGCAGGAGTATGGGTTTTTATTGTAATTTTGCATTCGTAAAGACCGGAACTATCTTTCACACCGTGTGACAGGTAGCCACGAAGTGTGAAATGAGGGGAAGGTAAAAAAACAATCTAAAGTAAAAAGCATGAAGATAGGTATAATCAGAGAAACTAAATTTCCAACTGATAACAGGGTAGCATTCACTCCTAAGCAAGTAAAAAATATACAGGATAAATTTAAGGAAATTACCTTTGTTGTGCAGAAAAGTGAGGTCAGAGCTTATCATGATTATGAGTACGAAGAGTTGGGAATTGAAGTGAAAGAAGATGTTTCAGATTCGGATATTCTGTTTGGCATAAAGGAAGCAGATATAAACACTTTAATTCCAAATAAACATTATTTCTTTTTTGGTCATATTGCAAAAATGCAGTCCTACAACAAACCTCTAATCAAAAAAATGATAGAACTTGGGATTACTTTCACAGATTATGAATATCTAGTAGATGAAAATAATCACAGGCTTTGTGCTTTTGGGTGGTGGGCTGGTGTTGTTGGAGCGTATAATACCTTAAGAGCTTTTGGATTCAAGGATAAGTTTTTTGAACTACCTAAGCCGGGACTAAAATTCACTCTAAAAAAATTAATTGAATACGCATCAGCTAATACAAACTATTCGTGCAAGATTGTAGTTTCCGGAAATGGAGGAAAAAGCTTTTTCTTCAAATAAAAATATTTCAGTAATGGCTGATGATACACTTCCTATATTAGCCCTCAAATAAACCGAGCAGTAAAAAATAAAAGTTATTTTTACAACTGCTATGGAAAAGAGGAAAAATTTTACATCGAAAATCAAGGCTGAATTAGTTTTATCCTTGTTGCGTGGAGAGGATCCGGAGCTGCTTAGCCGTGAATACGGAGTTACTCTGGCTGATATCAACCTTTGGCGGGATCAATTTATCGAGAGTGGTACCGACGGGTTCAAACGTAAACCCGACGATTCGAAGCTGGGTGCTGCCGAGCGTAAGATCGGGCAACTGCAGATGGAGCTTGAACTCACAAAAAAAAAGAACGAATTGGCAGCAAAACTAAAAAGGAAATAATCTCCATGCTGATAGAGGAACATTATCCATTAACCGGGAAGCCATATCCGAAGCGTTTGATATTCAAGGTAGTCGGCTACAGCAGCAGCACCTGGTATGAAAACCCTACTCCCAAAACAGGGAAACGGGGCAGAAAACCCAAGCATAGCGATGAAGAGGTTTTACAGGAGATTAAGGAAGAAATTAAGAAGAGTACATTCAACGCTGAAGGTTATCTGAAAGTGAAGAAGCGCATGGGTAAAAGGAAGATAAACGCTCTGGTAGCCGGCAAGGCACGTGTGAACCGCATCATGCGGGAAAACAACCTGCTGAGCCCCTACAGAAGGCCCGGGAAGACGAATAAGCGCGAACATGATGGTACTATAATCACGGATGCACCCAATGTCATGTGGGCCACTGATGGGAAGAGGTTCTGGATTGATGGGTCAGGTTGGCATTGGTTCTTTGGTGTGATCGATCACTTTAACGATGAGATTATCTCATGGCATATTGCAAGGAAAGGCAACCGGTTTGCCGCCATGGAGCCTGTTAGGGCCGCTGTACGGAAGACTTTCGGTTCGGTAGGTAAGGATGTGTGTAAAGGAATGAAGTTGCAATTAAGAAGCGACCATGGCTCGCAGTATGACTCTGCTGATTTTATGAATGAAATGAAATTCCTGGGATTGGAGATGTCCAAAGCGTTTGTACGGTCACCGCAATGCAACGGGATAATAGAGCGGTTTCACCGCACCCTGGAAGAACAGGTGTTGCAAACAGAAACATTTTCTTCCTTTGAGGAAGCTTATAACAGTATTAATCAATTTATTAATGACTACAACACGGATTGGATATTTCATAGACTGGAATACTGTTCTCCTGTAGAATACAGGGAAAAGTACGCCGAAAGCCAGCGAAAAGAAAAAGATGATATACCATCGGGCAATAAGGATCCTGAGGTTCAGCTTGTCCTCATTTCAAGTGGCTCAATGCCACGAAGAAATGAAATAGCTCTTCAGTCAATGATAAAAGGGGCAATTACTTACAGTAACACCCCTTCTATAAATCCTTCGGTATAATATATCACCATCGGATCAGCTTGTCCGATACAAAAGTAATAAAAAAGATTAAATACAATTAATGTGCTCGGTTATTACGGGCTAATACAGATGATACACTTCCTAACGCCTTTGCTCTTGAAACAAGCAAGTATTTTGGAGAAAAAATAATTGAGAACATTATTGAAAATCTTCTGGATGAGAACTTGATAGCAAATGATATAATAAGAAGAGCGACGATACTTAACAAGGGAGAGCTAACTGACAAGTACTTGTATCTGAAAGACTTCTCAAAACAATAATTAAAAAGCGATGTTGAATAAATTAAAAAGAATAATAAGTCTTTTTAAGCATAGAAACTTATTTATAAATGCCGAGACTTATTACAAGGATGAAGTACATAAATCAAGATTTACAATTTTATGTGATCAAATATATTTTATTTGTAAATATGGCAACTATGAACCTTATTACTTCCCATTTGGATTTGACAGAAAGAGCATGAGTTTGGACAAAATATGTAAAGAATATATTGTTCCATATCATGTATTTCAAGAAAAAATTGATAGACTAAATACAATTAACCCTAAATATGGAAAACATAACGGAAGAGTATTTACAGCCGATAAATTTTATTTCAATATTTTTCTGGAAAAATTAAATATACCCACACCCAAGATATTATTGTATATAAAAGAAGGTGAAATATTATTTGCAGATGAAAAATATCTTAAGGTATATGACTACAATAATATTGAAGATGAGCTAAAACACTTCTTTACAAATGATATGGACGTATTTGTTAAACCGTCTGATGGACAGTTTGGCAATGGGATCTTTTCTCTTCGTATAGAAAATAACAAAATATATGTAAATAACAAGCTGACTGATATTATCTATCTAATAAATTTAATTACTAAAGGGGATCATTTAATTCAAAAAAGAGTTGTACAACATCCTTTAATGGCAGCGTTTTGTTCCACAACGTTAAATTCAGTCAGATTACAAACGGTAGTAAGTAAAAGTGGAGAAATAATTCCATTTGGGGCCGGGCTAAGAATAGGAAGAGAAGGCAGCAGTGTTGATAATTGGGCTAAAGGAGGTGTTTTTGTTGGTATTGATATGGAGAACGGAAAATTACGAAAAAAAGGTTTTCTTAAGCCAATGTTTGGAACTTCCTGCACAGAGCATCCAGATACACATATTCCTTTTGAGAACTTTGAGGTTCCACATTTTAAAGAAGCTGTAAAACTTGCGATGAAATTACATAAAATAATGTACAGATGCCATTCTGTTGGTTGGGATATTGCTATAACAAAAGATGGACCAGTTTTCATAGAAGGCAATGGGTTATGGCAATCGTCGCTGATCCAGGCAGCTAATGGTGGCATGAAACACATAGAGCAATATTTTAATTAATAAATGAGCTCCGCTTTAAGGCAAAAGACGATATTTGGTATGATCTGGAGCAGCATCGGCAAATTCGGTACGCTCAGCTTGTCATTCATTTCAAACTTAATATTGGCAAGAATACTAATGCCCAGTGATTTCGGGTATATTGGAATGTTGCATATTTTTATTGCAATCTCTCAGGTATTCATTAATGGGGGTTTAGGTTCTGCTTTAATCCAAAAAAAGGATGTCAGTCATATAGATTATTCAACAGTTTTTTATTGGAATTTACTGCTATCATTAATCTTCTTTGTCCTTCTTTACTTAACGGCACCATATATTGCGGATTTTTATAAGATGCATCTGCTTAAAGATATTCTCAGGGTACAGAGCATCATTTTGTTGGTTAACTCATTTTCTTTGGTACAGTCAATACAGTTACAAAAAAATCTGCGTTTTAAAGCATTATCTGTTAGAAATATTATTGCCGCATTGATAGGTGCAGTTGTTGCTATAATAATGGCTTTAATCGGATATGGAGTTTGGAGTTTAGTCTTTTCAAATTTAATCGCAGCAATTACAAGTGTTATTTTATTATGGAGAATGAGTTCTTGGAGACCAACTCTTGAATTCAGCTTTAATTCTTTGAAAAACCTGTTTAGCTTTGGAGGTTTAATGCTATTATCATCATTAGTTGAAACTGCTTATACTAATATTCAAGGACTGATAATAGGTAAAGTTTTTACTGCAAAAGATCTGGGATATTACACTCAGGCCCGTAAGTTGGAAGATGTGCCAACTAATGCACTGTCTTCTATAGTAAATCAGGTTTCTTTCCCTGTTTTTTCTCAACTGCAAGACAACTTGGACATCCTGAGAGCAGGTGTTCAAAGAAGCATTAAATCTATTTCTTTTTTAAATTTCCCGTTAATGGTTCTTTTGATTGTTATAGCCAGACCACTTATTATATTGTTATATACACAAAGATGGGAGGCATCTATTCCTTATTTTCAAATCCTTTGTGTGGGAGCAATGCTTTATACCATAAACTCAGTTAATACTAATGTGACAAGGTCTTTGGGCAAAGGGTCCTTATACTTTTGGGTGCAATTAATTAAAAGATTAGCAGGAATTATATTTATTGTAATTAGTGTTCAATACGGAATTGAAGCTATGTTATGGGCAATAGTAATCTTGAACTATATCTTTTTTATTATTAATGGTATGGTTTCAGGTAAATTAATTAATTATGGTTTAATAGCTCAATTAAAAGATGTTTACGGAGTTTTTATTCTGTCGATTACAGTAGGAGTGGTTACATATTATGGAATTAGTCTGTTTTCTATCGATAATTATCTCTTGACTTTAATCATTCATACATTAATTTATTCTCTCTTGTATATATCGCTGTCATATATTTTTAAAATTGACGGTTTTTTCACATATAAGGAAGTTGCAGAAAATTTATTACAAAAAAAGAGAAAGAGTAACTAACTATGTTTAGAAAAATATTTAAAACGTTTTATTTGAATCACAAAATGTTACCTATAAATAAAGTAGTTAAGCTTCCAATATTTATTTATAGTAGAATTGCTCTTATGAGCATGAAAGATATAACTTTAATAAATATCCTCTTGTATTCTGAGATGATTGTAATTGGATGCAACGGTTATTATTTGAAACATCAGTACCGAAATCTATTTGGGCAATAAATGGCACAATATATTTTTAGAGGTTCTATTAACCTATTGCAAAGAATATTGTTTTGGCATCAAATAATGCAATTTTAAATTTTGGAACAAAAAAATCTTTCATAGGTTCAAATGCCAGAATTATGTGTTTTGAATATATAAGTCTTGGAGATACTTGTGAAATTACCTGGGATTGTCAGATAATGGATACAAGTTTTCATTATATAGAGGACATGTCAAATAACGTAATAAAACCTCTTACAAAACCTGTAACTATTGGAAATAATGTTTGGGTTGGCAATAGAACGACTATTTCAAAAGGATCGGTTTTACCTGATTTTACTATTGTCGCCTCTAGCAGTTTGGTTAATAAGGATTTTAGTGATATAGGAGAAAATTGCTTAATTGCCGGAATGCATGCTAAACTAAAACATAATAATATTAGAAGAGTATATGATTATAAAAAGCAGAGAGAACTTGATAAAAAGTTAAACTACTCAAGAACATATTTGTGAAAATGAAAATATTATATACACTAAAACGACCAATTATATTTCTAAGAAATATTTCTAAGATTGCAAAATTATCTTCTAAAAGTTACATGTTTATTATTTCTGACTTCATGAAATTAAATAAACAAAAAGGTTTAACTACAGAAGAGTACTTCCAGTTTGAATTTGAGAAAAGAGATAAGGACTTTAGAGATTCATTTTTAGGGTTACATGAACAGAGATTTTATCTTGACTACCTGAACCCTAAAAAATATTATATTCTGGCAAGAAATAAATATTTAACACATAAAATTCTTGATAATACTGGTGTAAGGAAATCTGAATTATTCTGTTATTACCATCCTGAAGGTAAAGTTTTGCACAGTTCTGAAATAGCGAATAATTTAGTGGATGTAGTCAGAATACTGAAAAGTAAAGACATTGATAAGTGTGTTATTAAAACTACAGAAAGCTCATCAGGAGCTAATGTTTTGGTAGTAAAAGAAATTAGTTATTCAGAGAATGATTGTATATTGACGTTTTTTGATGGAACTAAAAAAAGGTTATCAGACCTTCTATCAGACACTCCTTTAATTTTTGAGAGTTTAATTGTACAAACTGAACAGTTGTCATCCTTGAACCCATCATCAGTAAATACAATTCGCTTTATGACTACCTTATATCCAAATTGTGAATCTAAGGTAATAGCTGCTTTCATAAAAATCGGGAGAAATGGTAAATGTGTTGATAATGCCGGGAAAGGCGGAAATGTGGACGCTTGCATAGATATTAATACTGGTAAAATATTGTATACAATTCAATTTGATGGTTGGAGAAAAATAAAAAATATAACTCATCATCCAGATAATGGAAATCAAATTGAAGGTATAGAGATTGAGGGATGGGAAAATATTAAAAAACAGGTAAACAAATTCCAGGAATCATTTCCTTTTATAAAAGCTGCCGGTTGGGATATTGCAATAACTAAAGAGGGCCCGATAGTTATAGAAGTTAACGATATGTGGGACAGAACCGGACAATATTTCATACGAAAAGGTTGGAGAAACGAAATAAGAGACTGTTATTTTGCATGGGAAAAAACAGGTGTTAGGTATAATTCAGGTAGACTCAATAATAATTTCAATAAATTGAAATTAAATAAAATAATAAATAGAAGTACATCCAACAAATTATAAAAACTTATATATATGTTATCGAGTTTAAAAGAAACAGCTAAAACAAAGTTACATCAGTATAATGAAAATAAGTATGAAAAGGACATAAGAAGGAACTTTAAAAAAAAGAATTTGAAATGGTGTGATAAGAACTTTACAAAAGAACAGGAAAACGAAATTCAGAATTTTTATATAAAGAATCTCGGCTATAAAATTGATTTAACTTATCATAGATATTGGTATTCGCGTACCGGGATATTTTCACCGCTGTTTGTTCCAAGCAGTATTTATAAAGCTCATGTTGTTGGAAGGGTTAATGATATGCGTATGAAAGATGCTTATATTGATAAAAATCAATATGAGAATTTTTTTACTGAAATAAATCATCCTAAATCTATTGTGAAATGTATTAATGGGTATTTTTATCATGAAAATTCACCTGTTGATGATCAAACTGCAATTGAACTGTGTAGTAATTTGAATGATGTTATTATAAAGCCTTCATTAGATAGTGTACACGGTACTAAAGTTATTTCCATTTCTACAAAAGAGGGGAAACTGCATAATGGTAAAAGAATTGAAGATCTTTTTAAATCATACGGGACCAATTTTATTGTTCAGGAAAGGATAAATCAACATGAAAGGATGTCTGCTTTGAATCCTACGTCGGTTAATACTGTAAGACTGTTAACATACAGACGTGGAAATAATATTGAGCTGTTATATTCTGTAATCAGAATAGGAAGAAAAGGTAAAATTATTGACAATGAATCTTCTGGTGGTGTTACTACAAAGATTGATATAAATGGTTGCCTGGAGAAAAAACTATATGCTCCACCATCGGAAGGTGTTTTGGACAGGACTGACTCAGGTATTATTGTTGAAGGATATCAAATCCCCTCATATGAGAAAGTGGTTAATATAGTTAAAACCTTACATTATAAACTACCATATTTTGATTTAGCAGGATGGGATATTGCAATAGCAGAAAACGGTGAACCGATTTTTATTGAATGGAATGCTCGCACAGAATTGAGCCAGACAGCGGCTGGACCTGCGTTTGGTGAATATACCGAAGAGATTTTATATAAAGCACGTACTAACCCCACTACGAGATACTTTATAATTGGAAAAAAAGGTTATAATGACTGAATCAAATATTATTTTTTTTTAATATGTGTTGTTAACACAGAACATAATAATAATTTAGATGAATATAACAGTAATAGGTTGTGGCAATGCTGGTTTGATCCATGCGGCTAAAATGATTGAGAAAGGATATAAGGTTGGTCTATTAAAAACCTCAAATATAACAAATGAGGATTTTTTCTCACTTATAAAAAGCGAAGGAGGCTATAATGTAAAAGACGAAACTAATGGGGGGAATCGCTTTTGGGTTAAGCCTGAATTTATTACTAAAGATGTAGAGCTTGCCGTTGGGTTTGCAGATATAATCTTTGTTACCACAACTACTTTACAGCATGAATGGGTAGCTAAGCTAATTGCACCATACGTGAAGGATGGGCAATTGATCGTTGTTGTACCCGGCTATATGGGCTCCCTCATTTTTAAACGTTATATAAAAAAAGATGTGGTGTATAGCGAATGGGAAACTACAGCTTATAATGGACGAATAATGGATTCTCTTTACGTGAGAATCACATTTTATAATCCGAGAAATGCTATATCTGTTCTGCCGATTAAAGAGAAGGATAAGGTTGTTAGTGTTCTATCTAAATTATTTGATAATACTAGGTATTTAAGAAAGAATATATTGGAATCGGCTTTTCATAACCCAAATATGATCGTTCATACAATTGGCATGCTTTTTTCAGCATCCCGTATTGAATATAGTAAAGGGGAATTTTGGATGTATCGAGAAGCATTTACGAAATCGGTAATCAATGTAATTCAGGCATTCGATATACAAAAAAACAGGATCTTAAATCGTTTTGACTGCGATTCGTTGGACTATTTTGAAGCCGCAAAGTGGCGTAACGAAGAAGATTTATCGCTGGAGGCAATGACCGTTTTTGAATCTTTTGCTGAATCATCCAACAAAGGACCTTCAATGCTAAAGCATCGTTATCTACTTGAAGATGTACCAATGGGTTTGTGTTTGTTCAGTTCTATTGGTAAAGTTATTGGGGAAGACACATCGATAGCTGATTCTATTATAACATTGGCAGGGTCACTTCTTGAAAGGAATTTTCGAAAAGAATGTAGAACTATTCAATACTTAATGGGCAATGATGACATTGAAGAAAAACATATAGTCAGTGTAATTGAAGAAGGAAAATTTTAATGTTGGATATTTTGACTATTCATATATGGGGTTGTAAACTATGAGTTTCATTAAAAAGATTTTAACTAGTCTGCGTGACCAATATACGGTAGTCAACACCCGCAAACGCTGGACTAATGAAGAGAAGATGTATCTCCGACGATTCTATTTTCCAGAGTTGACAAAAGAAGAGATTCATGAAATTCAGCAAGAATGGAAAGGTATTGCTGTCTCAAAAAGACTTTTTAATGCTCATCGATTCTATAAGAAAATTAATGGATTTGACGCACGTTATCTTGCAATGCCGGTTTATGATCCTATTATTATACGCACACTTAATCCGTTTCAGGATGCTTGTGTTTTTGTAAATAAAGGTTTTTTTGAAGTCTTATTTGCAGGGTTGAAGCAGCCACAGCTTTACATAAAACGTTTAGATGGGCATTATTTCGACAGTCGATCAGCTCTCATAACAAAAGACGAGGCTATAACTACTTTGTGCAAAAAAGAGCAGTTCATAATAAAGCCTAGTGTTAATTCGCATGGAGGAGCAGGAATAAAACTAGTGAAATACAGGAGGTCTCGACTTGAGATTGAATCACTTATTGCTGAATACAAAGGAGATTTTATTATACAAGAAATACTTGATCAGCACCCTGACACCGCAAAATTCAATCCTGAATCATTAAATACCATTCGTGTTATTTCATTATTCCTTAATGGCAAGGTAACTATTCTTAAGTCTGCGTTAAGATGTGGGCAAAACGGTGCGGAAGTAGATAATGCAACTTCAGGGGGATTGATGATAAACATAAAAGAGGATGGTTTTTTAGAAAACTTCGGTATTGATTCGCAGTTTGAAAAAATATTTGAAACTCATAATGGCGTTAAAATATCAGGTCAACGCATCGTTGATTTTCCAAAACTAAAGGAAATTATCATGCTTAATCATCCGAAGCTCTACCCTTCCTTACATCTAATTGCATGGGATTTTGCTATTAATAGTGAGGGTGAACCTGTATTTATTGAGGGTAATACAAAAGTGCCAGGAATTTTCTGGATACAACTGTGTGGTGGTCCAATTTTTGGAGATCGAACACAAGAGGTTATTGAGTATGTAAAAAAAAGAATTCATGATTAATAAAACTGCTAAAAGAAAGGTTGTTACTGTCGGTGTATTTGATTTCTTTCACTTAGGTCATTTAAATGTATTAGAGGCTGCTAAAGAGCATGGCGATTATTTGATTGTGGCTGTACACGACGATAAACTTAACTTAAAAGGGGTTGAATTCCTCTATAGCTTGGAAGAACGAATGCGCTTCGTGAAAAGCATCAAATGTGTGGATGAAGTTATTCCTTACGAGCGAGTGGATACCTTGCTACCAACAATTGAATTTGATGTTTTTGCTTATGGTCCTGACCAAAACCATCAGTTTTTTCAAAAAGCATTTGATTGGTGTAGTAAAAACAACAAGGAAACGGTGATGCTCAAACGAACGGAAGGAATTTCTTCTACTCGATTAAGAGAAATTATAAATAAGAAAGAGATTTAATGGAGGAAGAGCTGGCAGAAAACCTAGTGATTATACCAAAACCTGATTTCATCTCATGGGAGGATATAACACAGCTTTTACATTTAGGGTACTCTGAAAGAGCCAATGAGGGGTTAAATTACTCAGCAACCCATCAATCAGTTGAGAAAACGATTGAGAGAGTAGGTAATGGTGTATGCTTGGTTGCTTTACTAAATGGAAAATTGATTGGAACTGAAACATATAACCTGATTGAGAGAAAAAAGCTGAAGTGGAAAAAATGGTATCAGGATGAAGAGTATTATTACTTGCATTCTTTAACCGTACATCCTGATTATAAAAGAAAAGGTATTGGACTAAAGATTAGAAACTGTATCCGTGACGAGGCCATTAAAAACAATATTGGATCCTTAATTTCTGACACATCCGAACATGCGAAGTGGTTGATTAATTGGTATGAACGTTTGGAACATAAAAGAGTGGGGTGTGTTTCTCATATGGGAACCAACTATTACAGTGTTGTCATGAGGACACCAATCAGCGGAAAAAAATACTCCGATAGATACAGGATGTTCAGATTCTACCTTTCTTACTTTTTTTGCAGAGTTATTTCAAAGGAAGATGGAAGATGGAGGCTAATGGGAAAAATTGCTGAAAAAACATACAGAACATTATTTCTGAAATAACGAAACATCATATGAGACCACTTACTGAAGCAGAGATAAAGAGTTCACTTCTAAATATTTTAAAAGAAATTGATGCATTTTGTACAGAAAATAATCTGACTTATTATTTAGCCTATGGGACTCTATTGGGTGCAGCCAGACATGGAGGCTTTATACCATGGGATGATGATATAGATATTTGCATGCCACGACCTGATTATGAAAAACTCATCTCCTCTTTCAAAAGGAGTGATACTAGATATCAGGTCGTTTCTCATTTTAAAGACAAAAGTTACCCCTATTTTTTCGCAAAAGTACATGATACTAACACAGTTTTGGAAATAAAAACTACTAGCCGGTTTCGTTTGGGTTTATATGTTGATATCTTTCCGATTGACGCCATGCCTTTGGATAAAGATTTACAAAAAAAATATATCCGTAGATTTAATTTTTACCGAAATATATACAACATTAAAGCTATAAGGTATAGCAATAAAAGAAGTTTTTTAAAAAACGTATTTTTATTAATTAGTCGGTTGGTCACAGTATTTATACCCACATCCTTTCTGACCAGTAAAATCGATAAAATCAGCAAATCTTATGATTATACTGAATATAATTTGGTTTCGATTGCAGCTACAGCAGATCAGCGGCTTATTTTGGAAAAGGACCTGTTATCTGATGGAATAAAATTGAAGTTTGAGGATATGAATGCCAATGTTCCCAGAGCGTACACTGAGATTTTGTCTAAAAATTATGGAGATTATTTAAAACTACCCCCTATTGAGAAACGAGTGTCGCATCACGAACACAAAGCTTTTGAGTTTATAATATAATTTGTATTTTTATTGTTTACTTATTTTTGTTATTAATTATATGAAAAAAAGACACACATTACACGGTATTAATATATTCCTTTTATTGGTTTTAGTTCTATTAAATGGGTGTATTGTAGATATTCCAAGTGCGAGACCAGAAGGACCCAGTGTAATAGTATATGGTAAAGTATTGAACAATGAAACTAACTCCCCCATTAATGGTGCAGTAGTTAGTGATGGGTATTCAACAACTGTATCGAACGGACAGGGAGGCTTTCGCTTAAAGTCATATCCTGGTGCATCGCATGTTTTCATATCAGTGCCAGAAGAGTATGAGATTCCAATGAAAGATGGAATGCCACAGATTTTTAAATCAATTGGCGATTCAAAAGATTCGGTAAAGATTAACTTTAATCTAAAGCCTCTGAAAGATGGCGTAGAAAATGAGTTTACTTTAATTGCAGTTGGCGATCCGCAGGTTTTAAATGCAAGTAACTTAAAGAGACTGAATAGTGAGTCTATTCCAGATATAAAAGCTGAAATTAAAAAATATAATAATGTATATGGAATTACATTGGGCGATCTGGCCTTTGACAGTCTTAGATTACTGAGAGAGGTTAAGCAATCTTTTATTTCCACAGATATTCCTTTTTTCCACACAATTGGCAATCATGATTTTGCTTCCAATATTTATGATCCTGCATCGGCATCAGAAGAGTTTGTTTCCAATTTTGGTCCGTTAGACTATTCATTTAATCGCGGAAACGCTCACATAGTTGTAATGAATAACGTATTTAATTATGGGGTAACTTCATATAATTGGGGTTTTTCAGAAGAGCAAATAAACTGGTTAAAATCAGATCTAAAACATGTACCAAAGGAGAAAATGCTGATTGTAAGTGTTCATGTACCGGTATTTCCCAGTACTACTATGGAACGGAAATCTCAATTTTTGGAAGCTATTTCACCATACAATGAAGTACACATTTTATCCGGACACTGGCATGCTAACAGGAACATTATTAATTCCGATTTTAATGTTTATGAACACATTACCGGAACAGCAAGCGGTATGTGGTGGAGTAGCAATGTAAATAAGTGTGGAGCTCCTAATGGTTATGGTGTGTATGAAATAAGCGGAAACAAGATGAAGAACTGGTATTATAAATCTGTAAACTATAGTAGAGAATATCAAATTACAATGACGGCACCACACACTTTTGGAGATAATGATGGTTACGTGGTTGCAAATATTTGGAATGCCGACGAAAACTGGAAGGTAGAGTTTTTTGAAGACGGAGTAAACATGGGGCAAATGGAGCGATTTACGACATATGCTCCTGAAGTGTTTGCACTAAACAAATCAAAAAATATAAAAGAGGATTCGAATTGGTACTTTAAGACTAGCCATCTTTTTAGAGTTAAACCTACTAAAAAAGATGCTGTTTTTACTATACAGGCTACTGATGCTTTTGGAAATATATATCGGCAATCTACACCTATAGCAAGTATTGAGATGCTTAAAACATACAAAGTAGGTCCATAACACAATGACAGCTTATGGTATCAATAAAACAAAGCGACTAACACATATACGTTTTTTTGCTTAGTAATAAACCAAATATATAGACAATAATGAAAACAAATAATATTCTTTTAATCTTATTAAGCATTTTACTGTTGCCCTGGAATATGTATTCTCAAGAAAAAGATTTTAAGGTTTTCAATGCTTTACTATTCAAAGAAACTCCCGATTTATCAAAATATGGTTTTTCAAAAATCAATATGATTTATGAAGATGGCGTAATTTCTACTAACTACCATAAAAAAAAGGGTGATTTCAGCTGGAGATTTGTTGATTTTAATAAAATTGCAAAGGAAGCAAACAAATCAAAAAAGCTTATGTATGTTCCTACAGTTTTAGATGTGGAATATTGGGGGCATAGGTTATATAATGGCAAAACAAAAAAAGAAGCTGAAGAAGTTTATCTTCAATTGATAAAATTATATAGGACACTGGACCCTAACTCGTTAGTCTCGGTTTTTCATTACGGAGCAATCTCAACAGATATATATAACGCCTCAAATGTGGTTTATCCCTGCTACTATACACATGGCACAAACAGGAATGAATGGATTGCCATGGTAAAGAATGGCATATCCGCTATTAAAAAGCGCAATAAAAAATTGCCTATATATGTATTTATTTGGCCGCAATACAACTCAATACCAAGTAAACATGATTTAGGTTATAAATTTGTTGAACCTGATTTTTGGAGACTTCAACTGGAAACACTTTATCCATTATGCGACGGGGTGATAATATGGTCGCATTATAAAGATGAAAATAGAAAAGATATATACTTTGATAAAGAAATGCCATGGTTTAAGGAAACACTCAAGTTTATTGAAAAGTATAATATAAATTAATTGTCAGATGTATCATCTATTATTTGTAATATTATTACTCTTTTCATTTTTAGAGTTTTTTGGAAAGAATAATAAGGTAATAGCAAATAGTTTATTCATTATCTTGGTAATATTTGTCACGTTAAGATATGGTCAGGGTTCAGATTATTTTAATTACATATATCTTTTTAATCATTCTGCAAACAATTTCGAGAATGCATTACTGAATAATGATTTCAGAATTATTACACAGGAAATGAGCTTTACAGCCCTTTCTTATATATGGTTAAAAATATTACATTTTACACCTGAATCACTTACAGCTATATTATCTTTTTTTTCATTTTTATTAGTATGGTTATTTATTAAAAAATACAGCCTTAAACCAATTACAAGTTTACTGTTTTTTTATTGCACCTTCTATCTTATTTATCCCTATAGTGCTATCAGGCAATCTATATGTATTAGTATCTTTGTATTTTACCTTATTCCTCTTCTTCAAAACAGAAAGTATCTAAAGTACTACTTGTTAAGTATTTTACTGTTTACCATCCATTATTCAAGTATAATCCTCTTTGTAATACCAATTGTAAATAAAATAAAGAATTACAACGTATCTCAAGTTTATATTATTTCAGGTATAGCTTTTATAATTGGGCTTTTATTTTATCAATTTCTATTTCATTTTTTTTCTGCAATAGATGTAATTGCAGGAAAAATTAGTTCTTATACTGGAGAAGCAAAATTAGATATTACTAGTTTGATTTTAAGGATAATTATGTTTGTTCCTATCTTACATACTTCTAAAATATTTGAAAGAAACTCTATGCGTGATTTATTTTTAAAAATTTACATATTTGGATTTATACTTTACTTATTATTTATGTCCAGCTCTCTGATCTCATCACGTATAAATGTATATATGAGATACTTTGAGATGATTTTACTTGTTGATTTCTTGGTGTATTTTTTCTTTAAAAAATGGAATAGAATTTTGAGTTATAGTTTTATCATTACAATTATGACGGTCTTATATATTAAAAATATAAATTCGTTTATTGATCAAGGTACTTATTATTCTGAAGTAAACTTTATCAATTACCCTTATGTTTCTGTTTTTAATAAAAAGAAAATTATAGAAACAAGAAATATACCATCGTATTACCAACAATATGTCATATATGACTAAAATAGTATTACAACTAAACACTGTGATTAACTCTGGCTCCACAGGACGTATTGCCGAAGAGATTGGTGAAATGTCAATGAAGGTTGGATGGGATAGTTATATTGCATATGGAAGGAATGAAAGACCAAGTGCTTCTAAGTTAATAAGAATTGGAAATGAAAAGGATATTAAGTTGCATGGTTTACAAACAAGGTTATTTGATAGGCATGGATTAGCTTCTAAAGCAGCAACAAGTAAATTAATAGAGAAAATTAAGGAAATTAAGCCCAACATTATACATCTTCATAACATACATGGATATTATCTTAATTATGAGATACTTTTTGAATTTCTCATCATAGCGAATATTCCAGTTGTGTGGACTCTTCATGATTGCTGGCCAATTACCGGTCATTGTTCATATTTTTCTTTTATTGGTTGTGAAAAATGGAAAACGCAGTGTTATGAGTGTCCTCAAAAGACAAGTTATCCTGCTAGCTACTTCATTGATAGATCTAAGAAGAATTTTACCCTGAAAAAAGAATTGTTTAATTCGTTATCAAATCTCACACTTGTACCTGTTTCAAAGTGGTTATCAAATATACTTAGCGAGTCGTTCCTACAAAACTATCCTATCAAGGTTATAAATAACGGAATAGATACTGAAGCTTTCAAACCTTCTGAAAGTATTGAGTTTAGGGCTAAATATGGTTTGGAAAAGAAAATTCTATTGTTGGGAGTTGCAACTAGTTGGAGTTTACGCAAAGGGCTGAAGGATTATATTGAATTAAGTAAAGAGCTTGATGCTGATTGTCAAATAGTATTAGTAGGGCTAACAAAAAAACAAATAGGGCTTTTGCCTATGAATATTATTGGAATAGAAAGAACGGAAAGTGTAGAGAAATTAGCCAACCTATACTCATCTGCGGACATAGTTTTAAATCTTTCATATGAAGAAACATTTGGTCTAACAACTGTAGAAGGCTTTGCATGCGGAACCCCTGGAATAGTCTATAATGCTACAGCAAGTCCTGAATTGATTGATAGCTCAACAGGTATAGTTGTTGAGCCAGGTGATATAGCCGGATTAATTGAAGCAATTAATGAAATCAAGCAGTATGGTAAACATTATTACTCTGAAGCATGTGTAAACCGTGCGCATGATCTATACAATAAAGAGAATAAGTATAAGGAGTATATCGACTTGTATGAGTCTTTACTTTAATGAATAAAATAAAACAACCTAAAAATATTATGCAACTTTTTTCAAATAAAACCCTATTAATCACCGGTGGCACCGGTTCGTTCGGTAATGCTGTACTAAAGCGTTTTTTAGATACAGATATTAAAGAAATACGTATATTCAGCCGCGACGAGAAGAAGCAGGATGATATGCGTCATCGTATTCAGAATCCTAAGATTAAATTCTACATTGGAGATGTGCGCGATAAGCGTTCGGTGGATACTGCTATGCGTGGTGTGGATTATGTGTTTCATGCTGCTGCACTGAAGCAGGTGCCCAGCTGTGAATTCTTTCCAATGCAGGCGGTACGTACTAATGTGATCGGTACAGAGAATGTGCTTGATTCAGCTGTGGACTTTGGTGTTAAGAACGTGGTGGTGCTGAGTACTGATAAGGCAGCCTACCCTATCAACGCTATGGGAATAAGCAAGGCGATGATGGAGAAGGTGGCGATTGCTAAGGCTCGCTCACTTGGAAATGATGCTGAAACTACTATCTGCTGTACTCGTTATGGTAATGTGATGGCAAGTCGTGGGTCGGTAATCCCTTTGTGGATTGATCAGATTAAGTCGGGTAAACCTATTACTATTACTGATCCGGGAATGACTCGCTATATGATGACTCTTGATGATGCGGTGGATCTTGTGTTGTATGCTTTTGAGCATGGCAACCAGGGTGATCTGTTTGTTCAAAAGGCTCCTGCTGTCACATTAGAAATATTGGCTGAATCGCTGAAAGAATTGTATCAGGCGGATACGGAAGTAAAAATCATAGGGACCCGCCATGGCGAAAAACTGTACGAAACACTGGTGACTCGTGAAGAGATGTTCCGATCCGAGGATACGGGCGATTACTTTCGTATTCCTGCCGATGCACGTGATCTTAACTATGATAAGTTTTTTGTAGAGGGACAGGAGGATATTTCTAAAGTGGAGGATTATCATTCGCATAACACCTTTCGTTTAGATAAAGAGAGTATGAAACAGTTGTTGTTGAAGCTTCCGGAGATAAGAGAGGATGTAATGCAAGGTTGATATGAACATACTGATTACCGGCGCAAAAGGGTTTATTGGGAAAAACCTGATAGCCGAACTGAACAACATCAAAGAGGGTAAGGCGAAAACATATCGCCTGACATCGGATCTAACTCTTTTTGAATTTGATACAGACACTGATCCTGCATTGTTGGATGGTTTTTCCAAAGAAGCCAATTTCGTGTTTCACCTGGCCGGGGTGAACAGACCGAAGGACCAGACTGAATTCATGGAGGGTAATTTCGGATTCACTTCTCTGTTGTTGGATACGTTAAAGAAACATGGCAACAATTGTCCCGTGATGTTATCTTCATCTATTCAGGCTGAGCTTGATAATCCTTACGGTGTTTCTAAAAAAGCAGGTGAGGATTTGTTGTTTCATTATGGTAAGGAGGTGGGTGCCGATGTGCTAATTTATAGGTTTCCCAACGTGTTCGGTAAGTGGTGTCGCCCTAATTACAATAGCGCTGTTGCTACTTTCTGCAACAATATTGCGAATGATTTGCCCATTCAGGTGAACAATCGCTCAGCAAATATGACGCTTGTCTATATTGACGATGTGGTGAAAGAATTGATTTCAGCATTGGAGGGGAAACCAAATAGAGTAGGTGAGTTTTGTATGGTACCGGTAGAGCATAAAATCACGCTGGGTGAGATAGTGGATCTGATCTATTCGTTTAAAGAGAGTAGAGGGAGTTTGCAGGTTGTCGATTTGGGCGATAGGTTTACGAAGAAACTTTATTCTACTTACCTCAGTTATCTTCCTGTAGATAGATTCTCATATCCATTGAAGATGAATATAGATGAACGTGGATCTTTCACCGAGTTCCTGAAATCACCTGATCGTGGTCAGGTTTCTATTAATATTTCCAAGCCTGGCATTACCAAAGGTCAACACTGGCATCATACCAAGAATGAGAAGTTTCTGGTTGTGAGCGGCAGGGGTGTTATCCGCTTCCGCAAGATTGACGAGGAGAAGGTTTATGAGTATTTTGTATCGGGCGATAAGCTTGAGGTGGTCGATATTCCTGTTGGGTATACTCATAACATTGAGAATTTGGGCGAAACTGATATGGTTACGGTGATGTGGGTGAATGAGGTTTTTGATCCTGAGCATCCCGATACCTTTTTCCTGCCTGTTTAAAATCATCTTTTAGTATAAAACAAAAATAGATTATAGTGAAGAAGTTAAAAGTGTTGACGGTGGTTGGTACTCGTCCCGAGATTATTCGCCTGGCATGTGTACTGCAGAAGCTTGATGCATCGGATGCTATTGAGCATATATTGGTGCATACCGGGCAGAACTACGATTACGAGCTTAACGAAGTATTCTTTGAGGATCTCGGATTACGTAAACCGGATTATTTTCTGAACGCGGCTGGCAAGAATGCGACCGAGACAGCAGGGCAGATACTGATCAATATTGATCCTGTTTTGGATAGAGAACTGCCGGATGCTTTCCTTGTGTTGGGTGATACTAATTCATGCCTGTGTGCCATTGCTGCCAAGAAACGTCATATTCCAATCTTCCATATGGAGGCGGGGAACAGGTGTTTCGATCAGCGTGTGCCGGAAGAAAGCAATCGCAAGATTGTAGACCATACAGCGGACATCAACCTTACCTATAGTGATATTGCCCGTGAATACCTTTTAGCCGAAGGCTTACGCCCTGACAGAATAATCAAGACGGGTAGCCCTATGTTCGAAGTGTTGACACAATACTTGCCCAAGATTCAGTCATCGACTATACTTGACACATTGAACCTGGAAAAGGGAAAATTCTTCGTGGTATCAGCCCACAGAGAAGAGAACATCTCTTCTGAAAAGAACTTCTTCAACCTGGTTGATATATTGAACGGGATCGCCGAGAAATATGATTATCCGGTGATTGTTTCTACCCATCCACGTACCCGTAACATGATTGAAAAGAAAGGGATTACTTTTCATAAAAATGTGCAGTTGATGAAGCCGATGGCTTTGAGCGACTACAATAAATTGCAGATGAATGCATTTGCTGTGTTATCGGATAGTGGCACAATCTCTGAGGAGTCGTCGATACTTAACTTCAGGGCACTGAATATTCGTGAAGCACACGAACGCCCCGAAGCAATGGAAGAAGCTTCTGTGATGATGGTTGGACTTAACCCTGAACGTGTGATGCAGGGATTGGTGCAATTGCAATATCAGTCGTTAGGAGAGGAACGTAATTTCAGACCGGTTGCTGATTACAGTATGCCAAACGTGAGTGAGAAGGTGGTGCGTATCATTATCTCCTATACTGATTACATTAAACGGGTTGTTTGGAATGAATAAGATGAATATTCTATTTCTAACAGTTACGAAAATAGAAAATATAAATTGCCGCGGGATCTATACAGATCTTCTGCGGCATTTTGTCAAAGAGGGACACAAGATATTTGTGGCTTCACCTACAGAACGTAGATTCGGAAAGGATACCCATCTGATTGAAAAGAATGATCACACAATCCTTCAAATTAAAACACTAAATATTCAAAAAACTAACTTTATAGAGAAAGGAATCGGGACCATCTTGCTTGCATATCAGTTTAGGAAAAGTATCCTCAAGTATTATAAAGATATTCACTTTGATCTTATTCTATATTCTACTCCTCCCATTACATTTACTCAAGTCATTCATGATATCAAAAAGAGAGATAATGCGAAGACTTATCTGCTACTGAAAGATATATTCCCTCAAAATGCGGTTGATCTGGATTTGTTTTCCAAAAAGGGACTTATCCATAACTATTTCAGAAGAAAAGAAAAAAAACTTTACAAGGTCTCGGATGTGATTGGTTGCATGTCACCTGCAAACGTGAAGTTTGTATTAGCACACAATCGGGAGATAGACCCTAAGTGTGTGGAGGTATGTCCCAATTCCGTTGAGTTGGAAACAGAACTGCCTTTTGTTGATACGATGAAGATAAGGAGTAAATTTGCCATACCTTCAAAATCTGTAGCTTTTATTTATGGAGGGAACCTCGGTAAACCACAGGGGCTGGACTTTTTATTACATGTATTGGATACGAACCGCGACAAGAAGGATCGCTATTTTCTGGTAGTTGGCTCTGGTACAGAGTATGGAAAAATATTGCAATGGTTTGAGGAAAATAAACCAGAGAATGCTCAGCTTTTACAGGCACTACCTAAACAGGATTATGACGAATTAGTGCAATCATGTGATGTGGGTTTAATCTTCCTTGATCCACGTTTCACTATTCCTAACTATCCCTCCAGGCTTTTGTCTTATCTTGAATACAAGATGCCAGTTCTCATGGCTACGGATATAAATACGGATATCGGTTCCATTGCAGAAGAAAATGGTTATGGTTTATGGTGTGAAAACGGAGATTTGAACCAGTTTAATTTTTTGGTAGATAAACTGACCTCCGATAAGAATCTCCGTATCCAAATGGGAGAGAAAGGGTATAAATTTTTAGAAGATAACTATACTGCGGAGAAGAGTTATGAGATAATAATGAGGCATTTTGATAATAACAATGTATAAAATTTTTTTTAAGCGTATTATTGACTTTACACTCTCACTTCTTGGTTTTATTATTATAAGTCCTGTTTTCCTTTTGTTATGGGTCTGGTTATCCATTGCAAACAGGGGTGCAGGTGCTTTTTTCTCTCAGGAGCGACCGGGGAAAAATGAGAAGATATTCAGGGTGATCAAATTCAAAACAATGAATGATCAGCGCGATACATCAGGTAAGTTGCTGCCTGATGCACAACGATTGACCAAGGTTGGTAAATTCGTTCGATCCACCTCATTGGATGAGATTCCACAGTTATTGAATGTAATCAAGGGGGACATGTCACTCATAGGCCCCAGACCCTTGTTGGTGCAATATCTTCCGTTATATAACGATATGCAGCGGCGTCGGCACGAGGTGCGACCGGGTATCACCGGATGGGCACAGGTGAACGGGCGGAATGCGATTAGCTGGCAACAGAAATTTGAGTATGATGTGTGGTACGTAGACAATGTTTCATTATCTTTGGATATAAAAATCCTGTTGAATACCATCCAGAAAGTATTTAAACGGGAGGGTATCAGCTCGGACACAAGTGCAACAATGGAAGCATTTAAAGGTAACTAATTATGTATTTATTCGGCGCAAGCGGTCACGCAAAGGTGATCATAGATTCATTGAAAGCTTCGAGGAAACAGATCTCGGGGCTTTTTGACGATAATCCGGATGTGAAAGAGCTGCTGGAGTACAGAGTATATGGCTCTTTTGATCAAGACAGATTAGGTGAAGAGGAGTTAATCATCTCCATTGGATTGAATCATATCCGCAAGAAAATAGTTGAAAAATTACCCGAGAACACTCTTTACGGAAATGCAATTCATCCCTCAGCAATCATCTCGGAATATGCTTCTATAGGAAAGGGTACTGTGGTAATGCAAGGGGTGATAATTCAGTCGAGTGTTACTATTGGCAAGCATTGTATCATCAATACCACTGCATCGGTAGATCACGATTGCATCATCGAAGACTATGTTCATATATCTCCTAACGCGACGCTATGTGGTAGTGTTTCGGTGGGTGAAGGAAGCCAGGTCGGTGCCGGAGCAGTCGTTATTCCTGGAATAAAGATTGGCAAGTGGAGTTTAGTGGCTGCCGGAGCCGTGGTAATGAAAGATGTTCCGGACAATGTACTTGTCTTAGGTAATCCTGCAAGAGTAGTTAAAAAAATAAACATATGAACAAAAACAGAATATGGCTCTCCCTTGCCCATATGGGCGGGCAGGAGCAACGGTTTATACAGGAAGCGTTCGACACCAATTGGGTGGTGCCCTTGGGACCCAATGTAGATGGATTTGAGAGAGACCTGGAACAATTTCTGGGAAAAAGCAAACATGTTGTGGCGCTGAGTGCCGGTACGGCGGCAATTCACCTGGCGCTGATACAGCTTGGTGTGGGACCGGGCGATGAGGTAATCTGTCAGAGTTTCACTTTCAGTGCAAGTGCAAACCCAATCAAATATTTGGGTGCAGATCCGGTATTTGTGGACAGTGAGCCGAAGACTTGGAACATGTCGCCAGAACTGTTACGGGTGGCAATTGAAGATCGTATTACCAAAACAGGGAAGAAGCCAAAAGCGATTATCCCCGTACATCTCTATGGCATGCCAGCAAAGATGGATGAAATCATGGCTATTGCTAATGAACATAATATACCAGTTCTGGAGGATGCTGCCGAAGCTCTGGGAGCAGAATTTAAGGGTCAGAAGTGCGGTACTTTCGGAGAGTTTGCCTGTCTCTCATTTAATGGAAATAAAATGATAACCACTTCGGGTGGGGGTGCATTGGTTTGCTCTACCAAGGAGGAGGCTGATTTCACGAAGCACCTTGCCACACAGGCTCGCGACCAGGCACCACACTACCAACATTCACGCATCGGCTACAACTACCGGCTCAGTAATATTTGTGCTGGCATCGGCCGAGGACAGATGATGGTGCTGGATGAGCATGTGGAAGCTCGCAGGAGCATCAACCGGAAATACCGGGAACTGTTGATCGGGATCCCGGGTTTATCATTCCAGAGCAATCCTTCTTCAGATTTCAACTCCAATATGTGGCTTACCTGCATTGTGGTGAATCCTGCTGAAGCGGGCTTTACACGGGAGGATCTGCGCCTGGCCATGGAGCAGGAGAACATTGAAACGCGTCCTCTCTGGAAGCCGATGCACCTGCAGCCTGTTTTCGCTGATGCTCCTTTCTACGGAAATGAATCAAGAGTAAGCGAATGTCTTTTTGATCAAGGGCTCTGCCTTCCTTCTCATCCTAATCTCACCGACAAGAACTTGAAACGGGTAGTGAATGTAATTATAAAATTATCAGCAATAGAAAGATAGAAAATATTGAAGTGAAAGACGGTCCCTATGCTCCTCTGCAGCTAGAAGATATACTGGAACCATAGACTTTAGCCTCGAAAACCGTTTCCGTTTTCATTTGATAAAATAGAATTGATTTATACTCGGAACCAATTGATTTTTACTATCTTTGCAATAGACGGT
>ENA-UOOR01001420-UOOR01001420.1-fermentation-metagenome-genome-assembly--contig:-NODE-1420-length-28308-cov-12.076841_pt1 | contig 28308 bp, 22 predicted proteins | sample MGYA00245780_ERZ724029 | MGnify/ENA primary metagenome ERZ724029 (study PRJEB28704, sample SAMN03018315) | fermentation metagenome | biome: anthropogenic terrestrial biome; feature: soil... | reverse complement strand
AGCTGGTCATTTCCAAAATGGCTGCTTGCCATATGTTACATGCGGAACGTGAGCTTGCGCATCGACAGCTTCCTGTTTGCCACTGCCCTCAATCACCCTCCCACAGACATCTTGCCTACGGGAGTTCGGTGACTCTACGCGGCTATCCTGTGGCATCGTTGCCGGCGCGCTTCAGCTCCGAACCGAGGCAGTCGCCCCGGACGAATTGCATCGGAATCGGTGGATTGTTTGCTCCGGAATCAGTGGACGGATTCAATCGGAATGGGTGGACGAATTACCCCGGAATGGTCGGCGAGCTGAACATTGATCGCTTTTGGCTTGAAAAGGGTTCCGCCGACGATCTGATCCTTCAGATGGCACGCGATCTCGAGAGGGAAGGGCGCGACCATGAGTGAATGGCTCGAAGAAGCCTGCGACTCAATGGAGAGGTTTTCAACCAAGCACTCGCGTCTCTATCAGAAAACGAGGCGTGAGCTGTATGCGCATTTCGAGATAGGCTGTTTCCTGGCTCTCATTGGATACTACGAGAGAATGGGGTGCACAGTCCGGCCGGATAGCCTCGTTGACGGGGCGTATCGGTACCTAACAACGCCCAGCGGGAATCCGCTCAACTTCTCCCATATTGCCTGTTTGACCAGCGACGAGGCCTTTGAGATCCGCCAGCGGGTCAGGATAGTGTCGCACCGTGACGCCCAATCCTGAACTCGAAAGAGTAGCCTTTCGTCAAAGCCGCACGAGTTGAGGATTATGGGGGCGAGTGAAATCGAATGCTCATACTGCATTCAAGTTCACCGTCCTTCAGAGGGTTACATCGGCAAGCGACCTTGGCGGATGCGACCGCACCCCACGCCTAACCTCATCACGTTATACCTACGCCGATTCTCACCGTATTCCCCCCAGGATTCGATGTTTTGTGGCAATACAATGGGAGGAGACTGCAGCCAATCGTCTAATACATAGGTACTGGGCACAGAGCCCATATGGCCCATGCATCGCCTGTTGGCTGACGGCCATGTGTACACAGGGGGCGAGCTGTCCTATGGATGCATCGGGAAGACGTATGACTGCCGAACCTCAGCAAGTGCCGATCGTGAACCTTGACGACCATCAGTTGGCATTCGTTCAGTTCCAGAGCGGATGTGCTGTGCTGCATGCACCGGTGGGGACTGGGAAGACGCTGGTTCTGGCCGAGAGGGCGGCGGAGGCGATCCGGCGGGGCACAGAGCCGTCCAGAATACTCTGCGTAACCTTTACGAACAGGGCGGCGGAGGAACTCAGGCAGCGGATCATCCTCAACTGCGGTCGCGGCGGAAGGCAGGTGGTGGTGCGCACATTCCATAGCCTATGCGCGTGGATGCTGCGCTGCGAGGCCAAACAAATCGGCTTGCATGCCGACTTCGTGATTGTCGATGACGATGACTCCATGGAGATCATCCGGGTGTGTGCCAACAGGCTTGGCATCGAGCTTCGCAAAACTATGTATGAAGATGAAACCGGTGACGCGTGCAACGCCATAATGGATGCCAAGGTCAACATCGCCGATGCCGATCTAGGGAGCACTTCGGGCATAAAGCTCGATAACCTGTTCACGGGTCTGCCCGCTGCTCGGCGAAGCATAGCCCGTGCCTACCAGGAGGAACTCGCCTCTCACCATGCATTGGACTTCGCCGATCTCGTCTTGGGGGCCCGAGCGATGCTATGCGCTCGGCCCGAGATCCGACGCCGCTGGGCGGACCGGTTTTCCATGATCCAGGTAGACGAAATGCAGGACACTCACATGTCGGAGTACCGGGTGCTGCGCGCGCTGGCAGAGGTGTCGCGCAACCTGGCGCTCGTCGGCGATTTCGACCAGACCATATACGAGTGGAGGGGCTCTCGGCCCGACAGGACAATCAAGCATTTCAGACGGGACTTTCCAGGGGCGCGCTTGTTCTCACTTGCGGTGAACTACAGGACCACCCGGACGCTGGCGCAGGCTGCGAGGTGTGTCGTGTCCCACTACAGTAGCGGAGCAGGTCACGGGGCCACTTCATTCGACACGTGCAAATGGGCCAAGCAGGGCGAGCCCATGATCGTGCATTTCGCGGGCGACGCTGTCGACGAGGCTAGGTGGATTGCGAGTCAGCTGAACAATATGAGGCACGAGGCCCAGCGGCGGAAAGCGCACCTCAGCCTGGGCCGCATAGGCGTGCTCACCAGAACCAACACGCGAGGTTCAGTCATATCGACCGAGCTGGCGAAGGCCGGGGTGCCTCACCTCACTGTTGAGCAGTACGAGTTCTTTCGCAGGCAGGAAGTGAAAGACGCTATCGCCTACCTGAAGTATCTAGCCAACCCGGCCGACAGCCGCAGCGTGCGGCGGATGCTGCGCAGGCCTGCCAGAAGCATCGGCGACCGCACGATAGAGCAGATACAGAAGGCTGAGGAGATCGGATTGAGGCTTGCGGATATGGCCAACCCGTCTACCATTCGATGGGGCGAACCGTTCGGGCAGATACTCAGGGAATTGGATAACGGGTCCGTTGTGGTATTCGACACCGAAACCACAGGCCTCAACCCTGCCGAAGACGAGATCGTGGAGATTGCAGCCGTGCGCCTGGATAAGGGACAACCCGTTGCGAAGCTGCACCACTACATGCGCAACTCGAAGCCCGTAGGCCAGTCAGAGGCGATCCACGGGCTATCGGACCGATTCCTTGCCGACAAAGGAGCGCCCCCGCTCCAGGCTCTTGAGCACTTTCTGACGTTCTCCGAGGGTGCCCTGCTCGTGGGGCACAACGTCTGCTTCGACTTGCGCATGTTGCGCGCCAACTGCATGCGACTGGGGTTTCTATTCGAGACGCGAGAATACTGCGATACACTGGAGCTCGCGCAGAGATTCGTGGATACGGACGATCGGTCGCTGGAAGGCCTCGCTCGCTTGTTCCAGCTGCCCTTTGAGCCCACCCACCACGCCATGGATGACGCAAACGCTACTGCAGCGCTGCTCATGAAGCTAATGCCCCTCGCCAGACAACACACGGACGGCCGAATGAGAGTAGTGCGTGATGTCGGGCGATGGTTTGCGCCGCTGGCCGCCGATCTGGCCCAACTGCGCAGGCTTGCAGAGGAGGTCCGCCCCCCGCAACTACTCAATGAGGTCCTCGCTCGGTCAGGCCTGCGCAATTACTATGCGAAGGAACCTGCGCGGATGTCGAACCTCCGCGAGTTGGCAACAGTGTTCGCCGCTGGAGACAACCCCGCGCTCGATCCCATGACGTCCCTGGAGAGCATACTCCAATTCGCCGCCCTTTCTCGCAACGTCGACCGCATCGACCCCAAGGGCGAGCTCGTCCGCGTCCTCACCGTCCACCAATCCAAGGGGCTGGAATTCGACACAGTCTTCGTAGCGGGCCTGTCCCAGCACGAGTTCCCTTCGTACCCGTCCATCAAAGAAGGGCGGGAACAGGAGGAGCTCAGAGTGTTCTACGTTGCCCTGACCCGGGCACGGGACAAGCTATTCCTCACGGGGCATGCCCAAAACAACGGCAAATACCGCGAACCCAGCCCGTACTTCGGCTACATAGGCGATGGATGGGTGGAGACCGGGTCCACGACTGTAAGCAGGCGCTGGCCGAGACGATGAAGGCGGCCTGATTCCCGGATCAGGGTGGACGCGCTCTCTAGGAACGAGCGCAGAGTGTCGGACACCAAGAGCGATCAGTAGGTTTCTGCCGCAGCGCGAAGACGCGGACTTATCCGTGAAGATCGTGATGTGGGGTTCTTGGTGACAAGCAAGCACCGCAAATCGCACTGTGGGTCGCGCGGGTCGCAGGATGTCGGCGCTTCAGCCGGCGACAAACCGTGGACTCCAGGAGGAGGTACCGTTGTCCGAGAACGCATCGAGACGATGGAAAAGGCAATGCATATACTGCGGTGCGCCGGCGGCGAAGAACAAGGAGCACGTCTTCCCGAAGCACGTTGGGTACTTGTAGCCTATGGGAATAACCTGTGCGCTGTGCAACAACCGGTTAGGGGCGTTGGTGGACTCGTGCTGGCCAGATGACTACTGGATAGCACGCAGATGCGATCACCTGATCCAGTTGGAGCAAGGATACACTATGTCCGCTATCATCCAGGGTTGTGGAGTGATCATCATGAGATCACAATCGCTCCGAAAACTCCCGAACGTGGTAGCTCGTGCATGTACGTCGTGCTCTCTTAAGTCCATGAGTTCGTGTGCGACCTCGACATGCCGTACCCTGCAGATTTGCTCCATTGCCAGGTACGCAATCTATGCTTTTCCAGCATGGGTCGACGAATCAAAGCATGACTTCTCCACCTCAAGGCAGATGTCTTCTATACGCTGCATCGCAACGACTATGGAGGCTGATTGGGACGGTGGCCGAGAGCATGTTAGGGACGATCTCATTAGGGGTGTTTTCACATGACATCAGGGAGGAGATCCCAAGATGTCGTCTAATACCAATAGTACGAACAATATTCCGCCGTGATTCTATAGACCTTACATTGCCGCCTTACCTGGACAGGACAACCACAGAGCACGTGCCGTAGATTCAGGCCATGAGGAGTCCGCTCTTTCCTAGGTGCCCCGACGATGAGATTATTCGCTTCGCGAAAACGGGACTTGAGAGAACTTGGTTTTGTGACAATCCGTTCGCCGTATCGTAACACTGGGGACAGCGAGAAGATCATTGATGAGGAAACCATCAGAGTCTGAACGGTCAAGAAGCATAAGCAGGCCCGCAAACGGGCAAAGACGGTTCTAGCTCATACGCAGTGCACCATGCACGATGCCGGTGTTTGTGCATTCATCGTGAACTGAACTCTCGTGGTCAAATGGTTCAAGATACTGAGCGTACTCAATCCGAGAGATGACTTGCTGTATGAGGAAGACGCAGTCCCTGGCTGTAAAGTTGCTTGGGATTGCACAAGGGCGCTTGGCCAGATGATGCTTAGGGAGGTGAGCGCAGGACCTTCCGTGTATTCGAACACTGGATTTCGGTGTATGAGTAACCATGAAGGGCCGGGGTTCAGGATAGAGATGGCCATGGCCCTTAAGCGGGATACGGCGTGAAAGAACTAGTAAAGGGAGCGTTGCTCATGTTTTTCTATGCTTTGAGTGGGAGTCAGAAGAAGTCGTTTCTTTCGCTAGCATTTGCTCTCATTCGTTCCGATGGAATAGTGACATCCGATGAAGACAAGGCTTTCGCCATTCTCCAGGCTGAGACTGGTGTTGATGGCAGAGTTGAACCCGCGGAACTCTCCCAAATTCCGTCCATTACGGGTACCTTTGACACTCGCCAGGCTAAAGTGTCTGTTACTCTTGAGCTTATTGGTCTGGGACATGCTGATTCTCACTTTAGCATTGAGGAAAGCAGTATTGTAAATGAGATTGGTCGCTGTTTTGACTTTGACCCGGCGGAGATTGCCACAATGGAGAATTGGGTTCTGAGGCATCTTGCGCTTGTTCGTGAAGCAGAACGTTTCTGGGAACAATAAAGGAGGATTCGGACATGCCCATTATCACTACACTGCTGATAGCGGGAAGCGCACTGACAGCGGTGCTGGGTGCGGCAGGCGTGGCTGTGACGGCTGATACGAATCGCGAGGCCACGGAGTACGCAAGAGATGCAAGGCGTGTCTTCGACAGCGCCAGGGGGGCTCTTGAAGATGAGCGAGTACGGACGCAAAAGGCTCTAGTATCGCTCGGGCGTAAGAAAGCAAGGATCGCCAAGGATCAGTTCCAACGATTTACAGAGGTCATGTTGATCTTTGAGAAATCGGTAGAGCGGGGAGAACTCCCGGCTGAGATTCGGGCAGCAGTTGACACTATTACAGATTCAGAGCGTACTAGTATTGCGCACACGTCGAATTTGGGTGCCCAGGCACTTTCAGGAGCCCTAGCTACAGGAACGAGTGGCGTTTTCGTGGGGATGGCTACATATGGAACTGCGGCTCTCATAGGCACCGCTTCTACTGGCACGAAAATCGCTGGTCTGGTGGGCGTTACAGCTAAAAACGCAACGCTGGCCTATATCGGCGGCGGCTCGCTTGCAGCCGGTGGGTTGGGGATGGCAGGCGGAGTTGCCATACTTGGAGGATTGGCGGCAGGGCCAGCCCTGATGGTTGGAAGTATCGTTGCGTATAGCAAGGCTGAGGCTAATAAAGACGGGGCTCGGTCAGCCTATTATAGGGCAAAGATAGCAGCAGAGGAGATGCGCAACGCTGAAACGGCGCTTCGAGGCATTAGGAGCGTTGCAGGCAGTTATTCTCGTGTAGCAGGAAGTATGGGAAACAGGCTTAAGGAACTCATCACAGAGGCCGATTGCGTAATCCAGGAAAAGGGTGCGGTATACGATGCTTATGCAGATGAGGACAAGCAGACGATATACGAAATGGCTCAGATGACTAAGGCGATAAACGCCTTGTTTGCAGTTCCTATGCTAGACGAGAATGGTGCTCTTACGCCCGAGATTGGTTCAGCCATCAAAACTGCGCGAAAGTCGCTAGAATTGAGTGCTGTTGAGGGTGGGGCATAGATAATGGAAGAGAAGAGGGAGGAGGAGCAGTCCCTCGCACATGTGCGGGCTACGCTGACGGGGCTTGATGCGGCACATACTGTCCACCTTCTTAGCGAAACCATCATAAAGGGCACCGCTCAAGCAACGAATGTTGCAATTGCGAAGAAGCGCATCTCTGTAGAGAAGCGCCGCGGTTATGTTGCTGAAGAACTAGAAGTCAAAAGAATCAATGAGGAGGCCTTCAAGAAGCGTCTCCAACAGGGCGCGCGCACTACAGCTAGCGATGGTCGTTCACGGGATAGTGTTGACATCGAGATTCTCAAGAACGGCAAGGTAGTCAAGCGAGTGCAGATGAAACACTACACTGGCGAAACCGCAGTAGAGCGGGCGGTTCGTCAGATAGTGCTCGAAAAGTATCAGGATAGCGACGAATTCGTGGTCCCCAAGGCGATAGCTGATGAAGTGAAGGCTAAGCTAAGGGAAAGGGCTAGTAGGGCGCAGTTAGAGGACGAAGCACGCCGTTACCAGGATGTGGAGAGTAAGGTCAAGCCCAGCAGAGTCTCTACGCTGGAAGTAGAGATTGCCACTAGATTTCCGGTTGCATATGCAACCTACAATGTTGGGAAGGCGACCGTGAGGGAAACAGGAACCGCTCTCCCATCGGCGATTAGAGATGCAGCGGCATTCAGCGCAAGCATAGAGGCTGTGGGCTCGCTTCCTGATGTTCTGTCAGGTCAGTCAAGTTTGGGGGATGCCATTGAGAGAGTCGGGACTGTGGCTGCAGATTCGGTAAAGGCCCAGGTGGCGCACACGCTTGCGAGTGTTACTGTTAGGAATGCTGCTGAAACAGTCGCGCAGAAGGGTGAGGGCAAGTTCGCAGGGGCTTGGGAATGCATGAAGAAATCCCACGGTCCCGTGAACCAGAGTATCTTCTCATCGGCGGTCGCAGATATGGCGATTTGCGCTACCGATGCTTTGGATAGCCTCTGCAAAGGGGAGCTCACGGTGGCTGAGGCGGGACAACGGATCATAGCTGACGCCTTCAGGACGGCTTATCGCCATGGACTAAGTGCATTACTAGAGCGCGGTCTCCCGGTATTAGGCCTTGGCCCTGCTGCCCCAGCTGCCTTTGTTGGATTTGTCGTTTGCTCAGTCGCCAAGAAGGTTGTTGCTGATGCAGTGATCGAGGCTGAACGGGCAAAAGCAGAAGCAGATCAACTCCAGGAACTGTCGCAGGTAATCTGCGCTGAATCTGGGGCTCAAAGAGCCATGTTCGAGGGAGAGCTTGCTATTGCGCTTAAGGCTATGGATAGGCAGTGCGAGTCCTATGAGCTTCAGATGGATGCCGCATCAGCAAGAGACGATTGCGATGCATGGTGTACGGCACTTCATGGTCTGCTTTCTATACTGGGAGTAGATGCCAGACTCATGACTCGGGATGAGTTCGATGCCTTCATGCTCTCCGACGAGACTGTCTTTCGCATGTGAACTGGAGTTGCTGCTTGCTGAGCGATGGACTGCCGTTCCGGGAAGATGCCTAAGGACTGAAGACATTCCACCGTGTAGACCGGATCCTAACTGAGCAACCGTAATTGGCTAATGAATCGCTCGGATAGAGCAATTGTCGACTCATCAATAGGGACTGCAATTCACGAACCACGTCAACAGATCTGCAACTTACGAGGTGGCGACCTGAGCACATGACTTCAGTGAAACAAGGCGACTGAGACTGCCCAGTTTTCACGAGGAATCACATCATCCGGAATTGAGAAGGTAAGAACAAGACGATGGTCAATCCTGGTCATGCTCAATGCTCTTCGATAAGGTGATGCCTAGCGGCGAACGGATCTCGGCTCACCTCGGCATTACTCCGGGAAATCGCACGCCCCAGTTTCACGCTGCTTGACCAGCATATTGGAGGTGATCAAATGCCTATGGGTCCGCTCGGGATCATGATGCGCTGGAAGGTTCTTCAGGCCGGAAAGCTCACCGAAAAAGCCAATCGCATAGTTGAATCGGCCAAGGAGATATGCGACGAGTCCAGCGAATGGCTGAGGGCAGCTGCAGACGCAGCTCAGATTGCTATTGATGAGTTTGCCGCCGGTGCTCTGACGATCAACCAAACCGTTATCACTCAGTGGTCAAGCAGAGTGACGGAACTACAGTCTTGCGCTGGCTTTTCCGAGGCCGACCGAGAGGCCCAGGTGGCGATGGTGCGCGCGATTGCGCAGTCATGCGCGGACGACGCAGATGCGGTCAGAGGCAGATCACCCAGGGCTCCGTCCGGCTTTTTGGGCCTGCTAGACGTGCTTGATCCCAGGCGCTGGGCGACGCCCCCGGTGGTGCCCCTAGTTCCACCTGATGAGCTCCCATTTGACGGTTACCGCCTGCAGAGGGCCCAATCTTACCTTAAGGAGGCTGAGGAGTACCTCGAACACACGCAAGCCTGGACACAGATGTTGAGGCGCGACGAACGGAGACTGTGGCGAATCGAATCCAGCGTATCGCAGGGGAAGGACGCTCTGAGCGCATTGGCTGGCTACGTTACGGAGCTGACCCTCAACCTCATGCAGCCGTCTGAACGTTCAGACGCTGCGACCATAGAGCGATGCATGGCTCAGGCGTTGCGAGCGGTCAAAGCCATCGCCGACATCATCAGTGCGCCAATGGTTGATGAGAGCGGAGTAACGGACGCGTTTGCCACTGCGGTGCTCCGCGGGCAGGTTATCCTGGACGATATCGAGTGAGGCGGTAGCATTCTGCACGCCCATCATCGGCGGGCGAATACGCATCATAAGCGACCTGGAAGCGCACTGCCAACCTCTCACGATCCGTCGCTTGCTGGACGCAAAGGAGGTGGTTCACTGGCTCGGTCTATCGGGATAGCGCACATGAAAAGCTGACAGGGCTACCAAACAACAGTGAAAGGCAGGTATGCACCATGGAGGCTGTCAGAGTGATGGTGTTCTACGATGGCAGCTACTTTCGGCAGGGGCAGGTCTATTTCCGGTAATTTGCGCAACGCGGATGGTTTTCGCTTCCAAACCTTCATCACTTTCTGGAGACCTATGTCGCTGCCAAGGTGAAGGCAGCAGTCGACGTTACCAAAGTAGTTGCGGCCCACTACTACGACGGACGCACGAGTACGAATGTGGCAGATGAAAGACAGCTTCAGAAAGAACGCGACTTCGAGATGGCGCTTATTGTCGCTGGTATCACCCCGCATTTTCTACCCGTTCGCGAGATCCCGAAGCCGTGCCCGGGCGAAGACGATGTAAAGTATCGCCTAGCTCAGAAGGGTGTCGATGTCGAGCTGGCAATTGACGTGCTTGACTTCGCACATGAGGATCGGTATGACGTTGCTGTGCTGATCACAGGGGACAGCGATTTCGTTCCACTTGTTCGCAGAATCACCTCGCTCAATAAGCACACCTTGATCGGTCATTTTGACTTTGATGCTTGGACTGATGACAATGGCGTGCCACATCGCCCCACGCGTGTATCAGGCGACCTAGTAGAAGCCGCCAGCTACTCGCTGAACTTCAACCAACTGGTTGGAGACCGTGACTGGAAATCTGAGATACAATCTCTCTTTTTCATGCCCAAGTAGAACCTGGCGCATTTCGTTACCCATGATGTTACTGTAGGGCGTTCCGGTTCTGGCACCAGACGGTCCCATCGTAGCCGGAACGCCTTTGGCTAGGCTTGAGCACCGGGAAGAGCGAGTGGCGTATCTAGAGTCAATCACGCACGGCGGGGCAGTCAGTGTTGAAGAACTGCTGAGAACACATGAAGCGGGGAGTGTTGATCCATGCGTGGCATAATCAGAAAGTACTTTCCTGATCGCGGATTCGGGTTCATCTATGACTACGAAGGCAAGAAGTACTTTTTCCACGTGAGCGACGTGCAGCCGCCAGAACTGCCTGAAGTAGGTGCCAGAGTCGAGTTTGAGGCGGAGAGCAGTCCCAAAGGAGCCAAAGCGATCAAGGTGCACATAATCGCGGACGCATGCCCGGCCTTTGTTCAGGTGGGCAAGGACGTGATAAGAACATCCACGATCCGGAGCTACGGCATCGCATACCAGACATTCACCGAGCAGATAGATCACCCGGCGATCGCCAAGAACGGGCCTGTTGATAGGGAGGTAAAGTACGAGGTCGCGTATGTCAAGACTGTGGATGGGTGCAGCTACATAGTGGATGAACTAGACGGCGATGAGCCGGTTGGGCAGGTGATAGCACGACTGAATGCGGTGTTTGGGATCGAGAAGCCGGTGGAGACGCCCCTGCTGGATGCGGAGAAGCAACGTGAGCAAGAGATGAGCGCGCTAATAGACAAGTACGAGAGAGATGAAGAGGAATTCAGAGCATCGGGGTGGGGCACGGCACGTAGGGTGTTCAATAGGACTCTTGCCGCGTTGCTGATCCTCGAAGACTTGTTAGGCAACTAGAGCAGGTATGCAGATGGACGCTGCAATCACAAGAGTATCCGGCTTACTCTGCTCTCCATAGCAGATTCGCCAATCGGGAGGACTGAGATATGTCTTGCGGCAAGAAGTCAGCGATCCCACCGGGTCGCATGAAGAAGACCGACCAGACCGAGGGTTCGGAGTGTCCCATTCCGAATGCTCCGGGTGTCTACAGGCACATCGACAAGAGGACGGGCGAGATTAAGTACATCGGGCAGACCGAGGATCTTCGGGTTAGGCAGCAGCAGCATGTACGCTCGGGAAGGCTCGATCCGAAGAAGCAGTGGATAGTTTGGCGAGGCCAAGCCGTCTGCGAGAAAGGACGACTTGCGCGATACCGAGAAGCAACACGTGGAACGGCATGATCCCAGCGGCAACATCTACCGCGGAGGGAACGGACGGTAGAGGGTTGAGCCCCGCGGTGTCCGCGCTGAAGTGCTTGGGAGGTAGTCTGTATTGTACTCACTATCGCCGTCTCGCATCGCTCGCCATTTCTACCACGAATGTGACCGATGCTTGCTGTTTGGATCGATTGCCAAGGATGAGAAGCGCCGGCGCGGAATCTACGTCCCGCCGTACGATCACTCCCCTGTGACCAGGGCTATCTTGCAGGGAGGGTACGAGTGGGAACAGCAGGTGATTGAGGAGAGGATCGCGGGCAAGGTTCATATCGCGCCGGGCCCGGGCGATCAGCGCGTTACTGAGAGAACCTTCGAGGTGCGCGACGGCCTCAGGTGCCTGGCTCAGATGAAGAGCGGCGAATACCTCTACCAGGCCACACTGAAGGCCCCACCGTCCTTCTATGAGGACTACAACCTGAACCCGAAAGAGGTGTCGTTCGGCCAATGCAGGCCTGACCTCATACAACGCCTGCCGGGGCGCAAGCGCGCCTTCCGCGTCATTGATGTCAAGGCGTCCGACGCTCTGAAGACGTCGCACAAGGTGCAGACCTGCCTGTATGCGCTGATTCTGCAGCATGTGCTGGATTCGCAGGGTATCGCAGGAGAGCTGTCATACGAGGACTCCGCCATCTGGCTATATGGAGCCGACTCTCCCGAGGTATTCGACGAGGAACCCATAAGGCTCTACGTGATGGAATTCCTCCGAGTTGAGCTGCCCCGCATCACGTCGTGCGATCCTCTTGAGGCGCCGTGGCACCTCAACTACAGGTGCGAGTGGTGTGAGTATTTCGAACACTGCTGGGAAGAGGCCAAAGAAACTCAGAGTGTGTCCCTGGTTCCGTATCTGACTACCGCGGGCCGCAGTCTGTTGAGAGATAACGGCGTTGATACCCTTGCGGATTTGGCAGCATTCCTCAGGCGGGCGGATGCCCCCAGCATCCTCGACGGTTCGGCCACTTTGGGCGGGCAAGAGGAGAAACTGGAGTACGCAGTCGAGGCCTTGACCACCGACGAAGTCGTGGCGTCCGGCGGCGCCACACCTGCCATGCCCCGCGGCGAGAACGTTCGCCTGGTGTTGACACTGCAGCGCGAGCCTGTATCGGGTTTGACATACGCTGCAGGTCTACTCCGCACCGGCAGCAATGAGGTGTTCTCTGCCGACAGCTACGACGCCCGGCAGTTCGTAGCGTCGTGCCCCGATGAGTGCGAGGACGTGAGGCGCGACTTCGTGCTGGCGCTCTACGAGGTCTTCCAGGAACTTGACGACTACAATGCCGCACACAGCGAGTGGAAGGACAAGAAGTCGCTTCAGACATATGTCTTCGATTCGTATGAAGCCGATCTGCTCAGGGAACTCCTGCTGGAAGCGCTGTCTGATCCAGATGTGGCGGAGGAAGCTCTGGCTCTGCTGTTTCATTTTCAGAGCGAGGATCTCATGTCGACCGAAGAGCGCCCGGATGAGACTGCGGATTCCCCTCTTGTGGCGCTCACGTCGGTGATCCGTCGACTCTTCCAAATGCCCATCGCTGTGGCCTACCAGCTGGGTGACGTGCTCGCGGCTTTCAACGACGAGGATAGCAGCGATTCGTTCAGCTATGAGGTTGACGCCTACTGGGACTTCGCCTTCTCCAACAGGCTGAAGTCCGACGCCATATTCGACGTGTGGTATCGTGGTAAGTCAGACTATGTGGAACGGATAGGGCGCCGCTTGAGGATTCGATTATGGGCAGCTCGAAATGTGGTGGACCGAATCCGTGACCACGCCGACAACCTCTTCGCTTGGCCGCCCAAATTCCGCATGCCCATGCCTGATGACTTCAGTGACCCAGTGCTTTCACGGCTAGCTTTCATGACCAGATATGAAAGCGTCATGGATTATCTGAGTATTCGCAATGTGCGCACGCTCACCCGTCTCGAAAGGGAAAGGGCGGGGACTACCATACCCATAGTCGCCGCCGGGGAGGGTATCTTCGTAACAACGTCGCCAGAGATCGAACAGCTGGTCGGCCAGTGGCGTCTTCTGCTCACCGAGGATTCCGAGGACGGCGAGATGGCGCAGATGCGCTTCGCCGACTACAGGTGGCGGAACAAGTGGTTCGTTCCGAAGAACGCGGCGCTGGCCTTCGCCGAGATCTGCGGGGAGATCGAGGTCGAGGGCGACCGCCGCCGTTTCACCCTGAGAATCAAGCCTGGCCCCGAGTCTCCCAACATCGTGCCGGGGAGGCGTTATCTGCTGCACCCAGCGTTCACGGACTTCAACACCGACAGAGTGATCGGGCGTCTGCGCGAGATCGACCAGTCCGGCGCCGCCCCGGCCACCACTGTGCTCACGTCGCCGCACTCCCTTCTTGGGCCAAGGACAGCTCTAAAGGGCCCTGTCCGCAAAGAGATCGAGAGGCTCCTGAAGCGCAGAGAGCGGCGGGATCGCTTCACAGACAGCCAGCTAGACGCGCTCAGCCACATCATCGACAACCAACTGACGCTTGTATGGGGTCCTCCGGGTACCGGGAAGACACACTTCCTAGCCCTTGCAGTCCTGACACTGCTGGAGGCGGCGACCCGCGCGCGCAGACCCATGCGCATATTGGTCACAGCCTTTACCCATGCCGCCATTGAGAACTGTCTGCGAAAGATAGATTCGCTCCGGGAGGATCTCGGCATGGATCAGGATGATGCTCCGCTCGCAAAGCTCGGGCCTGTCTACACCCAGGGTTGCGAAGGCATTGACTGTATCGATCGTGACGGGGCGATGGGGTTCATCGGGCGGAATGAGCAGTGCATTGTGGGCGGCACCGTGTACTCCATGCTCAAGGCGTTTAGGTCACAGCCCGGGCCGCGCCCGTTCGACGCAGTGGTGATCGACGAAGGCTCCCAGGTCAAAGCGGCCGAGTCACTGCTGGCCATCTCCCGGCTGTCGCCGGCGGGCCGCCTAATCATCGCCGGAGACGACAAACAGCTTTCGCCAATCATTAATGGCGTGTATCCTGAGGTCGGCCCAGACGAACCGGTGCTTCATCGCTCAGTGTTCGAGGCTGTTCGCGAGCACGACCGTGAGGCCAACACGATTACCTGCCAGCTGCTGGAGAACTTCCGCATGAACACGTCGTTGTGCAGCTTCAGCGCAGATTGTCTGTACGGACCCGGATACCGTAGCGCCAACGAAAGAGTAGGGGAGAGGCGAATGCCCATTGCCGCGCCGCGCTCAGCCGGCGGCTCGGCAAGACGTGGTTCGGCTGGCTCGCGCACTGAACGCCAGTGGGTCGAAACCGTGATCGATCCCGCCTATTCATGGACAATGTGCGTGCTGGAGGATGTCCAGACAGGCGCGGCAAACTGGGCCGAGGCAGAGCTCGTGGCGGAACTCACATGCGAACTGCGCAGACGCCTGAAGGACGAGAGCACGAATCGCCCATTCCCCGACACCATGGCCGGGGATGCGGCGTTCTGGCAGCGGGGCCTGTTCATCGTGTCGCCCCATCACGCGCAGATATCCGCCATCAAACAGGAGCTGGACAGACGCAACCTGCGCGCGCCGCACTTCGTCGACACCGTCGACAAGATGCAGGGGCAGGAGTGTGAAGTCGTCATCGTCAGCTACGGCCTGGCCGACCCGGAATGCGCTATGATCGAGGGCGAGTTCATATACAGTCTTAACCGCTTCAACGTTGCCGTTACAAGAGCCAAGTCGAAATGTATAGTGTTCGTCCCACGTCCATTGCTCAAGCCTTGTTTATCTGTACTGGAAAACCCTGAGACTGCAATGGGCGCCGGCATGATGCGCAGGCTCGGAATGCACACTGCCGCAGGCCAGGCCCTGGACTTCACAGTCAAGTGCGACATGCATCCCGAAGGCACGCGGCTGGCGGTGTACAGGCGGTGACCGACGTATGATCATAGGGAACTGGGACGGGCGCTCCACGTATCGCTGCGGCAGGAGGAAATACTGGCTTGACCGCAGCCGTCAGAGGCTCGTGCGCCTAACTGGTGAGGAGAAGGTCAGGCACAATGCCGTCGAGACGCTCATGCAGGAGTATGGATATCCGTCTTCATGGATTCATACTGAGATTCCTCTGCAGGACGGGAGCGGGCAGAGAGCGGACATCCTCGTGAAGCCGGCGAAGGCGCAGTGTGCGTTGATGGTTGTGGAATGCAAGAAGCAGGGCGTTTCGCTGACTGTCGCCCATGAAGAGCAAGCTTTCGGCTATTGCACAGCTACGGGAGCACGCTATATGGCGTTGACCAACGGGCGGGCAGTAAAGGCCTGGATGATGGATCACTATCGTCACAGCAAAACACCTGTAGATGAACTGCCACACTTTGGCCAGCTGAATATGGAGCAATGTCAGTGCGGTTTAGGGCAATTGGCAGACCAGCCCTATAGTAGTGGCGGCGAAAGCGCTCATTTGCTATCGTCTGGCACGTTCAGCGATCCGGACGCGACGGAACCTGCAGGGCGCTTGCATGAACTCATTGGCTCGAATTCGGCAGTGTTCACCGAGCCGTTTGAATGGCGCGGACACACGTTCATGGAGGACATGGGCATAGGTACCAGACCTCTGGGACGCATCAGGGGTTGTTGGTGGGATGGAGGATACCGCAGCGTGCTCGTGCTGAGCCCGGAGGGTGATGCATACGTGGTCAGGTTCAAGGTTGGTCGGAGCGACAGAGACCACGTCAGCTATCTCTATGTAGTGGTCTCAGTGGGGACTAGGAATCACTGCGCCCTTGCATCGTTCCTGGATGACTCCAGCCAGGTAGACGCCATGCGTGAGCTGATGGAGATCGGATCCGGATCCCAGTTCCTCGCCGACCTGGCGGTTGAAGCGATTGGAAGGCACGTACGCCGATCTTGAGGTCAGGTCTTGTCAAGTGGCGTAAACTGCCGCTGCGATTCCCCTAGGGTCCAGGCCCCCCCTGAACCCTCTATAGGCTCCTCACTCATCCCAGCGCTTCCGACATTTGCGCCACATTGGCAACACTGCTGAACGTTAACGCCGCAGTTCCACGTGGGCGCCGCCTTTTGTGGTGTTCACACAGCCGACCGTTCAGTCTTGTCGCATCGAGCAACTGCATCATGGAGGACTCCTGCGAGTCGCTGGGTCTGTTTGGCAAGTAGAGAGTGCATAGGTCGGAGGCAAAAGAGGCAGTGGAGAAGTGTCTGCGAAGAGTAATGGTGCGCACCGAACGCCTGGCTGCAACGCCTGACCGCGGCGGGATGGTTGAGGAAGTGCGTGATTCGTGCATTGTTATGCCCCGGGATCTCAGATCGTTCTGCGCGGTAGACCGCGTGGCTCGCAGCCTGGGCGCTCCTGATGCAGTGGAATACTGGAAGTCCGCGCCGTACATCCTAAACTGCATGGACAAGAGCGCATACGACTTGAAGAGGCGGCTTGAGGACTACATCACAGGTACCGATTACCATGAGGCAGCTGAGGAAGCGATACGCGCAGCACTGAAGACACAGCTGAAGTGGGATGACGTAAACCACTACAGGAAGATAGATCCCGCTAACGGAAGGCTGCGTGTCCTCATGCGGAATACGATTGACACTGCCTTATGGCGGCTTCTATGGATTCCTCCTTCCCTGCCGTATTGCCGTCCGGCACGAGAACCTTACTCAGCCGTCCCACGAGAAGGGTTCACCAAGTCGCTTGTGTTCTCAGCGTGGCAGGTTGTCCCGAAGGTCATTGCTATGCTGTGCAGCTACGAGGCGGAGAGACGAGCAGCTGTCGAGGCAGGCGTACGCTCAGTCCGTTACAGTAGCGATAAGCGCAGCACTGGCATCCTGAGATTCGACAGAGGCGCAGGCGGATTCCCCGAGAATATGGCTAACCTGACCCTAGCCTACCCGTGTTGGACACTAGCTACCATGATCGACCCTGCGAAAATCGCGGCTAGCTGCGTGGGCCATGGTGCAGGTGAGATTCCGGAGGAGTCAGTATTGCTGAAAAGGGCGGCGGCAGAGGTGCGTAGCCTCCTGTCACGAGTTCGAGTGGGATCGGGTACTGAGACTTGCGGCAGTGGTATAACGGGTCGAGGCACGGCTGTGAACAAGCGGTCCCGATACTGTTCTACCGAGTACTGGACATGGATGTCCATGGCGGCGCTGGATGCTCACTACAGTTCTGAGCTGTCAGGGCATTGGCTGCATTCGGAGGACTGCTGTGCCGGCGAGAGATGGAGCGCAATGGTGCGATCTAGGTCCGACGATGGGGACTCGGCTGGCTTTCGAGAGCACGTAGAGGCGTTTGTGCGCGGATTCGATGAGCTAGAGGGACATAACCGCTCCCGCAGCGCGCGGCGGCGTGGGCGAGCTATACCAGAGCGTGTCCTGGACGGGGTGGCCGAGACGCTGGCCAAGGTGGCCATTGGATCGCCGGCGGTTGTGACTCTTCGGGCCATGTGCAGATTGCTCAGAAGCAGGCCTCCCGCCGACACGGAGGGAATGATTCTGATGAGCTGTGCAGCGAAGGTAGCTCTGGCTTTCAGGGACATGTTCAATTTGCCGGAGTCGTCTATCTTGGTTCAGAAGAAGCGGACCAAGACCTCAGATCCTTACCGCGTCAGCGTGCTGGACTACTGCATCAGCGGAAACTTGCAGTCGGTGATGGATGAGTACCTCCATGTCCTCAGTGACTCAACTGGGACTGCGGACACCGACCTCGCAACGAATCTGCGAGCCATTTGCGACAAGGTATGCAGTGCCCTTACGATAAGGACAGTCGCCCTGGATTTTGATGAGATTTCGTACAATGCTCATGACGGCTGCGAAGACCAGCTGTTGCTGGAGAACCACCGAATTCGATGTAAGTTTGCCATCAGGCTAGGAGACGGCAAAGACAGCGCAGACGATGCAAATGACCGCGCAGTGCGTTCAGCACAGGTAATGTCGGCTTTCAACTCGCCGTTTCGTCCCTTCATCCTCGCTACCACCTCAACAGGCCAGGAGGGAGTGGATCTGCATCAATACTGCCATGAGGTCTACCACTGGAATCTGCCCACCAACCCGGTGGACCTTGAGCAGCGTGATGGTCGCGTACACAGGTACAAATGCCACACCGTACGGCGAAACCTTGCGCTCGATTTGGGTATGAGTGCCGTCTGGCGCAGGATTAGTCGACCTCCGGGGTTAGCTGATCCATGGGGGCTCATGTTCCAACGGGCATTAAGAGCTAGAGGGGCCGGCAGAAGCGATCTCGAACCGTTCTGGGTGTACGAGCCTGCGCAGGGCTACAGAACTCGCCGGCATGTCGCGTCTCTACCCATGAGTTGGGAGATTCAGGCCGTGAATACGCTGCATCAGCGTCTAGCTCTATATCGGATGGCCTTTGGCCAGCCACGGCAACAGGATCTGGTTGAGTACCTACAGGCTCAGATAGGCGATGGGGAGATTCCCCAGTTACTCAAGGACTTTCGGATCGATCTGAGTCCGCCGTCTTCTTAGGGCAGCTGGCTTAGTGGGGTTCAACACTTGGCCTGCAGGTGCTCGACATGCGATGATTGCGGTAGAGTGCCGCGTTTTCAAGCGACAACTGCATCATCCTCGAGAGGCTGTGAAGGCAGAAACGCACCGGCGATAGACGAGGCAGAGCACCTCGGACTTTCAGCGTGGTCGCCAATGCTGGTTTCATGAAGGATATGGAGTAATTGTCGAGAATATATGACATCGCAGGATCGTGCAGCCGTCGAAGGCACTTGGTCGCTGCAGGTGGTGCCGCATGGATGCCGCGTCGTGTATGGCAGAGCTGAAAGAGCGCATGGAATCGCAGCTTGTTGGTACATGCAGCCGTCTAGGGCTGATGAACTGGTCTCGCCAGCGTATCAGGAAACGAGCGTAGGAGGATGAGATGGCTGAGGAAGCGAGAGCCTCGGGCAATGGAACCACGGAGGCGCGTTTTGCCAGGCTTGTAGAGCGGATCATGGACAGGAGCGCAGTCCCGTTCATCGGCGCTGGAATATCATATGGGTCGACCTGCCCTAGGGGAAGGCCGGTGGCAAAGACATCGTACATGATTAATCGGGTGTGCCGGAATCTGCAGTGCTACGGAGATTGTCAAGCGCAGATGTCTCGAGGAGAATGCAACAGCCCCCGCTCCTTGGCGTATTGCTGTGACAGGTTTGTGTGGGAGACAACCAGCAGAGGATCACGATACCCATATCAGTCCCTCGTTTACAGAACACTGCGCATTCAGGACTTCACCACTATCTGTATCGTACCGGCTCATCGATATCTGGCGTTCCTGGCTCGAGAGGGCGTCATCGAGGAGATAATCACCACCAATTTCGACATTTGCATTTCTAGAGCCTTCGTAGACACATTTGAGAACCAATGCCTGCATTCCGACAAGCATTTGAAGGAGATTGCAAATCTCCATGAGTATAGGAACGGCGCGGGCTTCCGAAGCGCGGATGGTAGACCGGTGCTCAAGGTATACTACATCAATGGATGCTCGGAGCGTCTCGCGCGCAGTTCAACGCACCACCGGTGGTCCGATCGGGAAGCGCTCGCCAAGACCATCCTGCTCACAGGATCCCAACTTCAGGACTGGCGTGATCGGCACTGGAGCCGGGAATTGCTTAGGGACCGACTTCGTACTCGATGCCTTGTCTTCAGTGGCTTTGGCAGTCCGGAGCCTCAGGTCAAGCACACGTTCACTCAGATCTGTGAGGAGTTCGGCAGCTCGGGCAATAGAGATGGCGCTCCGACACTAGACAATCGCGGTCCTGAATCACCTAGGGAGTCCTCGGACGCGTGGCAACAACCCAATGCTCCGTTTGTGCACGCGTATGAAGAATGCCTTTCCTTCGATCAGAAACAGATGCTCTTCTCGTTCCTTCATTCATGCGGCGTAACCCTGTCGGAACAGAACCTGTCAGTCTACGGCAATTGCCTGACCGGCCGGGACGGTTCGTTCTGGCCGGGCACTGCGGGGGGTAGGGCGCTCGCTGCCGATCTGCTGTGGAAGTACGTGTACATGGCTGTGTTTTGGAAGCTGCTTTGTGCACAGCTTCGGCCCGGAACGACCTTCTGGCACGTGGTTGATGAGGCATCCTATGGCTCACATGCCCTGATGGCTGAGCTTACAGACTGGCTGCTCCCTACGCCGTCGCTTGGCGATGACTCAAACATGCATATTTTCGGGAGATTGCAGGCAATGCTCGATCTAGATGGCCATTCAACGCTTCTGTCAAGGTGGATGTGGCATGTTAGGTATCGTCAAAAGGTCTGGAAAGACAGCAGCAGTTGGTACTGTGCACTGGCCGATAGGCCAGTACTTGTGCCAGCGTTCTTTCTGGTGCTCTATTTGCTATACGGGAGACATACTACCGTCCTGTCGCCTCAGGCCTCCTGTGAGTACATCAAGCAGAGAGTCAATTGCACTGACATACTTGGAACCTACTTCAGGTACGACGAGCTAAAGGCTGGGCCGAAGATGCTGATCACGCTGACTCACCCTGACTGCGCATTCAGCTCGACCGAGACGCTGCCTTATTCGTCTTGCCTCGGGAACGTGGGTACCATAGTGCAGATACTGGTCGGACACTCTGTCAAGGCGAAGTCTATGAGGATCAGGGCCATGGACAAGAAAGATGAGGAAGCAACAGCTACGCGTTTCATCCACGTATACTCAATACCGCTTAGCAGTCTGCTCCGAACCAATGCAGGCGTTTCATCGACTGCTGATTCGATACAGAATGTGTTTACACGCAACCTTGCCCATTGTAATCTCCTTGTCGATGAGGATCGGCCTCGCATAAGCCGTGTAGCGCGACCGGTAATGGAGGTGCATGCCATATGAGTGTCACAGAAGCGGGTCTGGAACTCAGCCAGCGGACTGCGCCATTTGGACCACTCCGGAGAGCCGAGCTACGGCTGGATGATGACACCAAGCGATGTGCGCTGCCGCCCGACTGTGCTGTAGAGCTGGACTGCGTGTACTTGACGGACATTGCCCTTTGCGCAGTCGTGGTTCAGCGGGAAGGCGTACAGGGTCATCAGGTACGGTGTGCCAACGACATTGCACGCCTGATGAGAACCATGGCGGCGTGCGCAATCCAGCTTGGGCTATTCGGTCCTTGTATCTGCATTGCTCTCGCGGAAGATCAGAACCTATTGCAGGAACTCCAGTCTGCCTCGAGCAACCAGGACTGGCACCGTGGAGATTTCGCCATGCTTCCAGTTGATTCCATCGCCGCGGTCTCGGAGTGTGTATCGAGGGCCGTGTTAGGCACGGGGACGAGCGAAATGAGTGCTCCATTGAAGCCGATAAGCACCGAAACGTTTATCCGCAGGCTCAACGACAAAGGGGACTCGATGAGCCTGTCAGAGCTTCACCGTGCTTTGATCTCCCAGATCATCACCATATTGCGCCATGCTGCTGAGACCAATCGAGACGGTGACACCGAGTACCTTAGGTCTGAGCTTGACGCTTGGATCCAGGGGCGACTGGACTGCATTGGCGAGAGAATGAGAGAGGCTGATTTGGATGCCACAGAGAATATGTAGAGTCAGAACGATCACAGCAGAGGGTTTCCGCGGATTCGTCAAGGCCAAGACCTTGGACACAGACGCAGACATCGTCCTAGTGACAGGTCCTAATGGATTCGGAAAAACTAGTCTCGTGGACGCACTATGCTTGGCGCTAACTGGACACTACTACAAGGAACGTGTGCCCGTCATCTCGGTGGGGCGGACGGACTGTGCCACGGTTGCCATAGAGGCACTGATGGAAGATGGAACGCAGGACAAGCTCGTAGCCACCGTATCCGGCCCCAATGAACATGTTGACTGGGACGCTGGCAGTTGGAGAGATGTGCCGGCAGATCACAGGAAACTCGCTGTTAGAGCCGGGTTTCTCTCTCAGGATGTCTTGCATCACCTGTTCGAAGAGCAAGATGCCGAAGTTCTGCTCAAGGACTTTCTCGTTGAGACTCCCGTTTCCATCAGCGAAATTGTGAAAACGGTCGATGCTACCAGAAAGGCCGTGCGTAAACGGATATCCGAATTGCAGATGCAGCATCAGTGGGCTGAACACAGCACTGCGGACTCGAGAAAGCGGCGTCCAAGCAAGGCACAGACGCTGGAATCGGTGTGGAATCTGGCTTGGCAGACGACTGATGCGAGGAGTCTGTATCCCCAGCTGAGTCGGTTTCCTAGCCTGGTGTCTGGTGAACCTCCGCTCATGAGACACGACTGGCTAGATCGCATCAACCTGTTCGCGGAGAGGTGTGCAGAATCGCTAGGAGAATCGAAAGAGCCGATGAGCTTCATTGGGAACCTCAACCTCATTCTGCGGACCACGGTACGCGTAGACCGCGAGATTGAGAGCCTCCTAGTGGCTCGAGAGATCGAGCTGGGTCATGTGTCAGGGTTGCTGGACAGGCTAGCTGATACGGATATCGTTCTTCGAGACTCAGATCTCCATGCACTCCAGGGACTAGTGGATAGCCTTGAGCGCGACACTCGTGTCCTCACGGATGAGATGGCGCGCATTCAAGCAGTAGAACGGCATTTCCAGACTAGATCGGCATCTGGAGCAGGGTTGGTTGATGTACTAGCTACTCTATCGGAGATGGGCAGTGAGTGGCTGAACGCGCCTCCAACGTTCTCCCCAGATCTGGGTGTACCCATAGACGTGATCAATTGGTTGAAGCTTGCGATCAGTGATCTGGAACACTACAGCCCATCGCTGCATATGCAGCTTGCTGAGTTCCAGCGGAACCTCGCCCTGAGGCGCACCGAAACTAGCGACCAGCTTGCGCAGGCCGAAACTCAACTGAGAGCCGCAAAGCAGCGCATTAGCGATTCACAGCAGGTGCTAAAGCTTGCATCCAGGGATTCGAGGTTCGGTGAGGCAGTTGCTCAGCTTCTGGCCTGTGGTTCCACGACCGTTACAGGCAGCATCCTCAGGAATCGCATGGGTATTCGGGAGCAGCCTACTCGAGTTACTGCGAACCCGCTCGACGAGGTCAGCAATGCCACGAAGTCCTGGATGGAGATGGAGATAGAATACGAGAAAGCCCAGAGGACGAGTGCTGCCGACTCTGCCTACATAGCGGCAAAGGCGGACCTTGACGCTCTGGACGCCGCCCTTGATGCCGAGTTCAAACAGGGTACATCGGTAGTCCGCAATGTCGAGATCGTCCCGGCTGACCTGATCACAGCGTTTTCCAATGCCATCACTAATGCTGCAAGTAATTTTCGTCCCGTGCGCGGAATCTTGCCAGTTCGGTTGCACGAAAGCCGGGATCGAGGCAAGTCTAGGTGGATCATTGGATCCTCTGACGGCAGATCGCTCAACTGCTTTTCTACGGGGCAAAAGGCACAACTTGCGATATCGATTACGCTGGCCCTGAACGCTTCGGTACGGAGCACAGTCTGGTTCGATGTCATGGCATTTGATGACTTTACAACGGCTCTCGACATGAATCAGATACCCGGACTGTCAGGCTTGCTACGGCAATTGGCATATGGTTCGGGAATGGTTCTCGGTACGGATGCTAGTTCTACTCGTCGCCAACTGTTCATCGTTTCGCATCATGAGGAGATGACAAATCGACTTCTTGACTTTCTGCTTCCTCCCGCTGGGAGATCAATGCGAATACTGAACTTCGTTGGCTGGGATCCAGATCACGGCCCGGACGTGCGCCAACTCGCGGTCATGCCCGGAGCATCAGCTGAGTCAGAGCGGGAGCGGCTCGCGAATCTGCTTAGGTACAGATTCGATGATCGCATCGAGAGCTGATTCGGGCCTATCGTTACTACTGTGGGGTGCACATTCGGTGTCTGGGGTCGCACTGCTGGTTCGGAACTGGCAGCCTCTGTCACACGTCAGACCAAAGCGGAAAACCATCAGTAGACTATCCAGTGCGCAGAAAGGCGAGGCAGAGATTCTCGCGAACACACCGTCATAGGCGTACCCAAATGCGCGAGGCGGCGACGTGGCGAACCAGGTCACGTCCTGCATGTCGGTGTCAGCTGCCACTGCCTGCCCGTCGACATCGCCTTCTGCGTGTTCTGATGCGATCGTTCACCCGTTGCTGGTCAAGCGATCCGTTGTTCCCGGCGAACCCCGCAGATCAGGTCCAAGCCAAGCACGCCCGGCGTGAAATCAGGTCTCCTGGTCAGTGGTTCGCTGTGGTCGCCATCCTAGCTTCCTCTGAGTTCTCCCCTGAATGCCTTCCTGTCTGCCCATAGAGCCAGTCGCTTCCACCAGACTGGGCCGCGCATCATGCCGAATGGGCATGTTACTGGCCATACGATGTCATTGGGCCGCAGGAGACCCCACAGCGCGTATGGGGGGAGGTAGACTGCGGTCAACATGGGTTTGTACGTGCTTGTTGTGGACGAGCTGGGTGTCCTACCCCTGCATCGTCACGCAGCCGAGCTACTGTTCCAAGTGTATGAGCAAGGGAGCGTGGCCATTGCCACGAATCTCGGATTCGGACACTGGAACACGGTGATCAACCACGATCGGCAGACCGCGGCAGTTAGCCGGTGCACGTTTTACCAAACAGAGGCAGTTGTGCAGCAGGTGGAATCTGACCCACAACGAACCACTCGGCTAGAGACACGATACCCATGCAGGCGCTCGTGTCTGGCCGTCATGCACCCCGCTGAATGCACATCTGAGGAGGGAATCCCATGGACGAAATCGAGTATGAAAGAGAGAAACTCTACGAGGAAATCTGGGCACAGCCCATAGGAGACGTGGCAGAACGCTACGGGGTCACGAATGAGGCTATTCGTAGAGTCTGCGAGACACTCTGCATACCAGCTCCTCCCGTCGGATACTGGCCGCAGCTGTACGCCGGCAAAGATGTCCAACGAGAGCCTCTGCCACAGTTCTCGGGGGCAACCACGGTCCGCGTTTCCCGTCCAAGAGGCAGAGGCGCCACAGCAAGGAAGGCGTCAAAAGACCTGCTCACATTCTTGCCTGAACAGGAGCGGCAGCGGATTCTTGGCATCTGCCAGTCAATTGAAGTGAGAGACAAGCTTTCTGCACCTCATAGACTGATTGCGGAGTTCCTCGATGAACTCCTGGCACGCCGAAAACGCGAGAAAGAGCGGCAGCGCCGGAGTTCGAGTAACTTCGGCTCATACAATATTCCGCCGACGCAGGATGAAGACAAGTCCGTACTGGACATACAGGTGTCAGAGGACCAGCTAAACCGAGCATGCAGGATTCTTGATGCGTTCATAAAGGGCGTTGAGGAATTGGGCGGATCAATGACTATAGACGCCAAAGACAGGCACACCTATGCCCTGATGGGAAAGGACCGCATTCGGCTCAAACTAGTCGAGAAATCGAAATGGACTCCACATGTGCTGACAGCCCAAGAAGAAGCCAGGCGGAAGAAGGAAAGGCATTTCTCTGCTCCCCCGTACGATGAGGTTCCCACGGGAGAATTCGAGCTTCAGTTCCTGTATGATTACTCTTCGAAACGTGTTTTCAAGGACACTGCCAAGCAGTCGCTGGATTCGGTTCTTGGTACTGCATTGGTGGCGCTTCTCGAAATCGGGGAGAGCCTTCGGGTTGCGCGTGAGGCACAGGAGGCTGAAAAGCGCAGGCGGTTGGAAGAAGAACTGCGGAGGCTCGAAAGAGAGGAACTCCAGCAGGCCGAACTAAAGCGTGTTCACACTCTCGTGCACAAGGCCATGGATTGGCAGACTGCAAATGAGATTCGTGCATATGCCACGGCGGTAGAGTCAAGCCTGGCTGGCGTATCCGACCCGAACACACTGGAAGAGAAGAGAAGATGGGTTCAGTGGGCCATGGAAAAGGCAGATTGGCTTGACCCAACAGTCGCGGCAACCGACCCCATACTGGGATTACACGATCACTTTGCTGTTGGCAGAAGGAGTATCACAAAGGAAGATCCCTATTCCCCCTGGCCATAGTCTCTACTGCTCCGGGTCACATCGTGTCAAGTGGTGCAAATCGCACATAACGATGCTGCGGCAGCAGGAGCTGAGGCTCGATCGGCACGCGGTTGTGCTCGTTTTGGCCAACGCCGAGGTCATTCCATGGTTGGCCATTACATGCGGCAGCCTGCCGATGGAGCGTGCGGTGTTTTGCCCTACAGCTGCTAGGTGGGTGGCGCTTACGATTCTTGAACGCAGGGGATCCTTACTGCCTGGGCCGACTCTCCCTTCTTCTTCCTGCCGTAACTGGCCTTGAGGGCGAACTTCACGCTGCTGCCGGGTTGACTGCAGCTTTGGAGAAGATGTCGTACCGCGACGTACGCGTCCCCGTGCCCCCAACTGTGCCCCATCGTCGCGCTGGATGCACCCGAAGTGTCCGCTTTCGGGATACGGCTCTACTGTGCCGCAGTAGGACTGCACTCCCTCGCCTTGGCCCTCATGCCAATCCCGCCTGCACAGTGCGGTGTGCCTGGAAGCCCGTATGCATTTGAAACCATTACTTATAGAATTCACCAAGGACGTCTTTGCGGTCTGGGTGCAGGCGAGTCGGATCCAGAATCCATAGTTGTTCGTCTCCGCGACTCCAGGCCTTCTCAAACCCAACCTGGGCCCAATAGTCCCGGATTTTCCGGAAGGCTTTACTCCGGGATATCTTGAAGTCGCCCAGGCGCAGGTCGGCTGAGGACGAGTCATCGGCCACTGGGCTGAACTGGAGAGGGTAGGGCATGATGACTGGCAATACGCTGTTGGGTGCAAAACAATCAAGAATTCTGTACAGTGCCCAGATACCCAGCCGGCGACCTCTGAACTCTGGCAACACTTCGATCCTATGGATTATGAGAATGCGCTCCACGAGCATGTCCTCAAAGGCGCTCTTCAGGTCGCCATCGCGTCCTAACAGGCCAGGCGCGTATGAGTACGTGATCAAATCGCCGTCAAGAACGTCATGTAGGGTTAGGCCGCATTCGTACTTGGCTCGGGCGTAATCAACGATGTAGAGACTTGTGCGCCCGGCTAATGCAGAGATTTCATCTTCGTACTCAGCCGTGATTTCGCCAGAGATCTGCGTGATATGCTCGTACTCTTCACTATCGTTGAGCGAACTGACCAGAGTGTGAGTGACTGTAAACAGCACGTCATCCTCGTTGCGCTTGTCCACTTGCCTTTCCTCCCCGTATGCGTCCAGCGGATCCGCGTGTCAGCGGCGGCGTCAAGTGCCCCCGACAGAACCGCCAGACAGAATCCCGTCCGCCCGATACCATTGCTCTCATCCCATGCGCATTCCGCTGAAGACCGTCTAGCTAGTCCGGGCGACATCGTCCACTTGCTCTGGGCCAAGGAATCCAGCGTTTCCGGTAAGTCCCGGCTGACCAGGAGCGAAGCGACGCACGTAATGGGAGCATATCCCTTGTGCAATGGTTCGCCATGGTCGCTGTTCCACCTTCCTCATCGCCTCCCCTTTCAGCGTATTCTGTGTGAATTGTGAACAAGGCGGTAAAGGACTGCGTTGGCCACACGCGGACCGATGATGGATGCGTGCCAGTCTTCTACAGGAAGTTGACTGGCAATGATTGTGGAGGGCAGCTGGCTGTGATCATCGATGATCTCCAGGATGTCGCGGCCCCCTGAGGATCCCAGCGGCGCCGTTCCCCAGTCGTCCAGAACCAGTACGCGTATCGCCGACAGCCTGCTTAGCATCTTCGGGCCCAATCCGTCGCCGCGAGCGATGGCTAGCTGGTATAGCAGGCGCAGTGCTCTGTAGTACCGCACGCTGAACCCGTGACGACAGGCAGAGCGGGCCAGGGCGCGCCAAACAGGGCTCATGCGACTGGCAATGGGTTCCTTGTGCCCTTGGCTCTGATCGTGTACCAGAGTGGGAGGGGATGGCGCAGTTCACCGAGCATCCCACCTGGATCAGGGGCAGGGTGTGGTCGAGTAGTTCCGCAAGGCATCAGCTTTGATTAGGTATGCAGGCTTGGCGCTGCTGCC
>ENA-UOOR01001418-UOOR01001418.1-fermentation-metagenome-genome-assembly--contig:-NODE-1418-length-28330-cov-9.481061_pt1 | contig 28330 bp, 50 predicted proteins | sample MGYA00245780_ERZ724029 | MGnify/ENA primary metagenome ERZ724029 (study PRJEB28704, sample SAMN03018315) | fermentation metagenome | biome: anthropogenic terrestrial biome; feature: soil; material... | reverse complement strand
GCGATGTGCTCCGCGATCTCTGCACGGAGCGAGTCCTGGAACTCCGCGAACGAGAGGTACCGGCGACCCCCGAGGAGCTCGTCGCAGAGAGAGTACAGCATCCCCCGCTCGCACCCGAGCGAGCCTATCAGGGATCGCACCGACCCAGGGAGGTCCGGTGGGGCTCCCTCCTCGCGGCGAGGGGTACCGTAGATCTGCTCAATCCGGGTCAGGGTGGCTAACTGGTCGTACTCCTGGAGGACCTGCTCGCTGATGTGCTGCAGGTAGTCGGGGTTCTCGCGCTGGTCCTCGTCGAGGCCCGCGATCCGGTGCTCGTAGAGTTCGTTCAGATTTTCGAGATCCTGGGGGGAGTACCCCTCTGTGTTTTCGTGGGTGTATTTTACCATAATACATACTATGTATGCATAGTATATATAATTATCTAATACTATCCCTCAAGGGCCCGGTCACCCCCAAACACTCCAAACAGAAAGTAATAAATACTATGCATACATAGTATGTAGTAGAGGAAAGATCATGACCGAAACAATCCAGACAACCTTTGAAACCCCCCTCTTTGGGGAAGAGGATCTGATCTACGCATACACCCGCGAGGACGCGATCCGGGACGGGTATCAGGTGGACGTATCCGAGATGGCCCGTGAGGCTGGGTTTACGATCCCGGTCTCGGTGACCCGCACACTCTGGGACGAGTACATCACCCCTGACCCGCGATCCGTCCCGTACGGTCAGAGTGTAGAGGGGCGACTGTGGGATACTCTATGGATGGCCCGGCTCGCTGCGCGATGCAGGCCGGACGCGGACGCGCTGCGGTTTAAAGTGATCTACATCCAAAAAGCGGCCCAGCGCAGGACGATCACCCTGGAGATGCAGGTTGGTGCAGCGGATCCCGAGGGCCGGCCGTGCATCACCATCATGATCCCGGGAGAGGACTAATAGAAACTTATTTATAGTTTGCATACATAGTATGTAGTAGAGGAAAGATCATGCAGTACACGACCGAAAACACAGAGGGGTACTCCTCGGAGGACCTCGAAACCCTGAACAGAATCTATGAACACCGGATCGCCCTCCTCGATGAGGACGAGCGGGAGAACGCGGACCTGCTCCAACACATCAGCGAGCAGGTTTTGTACGAGTATGATGTTGCGCAGGGGTATGAGGGGGGGTGGGCCGAGTTCCTGGGACGGATCTACGGACTCACACAACAGGCCTATTGTGTGGGCCGGATTGATTTCCCCGACGGCCACTTCCTGGAGGACGCATACGCGGCCTCTGCAACGGAGATCGAGACCGGGCGGTCTGCTCAAGTCTACTGGGTCGAGCGCAAGGAGTACGATCCCTACGTGCAGGACGAGGGCGATGCGTGCGACTGGGATCGCCCGGTGCGCGTGGATGTTTGGACTGAGTGAGCGGTGAGGGTAGCCAGGCCCCGCCCGGGTTCGAAGCCCGGGACCGCTTTCAGAAAATCCGTTAGGAATCGCCCGAGAGGGCAAAACCAGAACAAAATGAGGCGAACGAGAATGAGAATCAAACTATCTAGGAAGGAGATCGCAGACGCGATCCTGCACAACAATGAGACTACCGTGACCGGGGGCGACGAGATGGGGGTTTTTGTCTGGTCGAACGGCCGCGCGAAGGTTAGCGCAGTCGGGCGCGGAACGTACTACATAGGGCCGGAGATCTATGACCCTGAACGTTTTGTTACGACCGAGCTCTCAGACGATACGACGCAGTGGTGGAACGAGGCCAGGGACGAGCGGATCAACGAGGGGCGGATCCGGGATGTATTTCCGGACGAGTTGACCCCCGAAGAGAAGGATCTGATCGACGAGTACGCAGATCTCTACGAATCGGTTTGGCGGGAGGAGCTCCGCTATCTGGCAGAGGTGCAGATCGAGTCTGACGATGGATCTGTCGACGTGATTGAGGTTGAGTGGATCGACTAAGCGGCGAGGGTAACCAGGCCCCGCCCGGGTTCGAGGCCCGGGGCCGCATTCCCCCTCAGGGGAGGGAATCTCGGCCGAGGAGATCGAGGATTGCGCACGTGACTCCGACCCCGATGACCCCGATGACCCCGATGACCCCGATGACCCCGGGAAACCGGGCGAGGGATTGGGGGCCGGGTCCGGCATGGTTTGGTAGGGTCAGGCGGGGTTTGGCACGGTAGGGCAAGGCACGGTGAGCCGGGTGCGGGGTCGAACCTGTGCCCGGTAATCTGCTGATGATCTCGCGAGAGAGAGGCACTATTAAGGCGAGGTAAAAACAATGGCAAACAATCGCGTAAACGTTAAAATACGAGGCATTTCGCCCCTGTTGATGCATCGGTTCCCCCTGGAACCCATACAGGCAATCGAGAAGAAGAGTAGGGAAGAGCAGGCCGAGATTGCGGCCTATCGGGACGGAGAGACGCAAGAACTCTATATCCCGGGCGTTGCGATTCAGCGGGCCCTGATCGCTGCGGCGACGTATTCTAAGGGCAAGGGGCGCGCCACCCTCCAGAAGCCTGTGGCGGCCTGCGTCTTCGTGGACCCGGATCAATGCAGTCTTGGCACGACGACCTATAAGATCGACGCCCGGGCCGTTGTGGTCCCGGCGACAAAGGGGCGGATCGTGCGGGTCCGGCCCCGGATAGATGCCTGGGAGACGATGTTTTCCCTGGACTACGACCCCGACTTGCTCACAGAGCAGCAACTTCGGACGGTGGTTGATGATGCCGGCGCCCGGGTTGGGCTGCTGGACTTCAGGCCCGAGCGGAAAGGGCCGTTTGGGCGGTTTATGGTGACGGCATGGGAGCGGCAGGAATGAGATCTGAAACTACCACCTGGAACGGTGAGCCGGCGGTCTGCGTCCGGCTCGACTACGACGAAGCGCGGGAGTACCTCGCGCTGGATGAGTTTAGAATAGGGGTCCTTGATGCGCTCACAGAGAGCGATCGTAAGGATCTGGTTTTGGCTATATTTCTCTACCCGCTCCGAGAGTTTGCAGATAGTACGTTCGGGGAGCGGGCCGTGGCGATCGAGGACGACCCGCCTATCTGGTTCGAGGAGGACTACGACGAGGCCCTCTATACTCTGGAGGGGATCGACCGGGCCGCGTACCTCGAGGTCCTCGACCGGGCCGCCCGGATCATCGCGCGGGAGATCCGAGCCTGGGATACGGAGGATGTGTCCCGGTTGGTGGAGATGCTCACGAAACTGGACGAGATCGCCGACCGGGCCGACCGGAAAGCGGAGGACTACATACGGATGGACGCGCTCCCCTCCGCCCCAATCCCGGAGGGGGTCGATACTGCTTACCCGGTGTGGGCCGTGGACAAGCACGGGCAGGCCCTCGTGGGGGAGGGGGCCGACGAGGTGGAGAGTATCGAGGAGGTGCGGGCGTACTGTGAGGAGCACGCCCGCCGGATGAAGGGGATCCCGCTGCGGTGTCACAAGTGCGGTCACTCGTGGTTGTATCGCGGGGGGTCACAGCACCGGACGACCTGTCCGGCCTGCCATATCACGGTGTATATCGATAAGTGCGAGGTTTCGCACGGAGAGCTACGGGGGGCAGCTCTTGACTGATGAGGAGGAGGTGAAGACCTGCACCCAATGCGGGCGGACCCTCCCCCTGTCCGCGTTCCGGCCGAGAGCATATTGGAAGCAAGGGCGGATGTCCTGGTGTGCGGAGTGCGTCGATGCACGGGCGAAGGAGCGGTATGCGACCGACCCGGAGTATCGGGAGCGGATCAAGCAGGAGAGAAGGGAGCGATATAAACGTGAGGGGCGGTGATTATCTTTTTTGCTCTGGCGCCCCGGCCCATGAGGATCTATAAATCACCTGCAGGAGGACCCAGAACACCACCCCATAGATCACAGCCGCCCCGAGGAACTCCCCCGCCAGCCGGCCGGTGAGGGCTGCGGAGGGGTTGCCGGTGACGGTCTGCACCGCCCCCACCAGGGCCCCGGCGACGAGGGCCAGTACGACGAGATTTTGATTATGCTTCATTTTTACTCCATCAAACGACTGTTTAGATAGTCTCGAATCACTCTGCTGTTTCGGTAGTTCTTACACTACCAAAAACGGGTGATTCGGTATCAAGCACCTCAAAGAACACCAGGGTGCATATTTCCTTTTCATCGAAGAGTTGACCATACACTTCCCTCATGATAGAGAGAAGATCCCCCTGCCCCCTCAAACGTCGTGCTTCATAGAGGTGGTGTGTGCAAACCTCCGGAAGTGTCAGATCGCAGAAACGTTTTACCGTTACCCGGGTTACCGCCCCAAAGAAGTATTCGGTCCCGGGATCGTCTGTAATCGGGTGCTGTGCTTTGAACGCTTTTTTCGGGGACCACTCAAAGGAGGGTTTAACACCACGCCTTACAGTCATATTCTCCCCATCGTGGTGGTCCCCTTCAAAGAATCCCATAGTGGGGATCATCTCTTTTATGATCACCATACCTCTCATCTCCTTGATTGCCTAAACTCTGCAGTAAAGGCACTCTAACAGATAATACGCTCGAAAGGTATATTAATGTTTGGCACATTATTACTTTCATGGAACGGAAAGCGGCAACACGGGGCAACAATGAAAGCCCCTAGATTCATCGCACACAAACTCCGCCACGTTGCTAAGAGGATCCGGCGATGGATTATAAAGAGCGAAACGGTGGATTTTGTATTAGCCATTATCTTGACGCCGCTTGTCATAGTCATCAGGTTGTGGGAGTGGTTCAGGAGTGATTTTACGGCGTTGATTAATGAGTATCGGGACTTTCCAGACATGGTAGATGAGCCAGAGAACTAGAGGCTGGGGGGAGCATGGGGCGATATAGGCAACTCAAGTCAACGGCACCGAGGCGGAAGATCGATCTAACCAAATATGAGAGAAAGATGGAACGATGGGAGTTAGGATATATCCGATACGAGAGGCGATTATTCCCGAAAATCGCAAAGCGGTGGTTGTATCATGAAACAGCGAAGTAAAGCCGCCCCCTACCGCACCGGCGAATACGCCTTGACCCGGAAAGAGTACGGCAAAGCTCTCGCCGCCTGCCAGAACCTAGAGGATCGGGTGCTGATCATGGTCGGCTGCACCCTCGGCCTGCGGCGCTCCGATATCGTCCGGCTGGAGTGGGCGAACATCGATATCCGGGATCCGGAGAGCGCGACCGTCACTTACCAGGAGAAGAAGAAGGGCAACCGATTAAGGACGGTCCCGATCGGGCCGAAGCTGGCACAAGAGCTTACGATCCTGCGGAACACGCAGCCGAAGGCACAGAAGACGGTGTTCTCGTTCAAAGACCGGCAGGCATACAACCGCTTTCAAAAGGTCTGCCAGATCGCCGGCATCGAGGAAAGGCCGTTCCACGCGCTCCGGGCGACGGCGATCAAGTTCATGCAGGCGGCCGGCTGGGCGCCGGAGCAGGTCTGTGAGATCACCGGGGACACGCTCCGGACGATCCAGGAACATTACGTGACGCCGAGCAAGTCGGAGCTAGCGGAGAGTGCGAGAGAGAGGGAGGTTGTTTGAATGGACGGTGAGGAATGGACCAACACGAGTTAGCTCGAGACCTCGCACGGTTGGAGGGGATGACGACAGATACTGACCTCCTCCTCCACATCGCCCGGATCCGGGAGCGGGCGGAGAGTGGATATTATCATCTCAAGGCCGGGACGATCCACAACCCCGTGACCGGGAAGGAGTACCCTGTGTATCGGCGTGTGCGGGCTGCGAGAAGACGGAGCTAAAGGGATGAACCGGGAAGATGAGATCGAAGCGCTTGAGCGCATGACGGCGAAGCTTAGCCTGATGCTGGACCACGTAAAATCAGAGCCGGTGCCAGAGGAGGCCGAAGCATACTGGCGGGGGGTTGTGATGGGGGTGACGATCTCGATCGACCACATCCGCAACCATGTTGAGGTCCTGCACGTCCTTGACGGGGACAAATAACCTATCACTTTTTTGCGAAACTGATACTATCCGTTTGTACTGCGATCATAAACCAGATGTCGCTATACAAATCAGGGCTATTCTGTGGCGCAAATCCGAAAGAATAGATGGTTTTCCGAGATAGAGGGATGCTGATCTATCATTCCTCGGGGGAAGAATGATAGGTCTCATCATCAAGCAGCTCATCGGCATAATCGAGGTCCTCTATCGTTTGCCTGCGCCCCTCCTGGTATTCTTCTATCTCTTGTTTCTGCTGCGGTGAGAGGCATTTGAAACAAACCGAGTACCTTTGTGACACATATCTACTCTTGCAGATGGGACAGAGTTTTTTCCCCTTATGGAGGGCATAATGACACCGTTTGCACAAAATCATTATGTCCTTAGATAGATCTGAGTAATCCTGTTTTGAAAACCCTATCCTCGCTTCGATTTCAGATTTGTACAATGTACAAAACGTTTTGAAGTTCTCACGGTCTAGAGTGTAACTTGGTTTGCATTCAAGATACTCCCATCTTAGAGGTACTTCGATGAGCGTGTCGCAGTGAGGGCAGTGAAGCGCAATCCCAGAATCGTCCTTTATATCCGTGCGGCGCAAATGATACTCGGACAGGTCCTCTTTGCCCGGAACTCCGCATTCGGGACATCTGAAGAGTAAATGAGTGGGATCCCCCTCCGGGGTTATGACTTCTCCAGAATCTACTTTCTCTTTAATTAGCTCCCTGATGACTCGTCGCTCTATTTGCTTGTACCTACTGTCAGTTTCATGTGTGTGGTGAATCGATAGCGCTTCCGTTGAGCCACACCACTCGCATGATTTCCCCTCTATTAAGGAGGCCCGTTGCTCTTTCCATTCCTTAGTCTTCCATACTTTCACTGCCATCGTCTTTCACTCCTCTACCATCCATCGTTTCGAGGATCGTGCTCTTCCTGCTTCCAGGCCCATGCTTCTCTTAGGCAGTCTTCGCAGTTCCCCGGGCACTTTGGGTTGCAGGCCCGGCACTCGCAATCAATATACTTGCAGCCGATCTTCGTCTCGCCGGTGTTGTAGCCGTAGAAATGTTGGCATCTCTCGCACTCACATAAGAGCACGGTCTCGCCGGTTTCAGGGCAGGCCACGACCGGATCCCGGATGATCTCTATCAGGTTCATCTTCTACTCCTCTACCAGCCTGCGGATCTCGTCCTGCGGCGATAGGATCGCCTCGTCGGGAACGTGCTCATCACATGTATATATGAGGCGACTGCGGAGTCCCGCCCCCCGGCACTCGATCTCCCATGTCGCCGGATGGTGACATCCTCTAGTGCTACAGGTTTCGCAGACGCAGCCCTCCATTGCGATCCGGTCGTGGATCAGATCGTGCAATCGGTGCAACCCCGTCCAATCTACGTTGAGCCGCCCCCCGGAGCCGTCCGAGTACGTCTGCTGGATACGGTAGAGGGCCTGTTCTGGCGGGCCGTCGGGGGCGCCCGCCTTGATGATCTCAAACGTTTCGTCCATTGTCCTTCACCTCTCTACTAAGTGATCCGCATAGTGCCATGCGGCTTTCCAATCCTTCCAATTCTGTGAATTTTCGGGGTATGGGTTTTTTTCAATAGGCGATCCGGTCAACCTCGCTTGATATCCTTCTTTTGTTGCATAGTCCCGGTTTTGGAATCTCTTAAACATCGTTCAACCTTCCTATCTGTTTTCTACCAGTCCTGCCCGAACATCCACCGGAACATTACGAGAGCATCCCGCATGATGTTGCAGGAGTGTTTGTAGTGCCGTCGCCCGTCTTCCGTCCGATACCATTCTTGCCAGCCGGTCCAGGGGGCCCGAATGGTCCAGAGTTTCAGCCCGCATATTGGGCATTGATACCGGGGGCCGAGGCTCGCCTCAATCGGCCTTCCAAGGCTGAGATGTTCCATTGTCCTTCACTCCTCTACCAGCCTTGTTTCGAGGGCCGCATGGGCACAGATTGCCGCAAATATGTCCTCTTGGATCTTGACGTGATCGCGCTCACCGTGGTGGTCGAGCGAGTCTGCAAGGAGATCCTGAGCGTGCATCAATGCACGGTCGATTGTTTCCAGTAGTTCTTTGGCATCTTCCATCAGTCCACCTTCCTGTTTTCTACCAGCCTGCGGATCTCGTCCTGCGGGGATAGGATCGCCGGAGGAGTGATAGGTCAGTCCCAATCCCCGCCGTCATTGAGGATCCTCGCGGAGTCTACTACAAACCGTTGGTCAACCCCGCCCCGGTCGTGCATTACCTGCCTCTCGCCTTTGTTGCCACATCTTACAATACAGAGAGCCCCGCTCCCGGAGAATATCCAGAACCCATGTTTATCGAGGTTTGCTGCTGCGGATTTAAACCGTGTTACTGCGGCCTTTTCCTCCTTGGTGAGATTCATGAGTTCTTTTACTTCGTCGTCCGTGTATTCCATCTTTCACCCCTCTACCAAGTCCTCTAACTCATCCTCGCTACAGCACATGCTTGGAATGCCCGCGAAAATCTCCAGGTATCGCGGATGGCGGCATACCGGCCAGTAGCCATACTGATATCGCTCATGCTCACACTCGCCACCCTTAATGCAAGCACAGTTGTAAGGGCACTCCTGAATCCACTGATCCATGAGTGCTCCGATATCGCGCCATTCTCCGGCAGAGTCCTTTGTTTGGAATGATACTTCGACTTCTTCCATTTTACTCCTCTCCTTTCCGTTCACGCATCTGCTTCTCGTGCTGGATGTATCCCATAAGCCACGCTTCCATCCGCCTCTCGTAATTAGTCTGCCCATGAAAGGCCCGCACAGGATCGCGGGGTTTATATCGTCGCCGGCGGTGCATCTTACCTCTCACGCACACCCATCCTTACTCCTCGCCCGCCGGGAGCCTTCGCACGATCCGCAATACCTGCACCCCTGCCAACCCGATAAAAACAAACGTGCAGACCCATGCTGATAGAATGGCGTCCTCAGTGTGGATTAGAATGCCGGGATAGATGAACTCATAGTATATGGCAAAAGAGATCCCCGTAATCGCCATCCCTAAAAGAATGCTGAGGGTTTGGATAAGACCGCTATCCTTACGATACCCCGCTTCATCATTGATCCTGTATTTCAGGATCATCCGGGTAACTGCTCCAAATTTCAGCCACTTAAACATCTCTTGTCACCTACGCACAGATACCTTTGGCGATGCAGAACTCCACTAGGGCCCTGGTCGTATGTTTTAGTTTGTCAGCGGTTGCCCGTGTGATAGATTGCCGATTGACTAGATCCACTGCTGCGTCCGGATCTAGCGGCAAATTTTGGATACCCAGAGTGGATAGCCGGCGGGCTCCAGAGATCATACCTCTGATGGTTGAGGGAGCATAGCACCCTCGACCCCACAGATATTGCCCGTAATCGCGGAGGAGGTCCTCTGTAATTTTAACAGTCTCCATTGTCACCTACGCACACCTGCGGATCTCGTCCTGCGGGGATAGGATCGCCTCGTCGGGGGCATGCTCATCGCATACATATATGAGGCGGCCGGATACTCCGGCCCCTCGGCACTCAATCTCCCAGGTCGCTGGCCGGTGGCAACCCTTGGTGTCGCAGGTTTCGCAGACGTACCCCTCTAACGCGATCCTGTCGTGGATCAACTCGTGCAGCCGGAGCAGCCCCCCCCAATCTATGTTGAGCCGCCCCCCGGAGCCGTCCGGGTAGGTCTGCTGGATGCGGTATAGGGCCTGCTCCGGCGGGGCATCGGGCGCGCCCGCCTTGATGATCTCAAACGTTTCGTCCATTGTCCTTCACTCCTCTACCATCTTCTCTTTCCTTTCCCTGCTCTTTGAAGTAGATATAGAACCAAGGCTGCACGGTGTTGTTCTCGAACATGACGATCCGACCGCAACCACGGAGACAGACGGCGTATCGGCCGCGAACGACGTGCATCTTGCGCCCGCACTGTTTGCACCGCATCAGATCGCCTCCCATTCGTCTTCGTCAGAAAACATCTTGTCCCTCATTCAGTTCTTTTAGGTTTGTCCGCAGCCCGACCCCGGAGAGTAGCAGGAATACTCCAAACTGCGCTCCCAGGTAGAGCGAGCCGGTCAACGCTGCGAACGCAACCCAGGCACCGTTTCCGGCGATCCAGGTAGCGAACCCGGCGGCCCGCTGCAGGGGAGTGGGGCCAGCCACCAGAACCGCCCCGGCGATACCACCGAGCAAGCCGATGGTTTGCAGGGCGTTATTCAGCATTGTGCCCCCCCTGTGAGTCCGTTTGCGAGGTCGTGCGCCCATACTGATTGAGATAAGCCGCTCATGGGTGCCGCTCCCCCCTGTAGTATCCGCGATACCAGTTGCACACCGGGCACTGCCAGCCGTCATCCAGGGCGAGCATCTCCCCGCACCCGTTCGGGCACCCGGGGAGGTGGACGACCGTGGGCGCTCGGCACAGGCCCGCGATCCGGGATGTTTTCGAGCTCATCGGAACACCACCGGAGACTGACGCTCACGGAGCTTGGCGAGGGCGGCGCGGATGGCCGCCCGGCGCTCCGGGATCCGGGCCTGGCGCTGCAGGAGCCGATCCTGTTGGTTGGAGCTCATGAGCGCCCCCCCTGCAGCCGGTAGACGGGGATCAGGTTGTCGCCCCGGAGGAGGTCCGGGTTCCAGATCCAGAGGTCCGGCTCTAAGGTGCCGCTGAGTTTCCAGAAGCAGTCTGGCTCCTCTCCGATCCGCTCGTCGCTGATCCTGACCGGGGCGGTGCTGTCGATCGGGAGAATGAGTTGCATCCGAGTTAGGGTCATCTGTGGCACGGCGGGGGCGTGTAGGCCCCGGACGGCCGCGCAGAATTTGCGCGAGGCGACCCGCATCACGGCCCGGGGGACGGCGGGGGATGACATTATGCCACCCCGCTGAGTTCCGCGAGCCGCTGCTCGGCTGCGGTCCGGTCTTCGGTGTACTCCCCCGAATACTCTACATTGCCGCCGTGCAGGGGCTGCGCCGGATCCCGCAGACGACCGATGATATACACGCGCCGATCACCGAGAACCTGTGAGAAGATGCGCCACGGGCCGGGCATCAGAGCACCCCCGCGTCCTCATACGGGACGAGGATTGTTTGCCCGCAGCGGTTGCAGGTGAATTGGACGAGCCGGTCCGCCTGGAAGAAAGTCTCCCGCGCGAAGTGTCCCCCGCAGTCGCAGGGGTGCCGGGTGGCCCACCGGCGAGCCGCCATGAAGCGGGGCCGGGAGACCCGGGCGGTCGGTGAGGGGGCGGCCATCATTGGGCGATCCCTCTGATACGGTCTTCGTTCGGGGGTCTGTGCAGCTGCTCGTTCTGAGCCAGTAGGCTAAAATAGCAGGGATTACTATATGTTTTAGCCTCATTTGAGGTGTTGTTCAACATAGTTTTTCACGCTCCGCGGGGGGAGACCTGGAATCTCACCCCTGCATTTCGCTTACATACTGTTCTAAGAGAGTATTTTATATAAGCGTTGTGATTTGTTGTGACCCGATGTGAATAGATAGGGTTATATGTTACCTGATGGAACATACTACCTATGCCAGAAGAAGAAACACTCACGATCAAAGAGGTTGCGAGGTTTTTAAGAGTACATCAAAACACTGTGTATGCCCTCATCAAGGAGGGGAGCCTTGAAGCCTCCAGAGTCAGGCGACAGTATAGGATTAAAAAAACAGATCTGATGAATTATCTCAACAGGTAAGGGTTCCAGGCCCTTGTGAGAATATGGAGCGTGTTAAATATGACATACGGAGAGTCCTTAAGATTACTACCCCCAACTCAGTATAACCGCGCGTATCGAGTGAGTCCCTGTGCAGGGTGCCCGACCAGGTTCACCCCCGGGTGGTGCGAAGCTCACCAACGGTGGATGTCCCAAAAATGCCAAGAAGGGCAGATACCGACCCGGAAAAAGAGGAGGGGGTTATGATCGGGGACGGATCGGAAGTAGAGATCACCCCCAACGACTACAAGAAGGATCTCCCGACCCCATCAAACCGGCACCCCTGCCGGATATGCGGCAGACCGGCAAATTATCGAACTCCATTTGATCCGGTGACATTAAAGGCAGAATGGTTATGCCCGGAGTGCTACAAAGAGATCACTAAGCAGTTTGACGACCTCGACGACAAACCCGACGAGCCAAAGGTAAAGGTGATCACCGAGTACGCCGGCGAAGATCGGATCACCCACATGGAGAAAACGATCAGCACCGGAGTACGGAGAGGGAGAGATCGGGAGAGCATCTACAGCGAGGTTCTTTATGATAACGAGTGGATGTATAACCCTAGATTCACCCCAATGGAGCTACAAGAGCAGTTTGATAAGCTCCATACCGCAGCCCTAGGTACTCCTGAAATCCAGATCGGAGATATTGAGGCGGTCATATCAGAGGGATCGGGCGGTAAGAAATCATATCAGAACCACCCCGAGCACGGGATCATATTGTATACGGCCCGAGGATCCGCGAACGGCCCTATAGAGAACGTAGAGTATATTTTCTCATATCGGATCCGGTCTATTGAGAGAATCGAAAACCCAGCTGATAACATAGACGTATGCTATAATATCGTCTTTGAGAATGTCAAGAAACCGAGCCAGCGATTAAGATATGATGAACTCACCATCAGCCAGATCGCAAGCGATATTATCAGTTCCAAATCAGGTGTAAAGAACAAACAGCGACTGCATGAAGCAATATCATCCCTGATCAACGAGTATGAGGCGCGAGAACTGATCAAGGTGAGCAGCCGGATCCCCGCGACAGGGTTTTTTGAGGATGGAAACGGCGCTTTGCAGTTCCACGAGGGGAAGAAGCTGAAACTATCCCTGCCGAAGCACAACCCCAAGAAGGCCGCCAACGCGCTCGAAGTGCTCAATGATATAATGGCTTTCCACAGCTACAGCGACCGAGCATTAACGATCCTGTACCAGATGGCATACAGCCCGCTCGGGTTCATCCGCAAGACCTATGGGAAAGAAAATAAGATGGTCATCGCCCACGGAGAACCGCACACCGGCAAAACCTACTTGTGCCGTATTTGTGGGTATTTTTGGGGATTATCCGAGACCGATTCGGTTATCGCAGCCGGGAAACTCACAGCGCCACAACTCGCAGAGCACTTAAACAAGACCACGTTTCTGATCACCCTGGATGAAGCACGAAACACGATAGGGGATCCTAACATCGTGGAGATGTTGAAATCCTCGACCACAAACACGCGGATTAAAGACCGGATCCGGCCCGAGCAGGGATACAGGATGCAAAGCCTATACGCCTATGCGACGGTGACCTTAACCACGAACTTTATGGTGCAGCTCCATGCAGGGATGCAAGACCGCCTGATCTCGTCGGAGTGGTTGACTGATGCAAAGCGAGCCCCCGAAGAGGTGGAGAGATTCGAGGAGGTGGTTAACCAGAACAAAGAAGATCTCTCATATATCGGTGCAGCCCTTAAAGCGATGTTTTTAGAGAGATGGGAAACCATAAAACCGCTCTTGTTCAAGCCGGATCAGATAGATATCGGCATGGAGATCATGAAGAGGTTATATCAATACCTCGATCTTCCGGTCCCGGAATGGATCCGAAAAGTCACCGAGACGTACGAGATCGACAGCCCCGATCCGCTCGATGTGTTTTTCGGATATATGCGACAAACCTACCTTGAAAACATCAGGTTATACGATAAAGGGTTGTTAACGATGGATCTATCATGGGAGAGCCGTTTAATCCAGATGCACCGAACAGGTATATCCCCAGCTCACACAATCAGCATTACAGAGAAATACATTGCTGTGGTTCCGTCGATTATTCAGGACATCAGCAGGGAGAGAGGGTACGACCTGCCAGGGGGATTGAAGAACCTCCAGTATAAGATCCCGGGTGCAAAATATCAGGTATACCGGAGAACAAAAACACTCATGATCCCTACGGCAACCTTCGTGGATTACATGGCCCCGCTCGTGTTGGGCGAGGGAGATATACAACCTTAATTGTTTTTCCACAACCTTATTTTCAAAATTTGTCCTCCTATTCAACCTGAACAACCTGGATTAATATTCCAGGTTGAATGAGATAAATACGTCGATAAAAATAATTTACTGGTTTTTTTAGAAAAGAGGGATAAAAAGATACATCATATATCCATTCAACCTATTCAACCTGGTACAGAAGAAGCGGGTATGTCGATCACAAAGGTATGGGTTGTTCAGGTTGAATAGGTTGAATAGGTTGTTCAGGTTGAATAGGTTGAATAGGTTGAATATAGTACAGTACAATATAGTACAGTACAATACTACTCACCCCCCCGGCCCCGGAAAATCCGCGACCAGAACCCCTCTTTCGGTGCCGGCAATAGCGGGATCCGCTCTAACAACGCCCGCCGCTCCCCCTTCTCCTGGTAGATCAGATCGCGCCAGACCTCTTCCCGGCGCTGTGCGTCCTCAATCACCCGCTCCTGTGCGGCAATTTTCGTCTCCGCAACCGCTAGCTCCCCCCGCACCCGTGCGATAACATCCAACAGCCGTTGCACCTCCCCCGGGCGCGCGGATTCCTCCCCCGGAACAGTACCCTGATCAGGTAGAGGTGCCGCACCCTCCCGCTCCATCTCCAGCCGGGCGACCTGCACATCCCGCTCCTGCACCCGGGCGCGCAGATCAGCCACATCATTTTGGAGCCGATCCACATCACCTGCCGCAAGCGCCCGGGCGAGCTCCTCCTCCAGCCGGGCGACGGATGCAGACAGCTCCTCGATCCTCAAATTTTTCGCCGCGAGGATCGTCCCACTCTCCCCCTCCAGGATGGCACTCCGCTTCTGGGCCTCGCCCCGAGCCTCGTCCAGCAGCCGGCGCAACCCCTGTATCTCATCTGTCTGGCGCTTGATGATCGTGTCTCGTTGTGTCAGTTCTTCGGCGTATTGCGTGAGGATCTTGTTTTGCGATGTGAGTGTGGATTCGATGAGCATCCCGGCGTACTCCGCACGGGATTCGTGGTGTGCTTCTGCCGATGTGTCAAGATGTTTGACTACATCCTCGGCTAGATTTACCGTAATTCGCATATACAGAAAAGAACGGCATCAAAGGATTAAAGTGTCTGTGCCCGCGCTTACATCCAATAATGTGCGGCGATATGCGCGAGATTCCAGATCGGCGGCACCGCGTACATCAGCAGCACCACGGCCCACGGCCCCCATCCGCTCCCCGGCCGGAGGCGCTCACACCCTCGAGACAGCGCCAGGACCCCGACGAGCAGGGCCGCGACGAACGGGGTCTTATAGTGTATCTGTGCCAGCGGATCCCCGGCGATCGGGGCGATCGCAGGATTGAGCTCCGGCATCCCCAGGGACCAGAACCATACTGTTGTCAGGATATCGGCCGCCAGAAGTCCAGTGAGCGCGAGGAAACAAAAAAGGAGTGTTTTAGGGCTCATCCTGATCCACCTCTCTGACATTCTCAGAGATACATCCAAACCTAGATATAAATATCTTGCGCTGTCCGACGCCGGAGAAACAAGATCCACGCGCACACGCGCCCCCAGGAACCCCTATTCGGAAAATGCCGCGCGAGAGGAACAATTCCCCACAGGCAATGTATTTATGCCTCGACTCCCATAGATTCAATTGTCGGCCGGGGCAGACGACAGACAGGTCTCGATCTACCTCTTTGACCTCCTGCCCCACATTCCTCCTGATCTCCCCGCACCGGACAGAAACCCTTTTCTCTCTCTCTCCCGCGCACTCCATGATTGCGGACGGAGCAGCCGCAAGGCGTTTCATACTCCTCGCCTAAATTCTACCCCTCACATCGGACCAAAAGGCACAAGGGTCCACCACAACGAGCCTCGGCTCTCGAAACCTATATTTCCCCGGAGCGCATCATCTTCATCATATGATGTGCGCGCACCACATCCCCCCGGCGGCACGTTCTGCCGAACATCAGTGTTGTCATCAGAGCGTGATCGCCCGGGTGCGGTACCGGAGGGAGGTGCGGTAGATGCAGCGCAATCTCTTCCTCTGCATTCTGGTCGCGTGCCTCTTCCTCATCGGCCCGGTCGCAGCGATATCGTACAGTAACGAGATGAGCGAATGGATCAACACTGGCGGCTCAATGAAGGTTTACACCTGGGGGACCGCCGGGTCGTCAGGGCCCGTTAACGTGATACAATTCGCTGACATCACTAAATATCAAACGCTAAATTATGTAGGGATTGATATTCCCGGCAATGTGGGATCAGGTAGGGACGAGGGTAGGTATTCGTTTACGTACACTCTGGACGGTGTTGTTCACGACGGGGTTTTCTACCTTAGTTATAGTCGGAATGCCCTTGGCGGCATCACCGCCACTCGATATACATTATTCTTCTATGACTGGAATATCGGGACCCTTACCGGAGAGGTTAAGGTCCCATTATCAGAGGTCTTGTTTTACTCGAAGTATTGTTATAACAGACAGACGGAGGGGTATGAAACCGATCAGGGTATCCGGCTGCGGAGTAACAGTTCTAGTTATCCATTTCAGATTGCAGGGGACTATATACGGTACTCTATCACTGTCAGTTCCGGCATCGACTGGAATAACCGGATCACCATCTCCGACAACTACGGTGGATCCGATCTCAACGTGGCCCTCCAGCGCGAGTACGGGGCCAAAGCCTACGGCTCCACTCTGAACATCCAGAGCCCCACCGAACCACTCTACTCTTCGTTCGGCACCACAGATGTGAGTTTACTTTATCCCGCCGATAACGTCGTGATGATAAATGTCACCTCTCCGAGCGGGCAGATCTACTCCTACCCACAGGCCCTCTACACCCCCGATGAGCCCGAATACAGCCCGCCGCTCTACGGCGAAGTCATCGACATCTACACCGGGGCTCCCATCAGCGGCGCCGTCATCACCGCGACCCAGAGCACCCTCGGCAGAACCCTCGTGACGACCTCGGACGCCTCCGGGAAATACACCATCTCCCCCGGCCCCGTCGCCGGCTACCCTATCACGATCTCAGCCAGCGCCGCCGGTTACGAGAACACCGGACTCAATTTTGCCGAGGTCCCCCGCTGGTCCTCGTGGTACGTCCCTCTCTATATGGTCTCCACATCACCCCCGGATATTCCCACCGATCCGGAAAAATCCATGCTTTACGGTTACGTTATCACTCAGGGTAGTCAGCAGCCGATCCAGGGTGCGTCCGTCACCCTCTCCGGCGTCGGCAGCACCACGACTAGCAGCACCGGGTTCTTCGTCTTTAACAACATCACCGCCGACACTTACACCATCAGCGCCTCCGCTCCATACCACACCCCGCTCTCAGAATCCGTCACCGTCGGAGCAACCGCCACCCAGCACAACCTCGCCCTGGAAGGCACCCACTCCCTCACCGTCACCGTCAAGGACGCCAACGACCTCACCTTAGTCCCCGGCACTACAATCACTCTCAGCGACAGCCAGACGGCCACTGGCCAGAACCCCGCGGCATTCAGCGTTGAATACGGCCAATACACGGTCTCCGTTGCCGCCGAAGGATATTACCCCGGCTCGCAGTACGTATACATTGAGCGGACTGGCACCACTACAGCCACCGTCTTGATGACCAAAATCCCGCCGGACCCGACCCCTCCGGAAATGCCCAACTACCCGCCGCACAACGTCAAATTCACCGTGCAAACTCTCCTCGGCACCCCCATCCCCGGCGTCAACGTCACCGCCCAGGGGATCCAGCAGACTCCCTCTCAGAACATCCTGGAGCGCTTGCTCGGCATCAACACAACCTCAACCCCGATCAACACTGAGCTCATGAGCGGCACCACCGACAGCAACGGGGAGATCAATTTCATGATGGTGGAGGCGGTCAAATATCAGATCTCTATTTACAAGCCCGATGTCGTCAATCAAACCCTCGAAATCTACCCCAAAGAAGACACCTACCCGATCATCATCTCCACCGCCGGCGGCCCCCTCCTCCCTGACGCCGGGGACGCTCTCCGAGACATCCGCATCAACGTCACCACCAGCACCGAAGGCGACACAGGCCACATCCTCGTAGACTACAACGACACCACCCGCAAGACCACGAGCCTCACCATCCAGGTCACGCAGCAGAACACCACCAATACCTCGGCACCGGAAGACGTGATCGCCTCGCACACCGTAGCGAACGACGCCAACGTCACCCACACCTTCGACCTCTCCGTCTACAAAGGGCAATCGTTCTTCGTCCGGTTCGAAGCAGAGCACCCCGACTTCGGCACCGTCCACCGAGACTATGCTGTCGCGTTTAAAGGCGTCCGGGTCCCGCTCGGCCCGCTCCCGGACGGCCTATATATCTACGTCGCCGGGTTCGGCCTCATGCTCCTCGGCGGCATCTTCGGCGCGACCAGCGCCACCCGGGGCGTAGTCGTGATCGCCCTCGCCGGCTGGCTCTTCTGGGGCTTCGGCTGGCTGGACGATCTCGGACTCATCGCCCCGGTCTCGCTCGGTCTCGTCAGTACCATCGCGGTGATGGGTGTCATCGTCACCCGATACCGGGAGGAGGGATATCAATGAGTAGAGCCTATACCATCGCATTAGCCCTCTTTGCCTTCGGCTTCGTCGTCGGAGGCGTCAACGCGCTCGGCATCTTCACCACTGCGCTCCCCGGCAGCGACATGGCCCTCGGAGAGTCGCAGGTGATGGAAATCACTGCCGGCGCCACATCGGGCGGGGCCTCGCCCCTCTACCCGATCACCGTGTTGTTCACCCTCGGCGGCGTATTCTTTGAGGCACTGAAAACTGCCCTCACAATCATCCCGCTCTTGACCAGCTACGGCATAGATCCGATCGTCGCCATGATGTTCCAGGGCCCCATCTGGCTTGTTTACACCGTCGCCGTGGTGCAGTTCTTCACCGGGCGGGGCCTGAAGGGGAGTGAGTGACGTGCGGCATCACATCATCTTGATCCTCATCGGCTGCCTCCTCCTCGTCGGTGTAGCATCTGCATACGATGAGAACGCATCATTCCGCCCCAAAGCCACGGCCCCCATCCCCACTCTCGATGAATCTCCCTACCTGGCCCTCATCGAAGCCTTCGGCGGCAACAACCAACTCAACGAGACCACCGAAGGGGTGGACTGGCTCGGCATGAAAGACGCCGCAGAGCGCCCCTATACCGACGCGATCGGGCCGTTCTTCTACGTCATCGTCTTCGCTATCCCCTTCCTGATGCAATGGCTCCGGCAGGGGAGCATGGCGGTGCCGGCAGCGATCGGGATCATCCTGGGCGGGATCATGCTGGCGAAAACCCCCGCAGAATACCACCTCGCCGCGATCGCGTTCATCGCGCTTAGCATCCTGGCGGTCGTGTGGGGAGTCATCAAGGATAGGAACTAGGAGCGAGAACATGATGCCAAAACTCTATTTCGGGCGCCTCACACTCTACGATGAGGAGGGACGGATCTACGACATCAAGAACACCAAAGTCTCCCGGGCAATCCCCGAGATCAACCAGATCCTCCAGGCGCGAGGGCTGGATATAGAGCTCACGCTCACCGGGGTGGAACGGTGATAGCCACATCCCTCTTCATCGCCCTGCTCCTGCTCGACGCGGCCCTGATAGCAATCGCCTTCCTTGCGACAGATAACCGCCTCTTCATGGACATCCTCTCGGCGGTCGGGGCCGCGATCCTCTCCTGGTATCTCGCCCTCGTCACCCTCGGCGGTAATGTAGGCGACATCACCACGGTCGCGCTGACTACAGCAGCGAACATCACCACGAACATCACCACGATCGAGTACGGCACCCTGACTGCAACCACCGTAGACCCCGCGCTCGGTCTCCTCCTCTCCGGGATCGCGGCAGTCATGACGATCGTATCCCTGGCGCTCATCATCTCACTCGGCCTCGAAATCATGAAGGAGCTGCAATAATGGCAACCGGACTCAACACCATCCTCGGGGCGGCCCTTGTGGTCTTCGCCCTGGTTATCGGCCTCACGTACGGCATCAGTGCGCTCGGGGCTGCGGACAGCGCGACGAACATGACCGACTCCCCGTATGCGGACCAGTACAACGCCACGGTCGGCGCATCAAGTGCATCAATCTCCCTAATCTCCTATCTGCCGGTGATGCTCGTGATCATCGCGCTGATCGCCGGTCTCATCATCCTCCGCCGGCTGATTTGACCGGCCCCCCCTCCCCCTCCCCCATTAGGCGGGAAACCTATAAATAATCGAAAGGACGATATACTCTCCATCGGAGGTCATCAAAAACACTTTGCTTGAGAAACCTCTCAAAACCTGCACCGCTCTGAAGCAGTGGGCAGAGGAAGCGCAGAAGAATCTCTTTTCCCGGCGCATGAACGAGTCCGGAGACACCATGATTGACGTCGCTGTGACGATGGCGATCGGGCTGATCGTGCTCGTGGCGGTATTCTCTCTCGCACCCCTGATCGGGTCCAACATCGACGGTGCGGCGTCGATCCCCGCCGGCTCGCAGTGGAATGCCACCGAGAACACGGAAATCCCCACGGGTGTCGGCATCTGGGAACAGAACGCCAGTCTCCTGACGCTCGCCGTGATGGTCTCCATCCTTGCGATGATCATCTGGGCCATCATGAGGATCCGGGGCAACAGCGGGTCTGGAGGCGGGATCTAATCCCCCTTCCATTCCTCCATAACACTATGACTACGCAGGAGATTTCATGGATGGTTACGACTCCCCCGACTTCCCGGACCAGAACGATTGGGGCGGAGAGTGCGGGGTCGATTACGGCACTGACCCTCAGCAGCACCCTGCAGCACCTACCGGCCGCCCGGCCGTCCCTTACGTAGCCGAGCACTACAACTATCTCGAAAGCCTCTATTCTTCAGATTATCGCCCCTTCTTAATCGAGCGCATCAATGGCAGCCATCTCTCTCCCGGGGCGAAGCGGGCCTTCATCTCGACGATCCTCAACTTCTTCTCACACACGGCACTTCTCTCCTACCAGCGGGACGCAGAGATCGCAGAGATTGACCTTGATATCGCCCTCAACCTCCTGGCACTCAACTGTAACAAGGTCGATATCAACCTCCCCGAATACCCGCACCTGATAGAGCTGATCCGGGCGCACTTCAACCGCTTCATCGTCAGCCGCACCCTCGGCACAGAGAGAGAGCGGATCCTGCAGAACAGAACAACCTATGAGAGCGTATCGAAGATCACCAATGACGAAGAACAGAAACGAGCAAAGCGCGGGCTCGGCATCATCAGCCGGGTCTTCGGCGGAGGTGACAACTAATGCCGATGGTAATTGACGACCTGACCCTCATCGCCGGTGGACTCATTGCAGCCGGCGGCTATGTCGGCCTCGGCCTGATCGTCTCCGAAGTCTACAAGTGGATCCCCGAATGGCGCATCCTCTCCCAGGCGAGGAAGAAGAACCTCCCGGTCTTGGCCCTCACGGTCCCCGGCACAGGGGAGACGGACTTGATCTTAGGCGGGAAAGACGAGAAGGGCGATCCGGTCTTCAGTGTCAAAGGCCAGTCGTTTGGTATCCAGGTAGACCCGAAGTTCAGCGGGCAGATCGCCCCCGACCGGCTCGCAAAAGGGCTGCGGGTCTACCACTACGGCACCACCACCCCGCTTGCCCTCGACGGCCGGCACTGCATGTCTCTCCAGACAGTGATCTACACGATCCGGACGGAGTTCCCACAGCTGCAATTCCTGACGGACGATCAGGTTCTGGCGCTCCTCGACACGCCCCGGAACGACCTGGAGGAATACTGCGAGTCCCTCTACGAGATGACTGCCACAACCGCCGTGCAGTTCGACATTCACGACGCTCGCGCACTCATGACGCTCATCATCGACGCCCAGGACCGCACCGCAGAGGTGGAGGTGCCGTCGAGCGGGATGTACTCCTATGCCTATGCGTTCAAGAACATCCCGACCGCCTACCTCTCGCAGGACCTCCATCAGTACGGCCTGCTCATCGAGCGCAAAGTCAGAAAGCAGATGGAGGACTTCGCCAAGAAGTTCGGCCTGATCCTGACGGTGGCGTTCGCGGCACTGATGATCATCATCGGCGGCGCGGTGGCGCACTCGATCATCACGTGAGGCAAACATGGCAGAGTCTCTCCCGACCCCCAGAACCGAGCGGCCCGCGATTGCGACCGTCATCGACGCCGCATACATCGCCACAGCTCGGCAGGGCACCCGCCTCCGCCTCTACCTCATGGATCCCCGGGGGCCGATCGCCCCGCCCTTTTTGGAGTTCTATGAGTGTTTCTCGGCGCTTTTCACCCTCACCTCTCCCTACCAGGAGATCGTAGATGAGGAGGATGAAGAGAGCGGGGCGCTCCTGAAGAGCATCCGGTCGTGGATAGATCCCCGGAACCAGAACATCACTAAGGGGCGGGCGGTGGCCGGGATTGAGCTATTCGAGAAGTGGCAGCGGATCCTTGCACGGAGGGATGTGATCTCATGGCAAAGGTAAGCCTCGGAACGCCGCCGATGGCGGCAAAGGACGAGTATCTTCACAGTCATTTCATCTCATGGAACGCCCTTGAGCAGATTATCATTCAGATGACGAACATCCGGGACCCCCGGATCCCGATCTTCACTGACCTGATGATCTCGGCAGTCACCGACGAAGGGATGCGGGAAGTCTTCAGGGTGAAGAAAAAGCAGTACTACGAGGAGAACCTCGGAGAGTACAAAAAGCCCTCAAACGATGACGAAGCGACAGCGATGGTGAACGCCTGCACGCGCGTCCTCGGAGATGTCCGGAGCTGGTACGATAACATGCTCGGCGTTACAACCGTGATGACCTATGGCGTGTGCGGACCTCAGCCGGGAGAAGAGGAAGACGAGGCCCGGTTCGGAGGGGGTGAGTGCGACGGCAGTGCCAATGGCGAGGTTGCCTCTGTCGACGTCGAGTAACCCCCCCGTCCCGCAGAAGGGCTCCGGACTATCCTATGCTGCTATGCGGGGCGGCTGTGACTTCCTGGCGCAGCGGTTCGCGCACACCATCACCGGACCGTACAAGCAGGATATCGCTATGCTCCTCCAAGGGCAGAAGGGCTCCGGGAAATCATATGCCTCGCTCCGCATCGCCTACAATACGGCCCGGTGCGTGGCAGAGATCCTCGACGACGACTGGCACAAGTGGACCAAATACTTCAGCATGAACAATGTCGCCATCATCGACCCCGATAGAGCATTTGAGATCATTGGAGAGGCGAAACCGTACAACATTTACCTCTTTGACGACATCGGGGTGGGATGGAACTCCCGATCGTTTGCGAGCAAGGCCAACCGGGACAAGAACGACATCTTCCAGATCAACCGTGTCGCGCAGACCGTGCAGATCCTCTCGATGCCGAATCAGTTCCTCCTGGACAAGGTGCCCCGGATGCTCTGTAACTATATGGCAGAGATGGACCGCTCGGAATACAGCAGGGGATTCTCCTTGATAAAGGTCTTTAAGACGAAGACCCTTTTCAGGCTTAACAATCAGCGTATCACACCGCACCTCGTCGCGGAGGACGGGGCGAAGATCACCAAGTATGTGGTCCACCGTCCCCCCAAGTTCCTGGCGATGCAGTACGACAAGATCCGGAAGGACGTAACCCGGAGGATCATCTCGGAGCGGGCGAGGCGGGAAGAAGAAGAGAAGCCGGCTCCAGGGCCTCGGATGACCTCGGATATGTACGATCGTGCCAAGAGAGTCCTGCCGGAGTACGAGCGGTGCCGGCTTATCGGGATGGCACACAAAGAAGCCCTCAAAGAGATCGGAGTACCAGACCGTACCTGGTATCGGTGGAAGACGCGAGGGGTGCTGCAGGAACTCGGTTACAGGGGGGACTAAAACGCCTGCCGCCGCCGTCACTCCGGCTCGGAATACGAATTATATAGTTTGTACAGGCTTGAAACTCTCTTTTTCCCCGACCGGGGCCGAAGCGAGGTTGAAATGAAAAACGACGAAGGCATTGCATATGGGTTAATCGCGGTCGTGATGTTCATCGGAATGGTCGCGCTGATCTTCATCTGCTTCACCCCGGCACTTAACGGGGCGATCGAGGCCGCCAACACCCTCATAGGTGACGGTAAGGTTGGCGTGCAGACGGCCGGAGCGGTTGGGTGGTCGTTAGGATGGTTCGCAGCTATCCCGATCATCGGGCTCCTCGGTATCGGGTACTGGGCATACATCAGGGCGCTGGAGGAGAATCCAAGTGACTAGCTTCAGCGCCGTGTGGCAGGGGTTCATTATCATGATCGTGACGATTGTGATCGGCGTTATGATGAGCCTCGCTGGCGGGACGATCCTCGATGCACTCGTGGACGGCTTCACGATCGCCGGCGTCTATGATGTCCCGGCAGAGTGGGACCAGAGCGGCACGATCAACCTGGTGATCAACATCTACTACTTCCTGATGTATGTGATTCCCGTGCTCGGCGTGGCGATCTTCGTGGTGACGCTCCACCAGCGGAAGCGGTACGACCGATACGGGGACGACTACTCAATCTATGAGGGGCGGTAAGGATGGTGCTCGATTGGTTCGTGCAGCAGGGCCGGAACGTCCGGCAGGCACTCACCCCGAAGCAGCAGCCGGTACAGGCCCCCGCACCGACCCGGCCGGAGCCGGCGACGGTGTTCTACGGTCGAGGGTACTCCCGTCCTGCCGCCGCAACCCCGGCCCGGCAGACGGCCGCAAAACCCGTGCAGCCGGTGCAGCAGCTGAAGAAGGCACTCGCCCCGAAGCAGCAGCCGATCGCGGCCCGGCCGGTGCAGCCGAAGCAGCAGGGGATCCCGCAGGACATCTCCAAACCGATCTATGATGCCGGGGTAGGGGCGAGTCAGTGGTGGACGAAGAACGCAGCGCCGGCCATATCCCAGGCGATCGACTCGCTCCCCTACCTCGGCCCCCGGACGCTCCACCGATTTGAGGGTGGGCAGGTCGTCCCGGTGACGGCCGGCCCGCTCACCGGAGGGGGCACCCGCCTCCGGCCGAACTGGGAGGGGGATATCGGGCACGATCTCGCCAAAGGTGCAGCGGTTGATATGCCGCAGCATACGATCGAGTTCGTCACCGCTGCCCCGCTCGGCGCTGAGCGAGCGGCACGGATGGCTCTCCGGGACCCGGCCGGAGCTGCAGGGATGACCGCCGGCGGTCTCGTGGCGGTCGGTGCGGGGACCGTCCAGGCCGCACAGGAGAACCCTGCCCGGTTCGTCGGGGAGATGGCTGCCGGCGTGGTGATAGGCGGGAAGACCGCTCCGCTCAAGCAGCGGGCCGGAGCTACGGCCCTGCGCGGTGTCGCGCACCTCGATCCGTTCTTCGAGCGCGGGATGAATGTCTACACCGGAGCGCCGGGGCCGATCGAGGCGATCACCCGTTGGCAGAACCCCCTGGAGTATCATCCCACTCTACGAGGGTCCACGAAGTTTGAGCTCGCCCCGGACATCTTCGAGATTCCCCGGAACTACTATCACGGCACTTCCCGGGACTTCCTGGAGTTGGGGGTGAAAGAGGGGCGGCTGGAGGTCGCTGGCCACAAGCCCACCGCGATCCCGGAGACCCGGGCGGCCGCTGCCGCCCTGGAGCGGGGCAAGGTCGATCCGGCGTTCGGTGCCGTGGAACACGCGCTCTTCCTCGGGCCGCCGGATACCGGATACGGCCCGTTCTCGTCGGGAGGGTTCCTGAAGGTTCGCGGCACCGTGCGGGATATCCCCGATCGGCTGGCCTCGATGGCAAAGGAGCGGGAAGCCCTCCGGCAGAGCGGGGAGCGAGTCCCCCGGTCCCTGCAGCAGCATCTCACTGTCGCGGCATACAAGGAGTACTTCAACGCTCCACGAGGGGAGATCCTTGTCTCTCCAAAACCGATATCGGGATTCGAGTGGAAAGGGCTGCCGGAACATGAGTATGTCGTGAAACCCGGAACGCGGCTGTATCCGGTGCATAGCGGCCGGTCCCGGTTCTTCCAGCGGTTCGGCGTGACCCGGGGGAGTTCCTACACGATCCACCCGGCAACGGGGGAGTTCCTGGAGATCATGGAGTTCTCGACCAGCCCGGTCCCGCAGGCACCACCGCCCCCGATCCTGATTGACATCCCGCGGATCCGGGCGAAGCTGCCGAGCCTGCCGGATCTCACCTCTGGCCCGCTGGCGGCCCCAGCTGCAGGAGCGGCCGAGGCGAGCCGCCGCCGGCGAGGGGGGGTGACGGTGGAGGAAGTGCTCGCCGGCCCTCCGACTCGCCCGGCCTCCGGCCGCCGGGACGCATCTGGCACTCGAACCCGGGGAGTTATGGATGTGCCCAAAGGAACGTTCACCGTCCGGCCGGCCCGGCAGACTCGGCCGACCGAGGCCCGGGGGAGCGGTGCGGTGCGTCCGGAGCGGGCATCCCTCGACCGAGCGATACGCGGCCCGGACCCGGAGATCCGCCCCGGTCGCCGGGAGCCGGATACCGTCCGCCGTGAGACTCGCCCGTCGCGGCCGTGGGAAGTGGATCCCCGGCCCCCGCGCCCCCGTGTAGGGGGGCGGGGCGGTGGTCGGCCCCGGGACAGCGGGATCCCCGGCAGGGTCCCGGGACTCTTCCGGGACGAGCCAGCGCCCCGGGGCTTCCGGCTCGATGAGGCGGAGCGGTCGGGAAAGAGGAAGGGGCGGCGTCCGGCGCGGGACCCGTATGATTGGATCGTGCGAAACCCCGTTCCGGATATCGAGTTCTCGCTAGGTAGGGCGGGGTCGTTCGACGCTCCCGCCCGGCAGAAGGGGAAGAAATCCTCCCGCCGGTCCCCGGTGGCCGGGCCGCCGGCGGACTTCTTCGAGGTCGGGGGATTCTAAGGAGATAGATGAGTATGGAAACGACAGAACAAACCGGTGAAAGCATTGTATTGCGCGCGATCAACTCCCTCGCAACGGAGATCGCCCACCGCCCGATCCATTGGGCGTACGGGATCGCCTGGGTTGCCGCGATCTACTCGGGATCCAGGGCTCTGAGCGGGGAGTACCCAATAGAGGCGCTGATCATCACCCTGATCGCCTTCCTCGGCCTGCAGGGAGTCCTCCTCTCGCGGGAGAATCGGGTGAGTGCCGGGCCGGAGTGATCCGAGCCCAAATCTTTGAGTATCACGGCGATTTAAGGGGGCGGGAAAAACGGGAGGATGTATCACTCCACCCGCCCGGAGATCGTCGGTTTTAAGGCGTCTGTGAAGGTGTTTAATCTGGGCGTTCTTAGGGCTCAGATTAAGAATTCGTCCAAAAATAGAAGAGAACGGCTATTTCCTGCCGTACAAGTAGTATCGTCCGTCTTCGTTCACCACGCGGACGCACATTCCTCTTGCTCGCAGCTTCTTTGCGGTTGTTTGTGCCTTCGCCTTCGTGGTTTCGGGGATGGGGAACCGCGCGTACAGTTTCCCGTCGAAGCGTTTTCGTGTTACTGCCGGGACCATGTGGATCACTTCTTTGCGATGTACAAATAAGTATAGCCCTTTTTGGTTTTCACCGTTCGGGCGCTGCAGTTACCCCGCCTGAGAACCCCTTTTGCCTCGTCCAAAACCCTCTTAGGCATCCCGGGGGAGTAAGAGGCCATCCGGGTATAGGTCTTTCCCGCGAATTTCTTTTTCTCGGGAGGGGCGTCGTATCTCCGCTTTACCATCCGGCTCCCCCTGATCAGACCCGGGATCCCCGGAGGTCCGATCGGTTCTTCCGCGTTTCGGTGTAGATCCGGCCGCTGGCGCTGCGCCGCTTGCCCGGCTGCATCGCTTTCCGCTTCTTGTCCCGGACCGTCGAGGAGGTTCCGGTCTGCTTGTACGTCGCCTTCAGGACCCGCCGTCCATAGGCACCGATCTTCGTCTGTCCGCTCTTCTTTTTGGTTGTGCTCGCCTTTTTGGTTGAGCCCTTCGCTTTTGCCATGTTACTTCCCTCTTTTTCGTTCGTAGGATTTCACCCGGATCCTCTGTTTCCGTCCGGGGACGCTTCGCAGATGACCTCTGACCCGCTGCTTACTCATTCGCGCACCTCGCCGGGCCACTCGGCCGCTCTAGTCCGATAGTGGGGTCTCGATAACGATAAAAGTTTCTCCCTGCTCCCCGACCGGGGGCCGGGGGTGTGCGGGGGAGAGGTTCGCCGGGCCGGCCGGGTTGCTCCGCCGGACCCCGCTAGCGGACTCACTCTCTCGGGCGGTCCAGCCGCACGGAGGAGTGCTCCCCCGCGTCTGGTGCTCCGGTGCTGTAGACCGGGCAGGCAATCCAGGTCGTCTCCCCGTCCTCCTCGACGACCTCGAGGACGCGGCCACAGACGGAGCACCGGAGGTCGCCGGTCTGCCGGAGGTCGGCGACCTGCTGAGAGGATACTCCCGAGCGGAGGAGGGACTCGGCGAGCTCACCCTCCTCGTCCCGGGGGGACGGGGAGGGGCGCCCGATCGCAGCGGTGCGCTGGAGCGCGGCGATGTGCTCCGCGAT
>ENA-UOOR01001417-UOOR01001417.1-fermentation-metagenome-genome-assembly--contig:-NODE-1417-length-28346-cov-5.519847_pt1 | contig 28346 bp, 17 predicted proteins | sample MGYA00245780_ERZ724029 | MGnify/ENA primary metagenome ERZ724029 (study PRJEB28704, sample SAMN03018315) | fermentation metagenome | biome: anthropogenic terrestrial biome; feature: soil; material... | reverse complement strand
GTCAGGTGTTTAAAAATAAGGACCGATTGATTTTGATTTTAGTCGGTTGATACTGATAGTTATACAAAAAGATAGAGATGATATTTGGACAGTGTATTCTAAACAATACTTGAACTGTGATAATGAAGGAAATATTATTACTAGAACACAGCGTCCCATGGGAGTTATTGATGAGTTTTCAAGCACCCAGGCATCTAAGTTATTATATAACATGAGACTGGGAGACCAATTTAATTACTCAAAGCCAATTGAGTTAATCAAATATTTAATAATCGGTATAGGCGCTTAAGTCGCTGTTAATTTAGAAATAACTGCTACCTTTGTAGCATGGGATTTAGAGAAAAGTATACGGGGGTGAATTCAATAGAATTTAATAGGTATTTTCAGAGCGACGAAGATTGTTTTCGTTATTTGTCTGCAATAAAATGGTCATCTGAAAGTCCGTACAAATGCAAGAAATGCGGTCATCTGAAGTATGGAAAAGGCAAAAAGTCATATTCACGCCGTTGCGCCAATTGTAATTACGATGAAAGTCCAACGGCAGGAACGATGTTTGACAAGATAAAATTTCCATTACTAATAGCGTTTCACATATGCTTTAAGATCAGTACAAAAAAGAAAGGAATGTCTTCCATGGAATTGTCAGAAGAGTTTGGATTGCGGCAGAAAACAGTTTGGGAATTTAAGTGGAAAATCCAACAAGCAATGACGAGCAGCCGTAAAAACCAATTATGCGGCAAAGTTCAAGTGGATGAATTTCTGATTGGCGAATACGAGGAAGGGAAAGTGGGGCGTAGTGGCGAGAGCAAAAAGAAGTTAGTTATAGTTGCACTTGAAATTCTGGAAGATAAAGGTAGTGTTGGGCGTGCTTATGCACAAGTAATTGATCGTGCTTCAAGCAAAGAATTCAGACCGTTTTTTGAGACATATATTAGCAAAGAAGCGCACGTTATTACTGACGTTTGGAAAGGATATTTGCCATTGAAAAAGGACTATCCAAACTTAGAACAAATACCTTCAGACAAGGGAAAGGGAATGCAGCAACTGCATATTCACATAATGAACATCCAGGGATGGTTGCGAGGGATACACCACCATTGCTCAAAGCAGCGGCTGCAAGGTTATCTCGATGAGTACCATTTCAGGTATAACAGGAGGTCAATGATGGGGTCAATCTTCGATTTACTCCTTAGGAAGATGGTCTTCAGTGAACCTATAAGGTTAAATAGAAGTAATATAACAACAGCGGTCTAACCGCCTATACCGAATAATGTTAAAGCGAACCGGGCTACTTTCTATGGTAGTAATGAGAGCATCACAGGCCCTTATACCTTACTGCCTTACAGTTCATCCCGAGAGTATTATACCATATCAACCGGGGTATATAGTGCCAATGTTACCCTTACCGATACGCACAAATACCGTTATATAAGGGTGGTGCTCAATCCCTATAGTACAAGCATTGCTAATAATGCTATTGGTGTACTTTGGAGGGATTTCAAACTCGGCTATCGTGAATTATCAGCACCATAGATAGTAAGAAAATAAATAGGAGTTTATGGGAAAAACCTGTAAACTTCTATTTTAACCCTTGTCCGTAAAATCCCTTCATCGGATGGAAGGCTGGGAACTTGATTTTTTAATCCCTGATAATAATCTTCATCCCGTTTAACAACTCTTTGACCTCAGGAATAATCCGATAGCTTTCACGGGTATTGTGCATGATTTTGGTTATATATGTTATATGCCGGAACGGATCACAATCGACAACTTAAGGATTGACGACTCCAACTATCCTGATGAGTATAACGGAGTGGCTATTTTTTCAAATTTCAATCGACAAATGACCGACGATACCTATGTCGAAAAGTTTCCGTATATTATCACCAAAGAAGTTATTCTCAAAGATGTCAAAACAGAAAGCGGTAAGCCGTTAAGAGTCAGTGATAATATCTATATATTTAGAAATGTGGAAAAGCGATAAATCTTACCTCTACCCCGTTTCTTGCATTTTTATACCATTTATTCGAGAGCAATTGTAGGGCGGCCAACACCAGAAACAAAGGATTGTTAGTTTTTTATTGTTTTTTAACTGAATTGATGATCCTTTTCTGTAAATTAACCATATCTTTGTTTGTCATTATGTAGGACATATCATACTTATATAACATATGGAAAAAAAAGCCTTCAAAATTGAAATCAAGAATGGAACAACAACACTTGTTGACCTAGCAGAAGAAGCGATTCTCAATTACATCAAAGAGAGCCAATTAAAATCTGGAGATGAATTCCCTTTTGATGAAAACCAACTTTCAGAACAACTCAGTGTAAGTAGAAACGTGGTTCGGGAGGCGCTAAGTAGATTGAACTCATTTGGAATAATCCACAGCCGCAAGCGGAAAGGGATATATCTACAAGAGCCAGACATGAAAAAAAATCTAAGTAGAATTGTTGACCCCCAACTTCTTAGCAAAGATCGTTATCTTGATCTGCTGGAATTGAGATACATGTTAGAGATTGGCATTATACCTTCTCTATTTGAGAATCTGCAAGATAAAGACATTGAAGAACTTTACGAGGCCCTTCCCCTCCATTTAATAAAAAACAAAGACGCGCGGTTTTCCACGGAAGATGAGATAAAGTTTCATACCATCATTTACAAAATTGCTAATAATCAGACCCTGATTGATTTAATGCAGATCATTATATCCATGCGTTTCCGGCTCTATGATAGTTCAGAATTTACAATTTTCAATGAAAACTTGACGAAAAAGAATTTGAAGGCAACCCATTACGATATCGTAAAAGCATTAGAGAGTCGAGACCCGTTACGGTATGAAGATATCATAAAAAGGCATTTGCTTCCTTACCACATGTATATTAAAGAGAAGCGTGAAAAAAGATAAAGAGTTGATTTAAAGGTAGAAAGGCATGGGTTTCTCGATTTTAGATTGGAGCATAGTTGTCGTATATATCTTGTTAATGTTATTAATTGGATATCTATCTTCCAGGAAAAATAAAACGGTTGAAGATTATATTTTGGGCGGCAAAACAATGAATTCGTTTTCGATAGGAATTTCATTGTTTGCCACCCTATTCAGTACGTTAAGTTACTTGTCTTACCCGGGAGAGATGATTAAATATGGACCCGTATTTCTCGCGGGGATTCTTGCTTTGCCAGTCGCGAACTGGCTCGTTGGAAGATTTCTCATTCCCAAATTCATGCAAATGAACGTCAAAAGCGCGTATGAAATTTTGGAAGTCAAGATTGGGCCTGCCACCCGAAATCTCGCGGTATTATTTTTCCTTTCGCTGCGATTTTTATGGATGACTACCATAATCTACGCGACAGTAGATGTTGCTCTCGTACCTATACTTGATATTAACCGTCCACTAGTTCCGGTTATAAGTGTTATTTTGTCCCTTCTAACCGTTATCTACACATCAATGGGAGGCATGAACGCCGTAGTTAAAACAGATGTTGTCCAATCTTTTATAATGTTTTTCGGCCTTATATTGACAATCATTTTTGTCCATGCCCAACTTGGTGCCGATCAGTCCCTCTTCGATCCTGAGATTTACACCCATTGGGAACCCGTTAACTGGGGAATACACCCGACTAAACGAATGACCGTGGGAAATATTTTTATTTTGATTTTAGTGATACAATTGTGTACCGCCGGATCAGATCAGATGGCAATTCAAAGATACCTATCCACGAAAAGCGTGAAAGATGCTACTTCATCGTACAATGTTTCTCTCTGGGGTGGAGGGCTTATTAAGATTCTACTGGCGTTCGCCGGCATCTGTGTTATGGCCTATTTTTTTCATAACCCGGAGATACTCGGGGATGGTACCATCACGGATAATGCAGACTCTCTATTCCCCTTGTATATCCGTGTAGGGCTTCCACCGGGATTAACAGGATTGATTACCGCCGGGTTGTTGGCCGCTGCCATGTCGAGCTTATCCTCCGGTTTAAATTCAACCTCTACCGTGATAATGGAAGATGTCATCAAAAAACGAAAAAAAGTTCAAGGTAAACTGGTCAATGAAAAAAGAGAATTTAAACTGATAAAAAGGCTAACCTTAACCCTTGGCATACTGGTCGCCCTTTCCACTTTTTTCCTGCCCTATGTCGCCGGCAACCTGTTTGATGTGATCCAACGAGTGGTAAACTTGGTGGTAGCGCCGCTTTTTGTTTTGTTCATAATGGCTCTATTCGTGCCTTTTGCTACAGACAGAAGCACGGTATGGGCAGGAGTAAGTTCATTAGTTATTGCAATTTTAATTGCTTTTTTCGAGATTTTTGGAATTTCCTCTTTGTGGATTACTCCCTTGTCCCTTCTTGGGGGAACAATTATAGGGATATTGCTTAGCTACGTTGGCAAAAAAACACGGATAATAATGCATAAATAGATAGATTATAAATAAACCTCAAATTATCTTGCCTATGGACGTAAAACAAAAATGTAAATTGAAAAATGAAATGTACGGTAAACAGTCTATAACGCGGTTAAATAAAAAAAGCCGAACGAATGGGCAAAAAACGTTCGGCTGACCAATTCTAATTACTGGGTTAAATTAATTAAAATCATTCAAAGTTATGAATAAATACTCTATTGATGGGAATGAGATAGTCAATAATATCAAACAAGTGTTAAGAAGTGCGGCGGCGACCTTAGTGATGCTGTTCTCTGCTATAGCCATTTCGCACGCGGTAAATGGTTATTCGAGTGGAAAGTGGATTGAGGAGGCAAGAGAAGCCGAAGATATTTATCAACAACAGCGAAGAGTCCGGGGTGTAGTAGCCGATAAGGAAGGAGAAGCCTTGCCAGGCGCTACCGTCGTTGTTGATGGTACCACGAGGGGCGTGATCACCGATATCGATGGCGCTTACTCTATTGATGTTAACCCTAGCGACAAGCTGGTTTTCTCTTTCGTCGGTATGGAAAACCAAACCATTGAAGTAGGAACCTCAACCACGATTAACGTTACGATGCAGGACAAAATCGATGAACTAGAGGAAGTGACAATCGTCGCTTTTGGAAAACAGAAGAAAGAGAGTGTCATCTCTTCTATTTCTACGGTAAATACAGCTGATTTAAAAATTCCTTCAAGTAATTTATCAACAGCATTCGCGGGGAAAATTGCCGGGATGATTTCCTACCAAACAAGTGGGGAACCCGGGCAGGACGATGCAAATTATTTTGTTCGTGGAATAACTACTTTTGGAACAGGAAAAGTTGACCCTCTCATTCTGATTGATAATATGGAGGTTAATTCAAGCGATTTAAATCGCTTGAATCCGGATGATATACAAAGTTTTTCTGTGTTAAAGGATGCTACCGCAACAGCTTTATATGGAGCGAGAGGAGCAAATGGTGTAATATTAATTACTACCAAAGAGGGGAAAGAGGGGAAAGTGAGAGTCTCATTGAGGGTTGAAAACTCTTTCTCTCAACCTACAACCGAAATCGAAATGGCAGATCCAATCACTTATATGAGAATGTCGAATGAAGCCTCACAATCTCGTGGAAGTTTAAATCCATTAGTGTATTCGAACGAGAAAATAGATAATACTATAAAAAACACCAATCCTTATGTATATCCTGCTGTCGACTGGAGAAGCCTAACTATTAAAGATTACACAATGAACCAACGTTTCAATCTGAACATATCAGGTGGAGGAAATATTTCCAGGTATTATATTGCAGGATCATTCACACAAGATAACGGAATTCTAAAGGTTGACAAACGGAATAATTTTAATAACAATATTAATTTAAAAAAATACTCAATCAGATCCAATATTAATATAAATCTCACCAAAACTACCGAAGCTGTAGTTCGTGTACATGGTGCCTTCGATGATTATATTGGTCCTATCAGTGGAGGGAGTACAGTGTATAGTCAAAATCTCAAGGTAAGCCCGGTCAGGTTTCCGGCATATTACGAACCAGATGAAACATATGCTTTATCTCAGCATATTTTATTTGGAAATGCCGGAGAGGGGGGTGAATATTTGAATCCTTATGCCGAAATGATAAAGGGATACAAGGAAACAAGAAATACAGTTATGATGGCTCAAGGTGAACTTAAGCAGGATCTTAGCATGATAACTCCGGGACTCGCTGCACGAATTTTAGCCAATGCCACATCATACTCATACTTCGATTTGCAACGTAGCTATAATCCGTATTACTATAATATTGCCAGTTACGATAGAGCCACAAATAAATATTCATTGGTTGAATTAAATCCTTTATCTGGAACAGAATACCTGGGGTATAGCGAGGGAGGAAAAAGCGTATCACGGCAATTTTATTCCGAAATGTCCTTATCATACGATAGGATATTTGATAGACATGGAGTAAGCGGAATGCTGATATTTTTAACGAGAGAGGAATTGACAGGCAATGCCGGCAATTTGTCAAACTCGTTACCTCATAGAAACCTGGGATTATCAGGCCGTTTTACATATAATTACGACAGTAGGTATTTCTCTGAATTCAACTTTGGGTATAATGGCTCTGAAAAATTTGACAAAAATCACCGTTGGGGTTTTTTCCCTTCATTAGGATTGGGATGGATTATTTCAAATGAAAATTTCTGGGGCGGGGATATTTTGGATAATATTTCTTTGCTAAAATTACGTGGGACTTATGGGTTAGTAGGCAATGATGCTATAGGGGCAGAACGTTTTTTTTACTTATCAAGAGTAAACATTGGAGGGGGTGAAGGGTATAGTTTGGGATATGACTTTAGTGGTAAAAGTAGAACCGGAGTCTCAATTTCACACTATTCAAATCCAGCTATTGGATGGGAGGTTTCTTCGAAAGCTAATTTGGCAATGGAGCTTGGGCTTTTTAAAGATAAATTCAACATTATCGCGGAGGTATTCAAAGAAAGAAGAACAAATATTCTTCAGACACGTGCAGATATTCCAACAACAATGGGGTTATGGAGCACGCCTCAGGCTAATATAGGTGAAGCTTCCGGGAGGGGTTTTGAACTTGAATTAGATTATAAACAATCTTTTTCCAATGATTTTTGGGTAACGGCTAGGGGAAATTTTACATACGCGCGATCATTATTTGAAAAGTATGAAGAACCTGATTATTGGTTTGCTCCATGGAAATCCAGAGTGGGACAACCTATTTCTCAACTGTGGGGATATGTTGCGGAAAGGCTTTTTATTGATGATGCTGACGTGTTGAATTCTCCTATTCAAGATTTTGGAGAATATGGCCCGGGTGACATAAAATATAAAGATATTAATAATGATGGTGTTATTAATACATTGGATCAAGTCCCTATTGGTTTTCCTACTACGCCTGAAATTAATTATGGGTTTGGTGCATCCATAGGGTACAAAAATTTTGATTTTTCGTTTTTCTTTCACGGATCTGCAAGGTCCTCTTTTTGGATCGATTCAGGCGCAATGTCTCCTTTTGTCAGGTCAGGACGAAATGAAACAGGTCTTGCCAAATTTATTGCAGATGACTACTGGTCTTATTCTACACAAAATCCCTTAGCCGAATGGCCGAGATTATCTTTATATAAGATTAATAACAATAACGAAAGAAGTACCTGGTTCATGAGGGACGGATCATATTTACGACTTAAAAATGTTGAGATAGGTTATTCACTTCCAAATAATCTTGTAAATAAAATAAAATTAGAAACATGTCGAATTTATTTAAATGGATCAAATTTATTTCTGCTGAGCAAATTTGATATTTGGGATATTGAATTAGGAGGTAACGGACTTAACTATCCGTTACAGAGAGTGGCAAATTTAGGGATTAATATTTCATTTTAACAGTAATAAAGATGAAAAAAAACAGATTTAAATTGCTAGTGGTTGCTATTTCATTGATATCGGTATCATGTGGAGACTATCTGGATGTGGTTCCGGATAATATTCCTACGGTAGACCACGCCTTTGTAAATCGAAATGAAGCTGAAGGGTTTCTTTTTGGATGTTTTGGTTTTATGCCTGATATCGGCAACGTTCATCAAGATCCCGCGTTAACAGCTGGAGATGAAGTATGGTTTAATGAACCATTGCTAGATTTTACCCCTGATCTGCATAAAATATTTAAAGGAGAACAGGGTGCTACTAATCCTTTAGCAAATTACTTTTCAAGTAAACATGATGGTAATGCAAGAGGGGGAAAAACCCTTTTTACCGGACTTAGGGACATTAATATTTTTCTTGAAAATATTGATAAACCTTATGATTTAAGTGATTTTGAGAAAAAACTTTGGATTGCAGAAGCAAAATTTATGAAAGCGTATTTTCATTTTTGGCTATTGCAGATGTACGGGCCTATTCCCATAATCAGAGAAAATTTGCCCATCGATTCAGCTCCGGAAATTACAAAAATATATAGAGATCCTATCGATGAAGTGGTTGATTATATTGTTTCTCTATTAGATGAATGTGCTGAAGATCTTCCATTAAGGATTGAGGATGAAATTAATGATATGGGACGCCCTACTAAACCAATTGCATTGGCTTTAAAGGCTAAAGTTTTAACTCTTGCCGCAAGCCCCCTGTTTAATGGCAATACAGACTATGCAAATGTGGTAGACAAACGAGGAGTTCAATTATTCCCACAAGAATATAGTACAGAAAAATGGATAAGAGCGGCAGAAGCATTAAAGGAGGCTATATATATCGCTCATGAAGCGGGACATGAGTTATATGATTATAATAATAGCCTTTATGCAAGATTTTTAGATAGCTCAACAATCATGGCTATGCAGGTAAGAGGAGCTGTTGTAGAACGCTGGAACCCGGAAATAATTTGGGGAAACTCACGCACCTCATCTAACGGCCTTCAAAGATTATCATACCCCACTATAAGTCAAGCGACAGACGATATGCTGCCAACTTACGCTCCCCCTCTGAATATCGTTGAACAGTTCTATTCCAGCAATGGAGTTCCTATTGAGGAAGACAGAGACTGGCAGGGAATTGATTGGTATGGAATAAAAAGAGGCGATGAAAAACATAAATATTACATAAGGGAAAATTATGAAACTATAAATCTCCATTTTAATAGGGAAGCACGTTTTTATGGATCAATAATATTTGATGGAATGAGATTTTATGGTCAGGGAAAACATGCGGATGATGAAAATTTATTTACTATATATTTGAAATTTAACAATCTACCCGGAGGTTTTTATAGATCAAGGCATGGTATCACCGGATATCTGTCCAATAAACTGATTCATTATTTAACTTCTAGTGCATCGGGTAACATAAATACATATTCATACGCATTTCCAATAATAAGGTTGGCTGATCTTTATTTACTGTATGCTGAAGCTTTAAATGAAATAAAAGATGTTCCTGATTTTGAAGTGTACGAATTTATTGATCTTGTAAGGAATAGGACCGGACTCAAGGGTGTTGTTGAAAGCTGGGGAGAGTACTCTATTGAACCGGATAAACCTTTATCTAAAGAAGGAATGAGAGATATAATTCGGAGAGAAAGGTTAAATGAACTTGCATTTGAAGGTGGCAGGTTTTGGGATTTACGCCGATGGAAATTATCCGAACAATTCTATAATAAACCTATTCGAGCATTGAATGTATATGGCTCAGGAACTGACTTTTACAATGTGACGACTATTTTCCAGCCTAAATATGAAAAGAAAGACTATTTGTGGCCAATACGCTGGTCAAACATTTATATAAATCCCAATTTATTACAAAATCCGGGATGGAAGTAATGAATAATTGTATGTAAATATGAATTTAAATTGAATGATATGAAAAAAATACTGTTCTTACTTTTAATTACTTTCTTGGTTATTACTGGTTGTGCAGATGCACCTGATTGGAGTGATGAAAAAGACAATATACCACCAGGGCATGTGCGAAATCCTCTTGTGGAAAACATAAATGGAGGTGCAGTTATTACCTACAATCTGCCGGATGATAAAGATATACTTGCCGTGAAGGCAATATATAATTTGAAAGGCCGGGAGGTCGAGATCTACTCGTCTGCATATCGTGATACAATTAAAGTGGAAGGATTTGGGGATACAAAAGAGCAATTGGTAAAATTAGTTTGTATCGACAAAAGCTTCAACGAATCGATACCTGTCTATTTACAAATTAATCCGCTAACTCCCCCAGTTGAATTAGTTGCTGAGTCAATGATTGTTAATGAAACTTTCGGTGGAATTTACGTTGAATGGGATAACAGTTTTAGGACTGATCTGGCCCTTACTCTTTTCGCGGAGGATTCCGAAGGAGAAATGAAGGAGGATTATACTTATTATTCAAATTCTCCTACAGGTATTTACGCCTTCAGAGGTTTTGATGATCAGCCTCGAAAATTTAAGATTGTAGTAAAAGATCAATGGGAGAATCAATCATTTTGGGAAAACACTTTATCTCCATTGTTTGAAGAAGAAATTAAGCCCTATAAAAACGGTGAATTACTATGGAATTTAAAATATTTTGAAGCTGAAAATTTATATACAGGAGATTTTCATGATTACAATTGGGGAGATAACACACGCGGCCTTCAATTGGTTGTTGCCGGTAATACGGTCGGAAATTCAGCTGCATTTTGGAGATCAATGAGAGGATTCTTATCCAGATGGGATCCAACAATACTACCAAGTTCAGAGGACGATATTCAACCCATACCCAATTATTGGACAATAGACTTAGGTGAAGAAGTTTCACTAAGCAGGCATGTATACTGGAGTAGAGGACGTGACGTAGGCGCTGATTTTAATGATTCCTCAAATCGCTATTATTATACATTGCCTCAAGGACCGAAACGGATTGAGATATGGGGAACTGATAATAAGCCCAAAAGTGCGACAGATTTTAATAATAGAATGGAAGGATTACAGTACTGGACCTCGTGGGAGCAAGTAGGAGGAACTGACGCGTGGAAAGAAGACTGGGTAAAACTTGGGGAGAATGACCTGTTACCGCCCTCCGGTGCCCAAAATCAAGCGCAAGTTACAATGGATGATTTGATCCATGCAGACAATGGGTTTACCGCGGAAATTTATCCAGAAATGACTAATAAAAAAGTAAGATACATAAGGTTTGTATTTGAAGAATATTATTCTGCAAATCCTAACGGTGTACATATTGTAGGGATAAAATTCTATGGAGCATATAGCAATAGATAACCAATCACATACAGGAATATAATTCAAATGACTTGTATCTTGATTCTTGTGCCTAAATTTTTAATCGTATGCAATTAAGACTGTTAAGCAAAATTTTGATGATAAGTGTTTTTATCATGTTTCTTTCTGAGAAATCGGAAAGCCGGCCCTTGAAATCGGTTGATCAAACATCTGTCCGAAAAATCAGGGATGTTACAATTTATAATGATGCCCGGTTTTATTCTGCGTTTCCTTCTGTAGTAAAAGGAAAGGATGGGGAATTTCTTGTCGCCTTCAGGTGGGCGCCGGATAGAAAAATATTCGGGGAGCCGGGAAGTAACCATGTGGATCCGAACAGTTACCTGGTGATGCTGCGGTCGACGGACGGGGAGAACTGGACGAAAGAACCCGAGTTAATGTATGCCCATCCCTTTGGCGGTTCGCAGGACCCATGCTTATTAAGATTAAAGGACGGCACCCTTATTTGTACAAGCTATTCATGGGCTTTTGTCCTTCCGTCAGGCGTTCCGAATCTTAAAGAACCGTATCACATGGCAGACGGGCGGGCCTATTTTCTGGGCGGTTACGTGATCCGTTCTCCGGATAACGGAAAAACATGGGAAGGACCTTACTATCCCCCGCGTATTCCTTCCGAGGTTCATTACAGCGCTTTAGGGAATCCGTTACCGGCCTATAACCGCGGAGCCATGTATGAAGAAGAGGACGGACGTATTTTATGGGTTGTGGCGGCAAACGATAGAAAAAGCCCACGGAAAATATCCACCCATCTGTTGACATCGGATGACAAGGGGAAAACTTGGCAGTATGCTTGCCCCGTCGCTACCGATAATACGTATAGTTTTAGCGAGACGTCACTGCTTAAGACCCCAAAAGGTGATCTCGTTGCTTTTCTTCGCACAACCGATATGGACGATATGGCTTGCATTGCACGCTCAACGGACGGTGGAAAAAGCTTTCACCCGTGGGAGAAGATGGATTTCCGGGGACATCCCCTGCATGCCCTGCGGTTATCTGATAACAGGGTGTTGCTTACCTACGGATACCGGCATACACCTTACGGTGTCCGCGCCCGTATCCTGAATCCGGAATGTACCGATTTTAAGACTGCTCCAGAAATCATTCTCCGCGCAGACGGAGGAAGTACCGATATTGGTTATCCCTGGTCTGTGCAGTTGGACGAAAACAAGGCGCTGGTAGTTTATTATTTCAATGTGGGCGAAGGGACAAGGCATATTGCCGGTACCATCCTTGAAATTACACATTAAAGAATGAGGTGAAAAATTGAAAATAAGCTATCATTTAAAGTGTTATTCGGATGAAAAGGATTATTAGAAATTTGGGCATTGTACTTTCAATAACGGCAATGGTATTAGTATCCTGTAAGGATAAAAATCTCAACTCTGAATTAGAGGAAGAAGAACAGCCTACGGATACGGTTGATCAAACATATATCCGAAAAGTCAGGGATATTATCATTTATCAAGATGCCCGGTTTTATTCTGCGTTTCCTTCTGTGGTAAAAGGGAAAAACGGTGAATTTCTTGTTGCCTTCCGCCGGGCCCCGGACAGGCGAATATTCGGGGAGCCGGGAAGCAATCATGTGGATCCGAACAGTTATCTGGTGATGGTGCGTTCGACGGACGGGGAAAACTGGACAAGAGAGCCCGAGTTGATGTACGCGCATCCCTTTGGCGGTTCACAGGATCCCTGTTTATTGAAATTGCGCGACGGTACCCTTATATGCAGCAGCTATTCGTGGGCTTTTGTCCTTCCGTCAGGAGTGCCGAACCTTAGAGAACCTTACCACATGGCAGACGGACGGGCTTATTTTCTGGGCGGTTACGTAATCCGCTCTCGTGATAATGGGAAAACATGGGAAGGGCCTGATTATCCGCCGCATATTTCTTCCGAAGTCCATTATAGTGCTTTAGGCAATCCGTTACCGGCCTATAACCGCGGAGCCATGTATGAAGAAGAGGACGGACGTATTTTATGGGTTGTGGCAGCCAACGATAAAAAAACTCCGAGAAAGATCTCCGCACATTTACTGACCTCGGAAGACAAAGGGGTAACCTGGCAATATGCCTGTCCTGTGGCTACCGATGATACATATAGTTTTAGCGAGGCATCATTACATAAGACCCCTAAAGGTGATATCGTTGCTTTTCTTCGCACAACCGATATGGATGATATGGCTTGCATTGCACGCTCTACGGACGGTGGAAAAAGCTTTCAACCATGGGAAAAGATGGATTTCCGGGGGCATCCCCTGCATGCCCTGCGGTTATCCGACAACAGGGTGTTGCTTACCTACGGATACAGGCATAAACCTTACGGTATCCGCACCCGTATCCTGAATCCGGAATGTACCGATTTTAAGACTGCTCCCGAAATCATTCTCCGCGCAGACGGGGGCAGTACCGATATCGGTTATCCCTGGTCTGTGCAGTTGGACGAAAACAAGGCGCTGGTAGTTTATTATTTCAATGTTGGCGAAGGAATAAGACGTATTGCCGGAACCATCCTTGAAATTACGCATGAAAGAATAGTTTCAATAAAGAATTAAAAGAAACTGCATACTAATAAAATTTATAATTTAAATATCTCATCAATTAAAATGTTATTCAAATGAAAAATTATGTTTTTCTTTTTATTGCCTTTTTGAGCATAGGTTTGTGGTCATGTAACGATGATGACCCTGAAGAAATAGTTCCGGCTATTATGTTGTCTACACCGGCAGATGGTGCATCAACGATCGATTTGAATGCCACTGAGGACGTAACTTTTTCGTGGGCAGTAACTAATGGTTTCGCTGATGGGGGTTATACACTGTACTTGAGTAAGACGGCGGATTTATCCTCGCCCAAGACTTATATCTCCACAGAGCTTTCTTTAAAAATACCATCAGCGAATTTGGATGCGCTATTAAGCGAATGGGGAATTGCCAAAGGGGAGGAAGCTACTATATACTGGTCCGTTAAACCGACTGTAGAAGGAGAAGCAACCCCACCTGAAACGGCACGGGCGTTGAAATTGAAACGGCTTCCCGAACCGGCTCCGGTGATCACATTATCCGCCCCTGGAGCCGACGGGGAGACTATTGACCTGAACACCGTTGAAAATGTATCTTTTTCATGGACGGTTACCGGCACAATCACGGGAGGATATACCTTATACCTGAGTAAAGCCGAAGATTTGACTGCCCCGGTTACCTTTATTTCCGAGGCGCTTTCGAAAGAAGTAACTGCTGAGGAACTGGATGCCGCGCTGGACGAATGGGAGTATACCTGGGAAGAAGAAGCGACCATTTATTGGACAGTGAAGCCCACCGAATCCCAAATCGCAACCGTACCGGATCCGAGGGCGCTGAAACTGAAACGGCTTCCCAGGCAAGGCACTGTTTTGGGAAGTATGCGGAATATTCAGGTTCGCCCGGGTTATGAACGAGTCCTTCTGGCATGGGAACAAAATCCGGATCCGTTGATCGAAACCACGGTGATTTATTGGAACGACAGACAAAACTTTGTTGAAGTGGATGTTGTCAGGAGAGAAGAGGGCTGGCAAAAAGATTCCGTTTATATTCCCGAATTGACGGAAGACGTCCAGTATACTTTCGAATTGGTGAATAAAAATTCATCCGGTGACCAATCCTCACCGGTGGTTGCCTCCGGTACACCTTATGGAGCACAACGCGCCGCCGGGTTAGAAGACGAAACCCGGAAACTCAGGAGGATCATGATGACCGGTTATAGTCCTGAAGCAGGTGCCAGGGACAACTCTCCAGTCACTATCGGTGATATAACGCTTACCTGGGAAGCAGCGCCGGAAGGAAGTATTGCAACGGAAATCCGGTATAAAAAGGCAGGGGAAGAGGCAATCGTTTACGTTAAAGAACCCAATGCAGGAACAGCTACCAATATAACGGAAGCGGGGAACAGGTTGCTTCATCCCGATGATATCCTTTATGTCTCGACATTATTTCTTCCTGATGGAGGGATTGATACCCTTCAATCAAAGACACTTCAGAGCCAGATGGTCGTTTATATGGTAAAAGATGCTCCAAGGGCGCGGTTAAATTATGACCTTCCCGCCGGTACGTGGGGAACGGCTGCATATGATTGGGAGCTCCAAAAACTGTTTTGGGCAATTAACCAGGAGACGATTACTGTCTTGGATTGTAATCGATTCGGATGCTTTAATGCATTGGGTGGTACGAATTTCCTTACGGAATATTTTTCCATCCCTCCTGTTCATCAGTTTAAACTGGAAATCATCCCTGACAATAAGATTCTCATATCAGGATTTTACGGGAAAGGGCAAGAAGACACCGTTAACCCTTATTCTATCTATAATAATGACCAGACAAGGGGTGAAGGTGGAAGTTCGACAGATCATGGGGTACCTGAAGAGGATTCCACTTTTGATCCGGAAACGCGTACACTGTATCTGAATTATATGAGGATAATAACCGCTAACGCCCCTGAAGGCAGTAAGTCGTTTTTCATTGAGGAACTTGTCCCAAAACAATAGTGATAATTTTTTTCCGGTCGGTTGGTGCGGGCGGGAAACCCGCACCAACTTCAAATTAAAATCTAAGGTACATTATAGAATAAAAACGATCAAAAAGTCATGATTTCCAGGATGAGGGTATTCCGGCAATCTGATACCCTCATCCTTTTATCCGGAAAATATACATCGATCATGAAATATTTATTATTAAAGTTTTTCATTTTTTTCTTTTCATTATCGCTCCTCTCCAATGAAATAAGCGTCATACCTAAACCATTAAAAATGGATATTAAGGATGGATTTTTCAACGTGAATACTAAAACGAAAATTACCTGCAACAACAAAAAGCTAATCTATATCACCGATTTTTTGAATGATTTTTTGTGTGAAAATTATGGTTTGAGACTCGATCAAAAAATATCCAAAAAAACGGGAAAACAAGAAATAAGCTTCATTCTGGATAACTCAAGTGAAAAAGAGTCGTACACCATTCATATAAGTCAAAATTCAATTGTTGTACGGGGAGGTGAATCGGGTTTATTCTATGGATTACAAACACTCCTGCAATTGATGCCATTGGAGCGATCATCTATTACTTTGCCACAGGTTGAAATCCAAGATAAGCCCCGATTCAGATACAGAGGCGCAATGTTGGATGTGGGAAGGTATTTCTATACGCCCGATGAGGTGAAAAAGTTTATTGATTTAATGGCACATTATAAACTAAACACCTTTCATTGGCACTTGACGGAAGATGCAGGCTGGAGAATAGAGATAAAAAAGTATCCCCTGCTTACCAAAATCGGGGCGTGGAGAAGAGGAACCCAGTCATCGCATCCGGCAGAGTCATTTGACAGATTGCCCCATGGCGGATTTTATACACAAGAACAAATCAAAGATATTGTATCTTATGCTGAAAAAAGAAATATCACCATTATCCCCGAAATTGATATGCCCGGCCACACATTGGCTGCATTAGCTGCATATCCGGAAATTTCCTGTACGGGAGGTCCTTTTAAAGTCCTTGAAGCCTGGGGAGTCCAAAAAGATGTAATGTGCGCCGGCAACGGGCAGACATATGAATTTATAGAAGATGTACTTGACGAGTTACTGGAAATGTTCCCATCTGAGATCATCCATATTGGAGGAGATGAAGCTCCCAAAGAAAGATGGAAAGAATGTCCCAAATGCCAGGAAAAAATCAGCATGGAAAATTTAAAGAATGAAGACGAACTGCAAAGTTATTTTGTAAAAAGAGTAGGATCATACCTTCAGAGCAAAGGGCGTAAAATGCTGGGTTGGGATGAAATAATGGAAGGAGGGCTTGCCGAAAATGTCATGGTAATGAGTTGGAGAGGTGAAGAGAGCGGTATTGAAGCTGCCAAAATGCATCACGAGGTGGTAATGGCTCCTACGGCATTTATGTATCTCGATTATTATCAAGGTAATCCCGAAGCAGAGCCTGTAAATTTCGACGTAAACCTGCCTCTGGAAAAAGTCTATAGTTACGAACCGTTATCCTCCAGGATTCCGGTCGAAAACCATAAATACATTATTGGGGTACAGGGAAATATCTGGATGGAATATATTCACAATTATTCGAAAATTGAATATATGGCATTCCCGAGATTACTGGCAGTAGCAGAAATAGGATGGAGCGATGCGGAAAAAGATTTTGATGATTTCAGTAAAAGACTAAGTAATAATTTGAATTGGCTCGATAAAAAAGGGGTAAATTTTCGAATTCCCGATGTTGCCTACAGTACAACATATGTAAATACCGGTGGTTTTGATCTCGTAATGCAACCGCCTGTAAAAGGAGCAAATATATATTATACCCTGAATGGCGATGATCCGATGCTAAAAGGTACTTTGTATCAATCTCCTATCCGAATAATATTTGAGGACAATAACCCTGTTCAATTGAAATACATCGTAAGAAACCGGACAGGAAGAGTGAGCGGTACGCGTGTATTGAATTTCGACAAAAAATAAAATAATCGTATGAATAAAAAAGTGTTATTTCTATGTATAATGTGCGTTTGCATGGTCGGTTGTTTCACTCAAAAAAGAGCTCCAACGACAGATGATTTATTGGAAAATAGATTCCTCGATCCGCCAACGAATGTAAAGCCCTACGTTTGGTGGCATTGGATGGGCCCTAATTTTTCTAAAGAAGGGATTACCAAAGATCTTGAAGCGATGAAAGATGCCGGAATCGGAGGGGCGACCATTTTTAACATTACATCGTCCGTACAGGAAAGTCACGCGCCCATGTTAAACAATCCCTGGCCGGAACAAACTTTTCGCAGTCCTGCCTATTGGGAGGCGATTAAGTTTGCAGCGGCCGAAGGAGAAAGGTTGGGATTGGAAATAGGATTGCACAATACGCCCGGATATGCCACTACCGGAGGTCCTTGGATTGATGAGGAGCGAAGCATGCAGCAAATTGTTTGGAGTGAAACATCAATTGTCGGTGGTAAAAAAGTTTCTATCGTTTTAAAAAAGCCGGAACTACCCGTTACCCTCGATTGGGGAAGCCCTAAAAGAAGAGCGACCCTTTATGAAGATATTGCCGTGATGGCTGTGCCGGCAGGCAAAACAATCATGTTAAAAGAGACTGTTGATCTGACAGGTAAAATGGATGAATCAGGTAACCTGGAATGGGAAGCTCCTCAAGGGGATTGGACCATTTGCCGGATCGGCTATGCTCCTACAATGGCCGACCCGCATCCGTTGCCCGATGATATTATGGGAATATCTTACGAAGTAAACAAAATAAACGCCGCACAAAATAAATTTCATTGGGAAACAGTCCTCAATCCTTTAAAAGAGCATCTTGGCCCCTATTTGGGCAAATCTTTTAAACATATATTAATTGACAGCTATGAAGCCCGGCAACAGAACTGGACTGAAGGTTTCCGCGAAGAATTTATCAAGCGGAAAGGATACGACCCGGTTCCCTGGATAACAACTTTCAGCCCGTTGATTATTCATGGATGGCAGGGCAGGGTTAAAAGGGTCATGGAAAGCGAAGATGCAACCCGACGCTTTGAATGGGACTATCAGGATGTGATTCACCAACTCTATTTTGAAAACGGATGGAATATTGCCAAGGAACTTACACATGAAGCAAATTTAGAACTTCAATTCGAACCTTATACCGGTCCTTTCAGTATTCCTCAGGGAGCAGCAATGGCCGACTTGCCGATGGGAGAGTTTTGGACGTTCTCTAAAGGAGAGATTAACCAATTGGTTCCTGCCGCAGCCCGGGCTGCCGGAAAAACCATTGTCGGCGCCGAATCTTTTACCGGGGAACCTGAGCTTAGCAAATGGACAGAAGACCCGGCATTTTTGAAATTGTCTGCCGATGGGGCCTTTGCTGACGGCGTGAACCGGTTGATACTTCATCATTGGGTACACCAGCCTTTCGATGATAAATACCAACCCGGGCTAAGTATGGGTTGGTGGGGCACACACTTTAACCGGCATCAAACCTGGTTTGAGCCAGGAAAAACATTTTTCATCTACCTGGGACGGTGCCAGGCCTTGCTTCAATACGGGGAGCAGTACAGTGATTATCTCTGTATGGACAGGCCGGAAGGTTTTTCTGATGTGATTTCGAAAGACGATTTTTTGAGTACCCGGTTAAAGGTCAAAAAAGGTAAGATCATATTGCCTTCAGGTAGAAGTTACGCATTCATCGTTTTCCCTGATGAAGGCGAAATGCTGCCGGAAGTAGCCCGCAAGATCAAAGATATTGTCTCCAGAGGAGCCACAGTTGTTTCCGTCAAACCCGGCAAATCTCCAAGTTTAAGGGATTATCCCGCGTGTGATGCTGAAGTTAAGAAAATTGCAGATGAGCTTTGGGGAAACGGCTTGCAAAACAAGTATAAAAAAGGTTTTGTTTTTACCCGATTGGAGGATGCGATAAAAAAACAGGAAATACAGCCTGACTTCTTCATTGAAGAGGCCGTAAATCCTGAAGACATAAAAATTGTTCACCGGTATTCATCTGATGTGGATATTTATTTTATAGCCAATCAATCACCAAAACCTCAAAATATTTCCGTGTCATTTTTCATTTCGGGAAAGCAACCCGAATTATGGCAGGCAGAAGATGGAGCTATCGCAAATGCTCCGGTTTGGAGTGAAAAAGATGGACGTACCACGGTCGATTTACAACTGAAGGGAACCCAATCCCTGTTTGTTGTTTTCAGGAAAGCAGCTTCGGGTAGCGATCATCCGGTTTCCGTGTCGGTCCATGATACCACTGCCGATTGGAACGTGCAAACAAACAAAGAAGGTTTACCTGTATTACGCTCTTCGGACTCCTTATCTGCTGTGATATCTTATGATTCAGGGAAGCAGGAAACTGTTACATTCGATCCTCCCGGAGAAATTGAAATGCCGGGAGCATGGAGAGTTTCTTTTGCTCCTAAATTAGGCCAGCCTTTTGAATTAGAATTCGACGAGTTGATAGATTTCAGCGGACATCGCCATGAAAAAGTGAAATATTTCTCAGGAACAGCAACGTACCAAAAAGAAGTAATAATAAACGATTTAAAATCAGATCACCGTGTATTGCTGGATTTAGGTATAATGAATGATATTGCCGAAGTAAAGGTTAATGGTCAAAATATTGGAGTCCTGTGGTATCCTCCTTATAAAATAGATGTTACTGACGCTCTTAAAATCGGAGAAAATGAGTTGAAGATCGCTGTGACAAATACCTGGGCCAACCGGCTGATAGGAGACGAGCAGGAACCTGCCGATTTTGAGTGGGGGCCTGACCGTGGCAACCGGGGACGCGGACTGAAAGCCTATCCCGACTGGTTTATCAACAACCAACCGCGCCCTTCACAAGGACGGAAAACATTTACCATCTGGCATTACTACAGAGAGGACAGTCCCCTGCAACCGGCCGGTTTAGTCGGGCCGGTACGATTGCAATATCAATCGGAAAAACAACTTTAAGAAACTTTGGCCAATAAGCAAAAACCGGTTTTTTAAGGAATAAGTAAGTATGTTATAGGTAAAATTATATATTATTAGATCATTGATAATCAATGAGAATACCAATAATTTTTAATATGTGACTCTTATATTTGATTTTATTAAAACTAAAAAATTTATTCAAATGAAACAGTCTATTTTTCTTTTTATCGCTCTTTTGGGCATAGGATTCTGGTCATGCAGTGACGACCAAATGGAGGAAACGTTTATTCCGGATCCTGAGGTTGCTTCCGAAAACCCGGTGACAAAAGCCACCCAGGAAGGTTTGAATGTAAAAGCCATGACTTTTAATGTCCGTGTGTATTCACCCGGTGACGGCAGTAATAATTGGCCCAACAGGAAAAATGTTGCCGCTCAGGTTATTAAGAATGAGGCCGTGGATGTAGTCGGTACACAGGAAATGAGTTGGACACTCTGGGTTATTGACCAGTTTAATGACCTGAAAACACTTTTAAATGCAGATTACGGCAGTTATGGGCATGGACGCGACGAAGGTTGGGTTTCCGACGAAAATATTGCCATTTTCTACAAAAAAAGCCGTTTTACGCTTATTAACTCCGGCGTTTTCTGGTTAAGCCCGACACCTGATGTCAAATCGATAGGCTGGGATGCGGCTTACAGGCGGATAGCCGTGTGGACGATACTCGAAGACAAAACCAGCGAGCAACGATTTTTTGCGATCAATACCCATCTGGATAATGCCGGGGCAACGGCGCGACTGGAAAGTGCCAAGTTGATCCTGAACAAAATCGGTAGTCTGAGCGGAGGGTTACCGGTCATCCTGATGGGAGATTTCAATGCAGTCCCCTCATCGGCTCCTGTACAATATCTGGTAAATACTACCACCCCGAATTACTTGCTGCATACCAAAGATGCCGCCGGAACCCAAACCGGCCCGAACTGGACTGTGCATGATTTTGGCGCAACTCCGCCAGATCAACGGATATTTATTGATTATATTTTTGTAAACCAACAGTCTGTGGTGACCAATCACACTGTTCTTCCCGCAAGATTAAATGATATCTTTTTATCTGACCATTGTCCCGTTACGGCACAAATTCTGCTGGTAAATCCTTAAAACAGAAAACAAGTAAAATATAAATAATTCAAGTTTCGCAAGTAAAAAAAATTGATAGATTATAGAATAAAAAAGGCATAGAGGCGCCTGCATGTCGCAGAAAATTAGTATATTTAAGTATCCAAACAAAACATACTATAAGCCCTATGCCGATATACAAAAATAAGACTATTTTCTCAGAGATCAGTTCCTTTTTTAAAAAGAATGATTCACAAAGCGTCATATTTACCTATTATGAATACAAAAATATTTCTGGTTGTAATTTTTGTTTTACATCTGGCTGTATGTATACAAAATCCGGAGAAAAAATATAAACAAATATCGCGGAAACTAGAAAGTGGATTCGTGAATCCTCTTGATTCTGTTCAAACAAGTGTCTATTGGTACTGGATTTCGGATAACATATCAAAAGAGGGGGTTGTAAAAGATCTCCATGCAATGAAAGATGCTGGTATTAACCGTGCATTCATAGGTAATATAGGCATTGATGGCCTCCCCTACGGTGAAGTGAAAATGTTCAGTGACGAGTGGTGGGAGATATTGCATCTTGCTCTTAAAACAGCAACCGAATTAGATATCGAGATTGGTATTTTTAATTCACCGGGATGGAGCCAATCGGGTGGCCCATGGATAAAGCCGGAGGAATCTATGAGATATCTTACATCTTATGAGACATCCCTCAGCGGGCCTGGTAAAATCGAAAAAAAATTAGAACGGCCAAAAGAAAATTTCCAGGATGTTAAAGTAATAGCTTTCCCTTCTGTAACGAAAGAAAATTTTGCTTTAACTGATAAGAACGCCGAGATAAGTTCTTTCCCTTCTGTATCAAACCTTTCTAATATTACTGACGGAGACAAATCGACAGGAATTCGTTTTCCTGATGAAGATGAATTTCAAATTTCATTTAAAACGAAAGAACCTTTTACCGCGAGAAGCCTTACCATTCAGATTGCAGAAACCCCCTTAAAGGCAAATGCATTATTAGAGGCAAAACAGGAAAATGGTGACTTTATACCTATTTCTGAATTCATAATAGACAGATCAAATATTTTTCTGAACGTGGGATTCGATCCCTTTGCACCGGTAGTTATTTCCATTCCGGAAACAACAGCGACAGAGTTTAAATTAACAATAAAAAACGCTCCGGCTCGGGTTGGGCTGACAGAAGTTGTACTGAACGGCATCCCACGTATTGAAAGATATAGCGAAAAAACTTTAGCCAAAATGCATCAAACACCTCTGCCCTACTGGGATGCATACATGTGGTCGGAACAACATGAGTGTGACGATAAAAGCCTGATTGTACAAAGTGATGAAATTATCGATATCACCCGACACATGTCTGATGAGGGCATACTTGCATGGGATGTGCCGGAAGGAGAATGGAGAGTTCTGCGTATGGGAATGACTCCGACAGGAGTTACAAATGGCCCTGCTTCTCCGGAAGCGACAGGCCTGGAAGTGGACAAAATGAGCAAAAAGTGGGTAGCTGAGCATTTCGACCGTTTTATAGGCAAAATATTAAGAAGGATCCCCGAGGCAGATAGAAAAACCTTTAAGGTGGTAGTACAAGATAGTTACGAGACGGGAGGACAAAACTTCACCGATGGATTTCTAACAGAGTTTGAAGAACGATATGGCTACGATCCACTACCTTATCTCCCCGTTTATGAAGGGTTCGTGATTAATAGCCAATCTGAATCGGATCGATTCCTATGGGATATGAGAAGATTGGTAGCCGATAAAGCGGCGTACGATTACGTGGGCGGATTAAGAGAAGTAAGCCACCAACACGGCCTAACCACATGGTTGGAAAATTACGGACACTGGGGATTCCCCGGTGAATTCCTTATGTATGGCGGACAATCAGATGAAATTGCAGGTGAATTCTGGAGTGAAGGAGAGTTGGGTGATATAGAAAACCGTGCTGCTACTTCTGCCGGGCATATATACGGTAAAACCAAAATATCAGCAGAATCAAATACTTCGGGAGGTCCGGCATACTCTCGTTATCCAGCAATGATGAAACAGCGAACAGATCGTTTCTTTGCGAAAGGAATCAATAACACTTTACTGCATGTCTACATTATGCAGCCGTACGAGGATAAAAATCCCGGTGTAAATGCATGGTTTGGAAATGAATTTGATCGTAAAAACAGCTGGTTTTCACAATTAGATCTTTTTATTCAATATCTCAAAAGATCCAACTTCATGCTGCAACAAGGATTAAATGTGGCTGATGTGGCATATTTTATTGGTGAAGATACTCCAAAAATGACAGGGGTTACAGATCCCCCTCTGCCTGTTGGATACCAGTTTGACTATATTAATGCCGAGGTAATTATAAGAGATATGACTGTCGAGGATGGCTTACTCACATTGCCCCACGGAATACAATACAGGATTTTAGTGCTTCCTAAACAGGAGACAATGCGGCCGGAGCTGTTATCTAAAATTAAAAAGTTAATTAACGAGGGAGCTGTAGTGGTTGGCACATCACCAACACACTCACCAAGCCTTCAGAATCAACCCGAAGCTGACAGTCAAATTGAACAAATTGCTAAGGAAATATGGGGTGAAGTTGATGGAGTAGATGTAAAGTATAGAGAATATGGCCGTGGGCTTATAATGAACGGGGTTACAATGAAAGAGGTGTTTGAAGTTATAGAGTGTATCCCGGATTGCAGACTCCCGGAAGATAACTCTATCCATTACAGTCACAGAAGTATTGATGGTAAAATTGATATCTATTTCATCTCTAATCAGGCAAACGAAGATAAAATTATCTATCCTGAGTTTAGAGTGACAGGCAGGCACCCTGAATTGTGGGATGCTGCTAAAGGTACTACTAGGATACTTCCGGCTTATGAACAAAGAGAAGAATCCACTATGGTTCCAATAAAGCTGGTACCTTATGAAAGTGCTTTTATTGTATTCAGAGACAGAGCCGGGAACAGTAGCACTACGGATATTTTGGATAATTACCCTGCACCCGAAATCATTGAAGTACTTGAAGGAGCATGGAGTGTAACATTTGATTCTTCGTTAAGAGGACCCGCCGAACCGGTAATATTTGAGACACTTTATGACTGGATAACCTCTACCGATGATCGGATAAAATACTATTCAGGAACAGCAAATTACAGTATCAATTTCTCTACACCAGAAGTACAGGAGAATGAAATTATTGAGATCAGCCTGGGTAATCTGACTGCAATGGCTAAGGTATATGTAAATGACAATTACGCAGGCGGGGTTTGGACATACCCCTACAAACTTGATATCACAGATTTTGTAATATCGGGAGAAAATGAACTGGTAATAGAGGTGGTCAACAACTGGATGAATCGCCTTATTGGCGACCAAAATCTTCCTGAAAATCAAAGAGAGACATGGTGTTTTGTGAATCCATATAATAGAGAAAGCATCCTGCAACCTTCGGGTTTGTTTGGACCCGTAACCATCAATCGGTTCAAACCGATTAACCGATAAACGGAATATATGATTTATTTAATGCCTTCTACTCTTATAAATATAAATCTATTTTTTTAAATGTAAAAAAATGGAGTAGGAGTACTAGAAGGATTTTCTGACAAAAAATATGGGGAACATTTTAATTGAAGCTGAGCATTTCGAAGATACAGGGGGATGGGTGATAGACCAGCAAAGTATTCCCACCTTGGGCTCATCGTTCTTGATGGCTCACGGCTTGGGCGTACCGGTGCAAGACGCGAAAACCACCGTACCCATTCCTTCATCGGGCACGTATAAAATATGGGTACGTACCCGGAACTGGGTGGGTGACTGGGTCACAGGACATGCTCCCGGCCAATTCAAGTTACTCGTGAACAAGAAATCCCTATCTATCGTTTTTGGTACTGAACAAGCCGCATGGCATTGGCAGGACGGGGGTGAAGTTGAACTTGAAAAGGGAGAAACAGAATTGGCGCTACACGACCTAACCGGTTTCAACGGAAGGTGCGACGCGATATTGCTATCGAACGATAGCGAACTGGTACCACCCAACGACCCTCCCGAATTGAGCGATTTTCGAAAAAAACTTCTCAAACCAACAGTCGAAGAGTACCCGGATTTCGATTTAGTGGTGGTCGGGGGTGGTATTGGCGGGATATCAACCGCGCTCACTGCAGCAAGAAATGGCTGCAAGGTCGCGTTGATACATGACAGGGAAGTGTTGGGTGGAAACAACAGTTCCGAAGTTCGCGTGGGCCTCTCCGGCCTGATCTGCCAGGAGCCCTATCCGAAGCTAGGTAGGATAATTGATGAATTCGGGCCTATCGGCCACTGGACATTATGGGAAGCGGAAAGGGATCCCACCACCGAAAGAAGCAAAAGAATTTTAGACATTATAGAGAAACACCCGGAAAAGAAAATCCATAATGCCGGCCCCGCCGCCAACTACGAGGATGACCTGAAAAGGCAAGTTGTGGAAGCGGACAAAAATATCACCCTGTTTCTATTCACCCGTGTTGTCGCCGTTGAAAAAAATGGCGACCGGGTCTCCTCGGTTCAAGCGGTCAACATCCGCGCGGGCAATGAATACATAATCCGGGGTACCCTATTTGCCGACTGTACCGGGGACGCTATTCTGGGCCTCTTGGCAGGAGCCGATTACCGGGAAGGAAGAGAAAGCAGGGCGATGACCGATGAATCGTCCGCTCCCGATAGTGCCGATAAATTGGTCATGGGTACCAGCTGCCAGTGGTACGCCAAGGCAAGCAGGCAGGAAACCACGTTTCCCGATTGCCCTTGGGCGGTACCGTTTTCGGAAGCTACCTGCATGCACAAGATCAAGGGCGATTGGAATTGGGAAACCGGTTTTTATAAAGACCAGGTAACAGAAATAGAACATATCCGGGACTACGCGTTACGGGTTATTTTTGGCAATTGGTCGTTCATAAAAAACCATAGCACGAGGAAAGAACGTTACAAAAATTATTCATTGCATTGGATAGCATACATCGGAGGAAAAAGAGAGTCAAAGAGATTATTGGGTGATATTATCTTGAGTGAAAACGATATCATCAATCAAGTCCCCTACCCGGATGCAACGTTTAGTACCACGTGGAGCATCGATTTGCATTACCCGGTTTACAAAGACAACTTCGAGGAGGAACCTTTTTTATCCACGGCAAAAAAACAAAAAATAGCCCCCTACGCGGTACCTTATCGCTGTTTGTACTCGCGAAACATACCCAACCTTTTTATGGCAGGCAGGAACATAAGCGTCACGCATATTGCTTTGGGCACGGTCAGGGTAATGAGAACAATTGCGATGATGGGAGAAGTGGTGGGCATGGCAGCCTCTCTATGCATAGAGCATGATTTGCTCCCACGTGCTATTTATATCGACCATTTGGATGATCTCAAGGAGAAATTAACCAATATATAAACCAATAATAACAGGATTGAATGATACACTATGCAAAAATAGAGGGCTTGATTGCACCTACCTTTACTTCGTTTAATGAAGACGGGGAAATAAACACGGGTATTATTTCCGCGTATGCGGAGAAGTTAAGGAAAAAGGGACTCAAGGGAGTTTTCATCTTGGGCTCTTCCGGGGAAGGGATGCTTATGAGTGTAAGGGAGCGGAAAACCGTTACCGAGGTGTGGGCAAAAGAGCGTTCAGATGAATTTAAACTCATCGTGCACGTGGGAGCCAACGCCTATAAAGATGCCCAGGAGTTGGCATTACACGCGGTAGAACTGGGTGCGGATGCTCTATCTATCATGGCGCCCACCTTCCTTCAACCGAAAACCATTAAGGGACTCATTGCGTATATAAAGATTATAGCCGATGTCGTGCCTGACACCCCCCTCTACTACTATCATATACCGGTAAGAACAAGGGTGAATTTCAATATGATAGACTTGTTGCATGAAGTAGGGGACGAGATACCCAACTTCGTGGGTATAAAATATACGAATAGCAATTTCAAGGACATGCAACAATGCATTCTCTTTGACAATGAGAAATATGACATCCTGCATGGTTCGGATGAAACCCTCCTTTGTGGATTATCACTCGGTATAAAAGGCGGGATCGGTACCACCTATAATTTGATACCCGAGCTCTATTACGGGATGATCGAGGCGTTTGACGCTAATAATATTGAGAAGTCGCGACAGTTACAGGCCTACGTGGTCGAGCTGATGAACATCATCAGCAAATATGGAGGAGGTATCGTTGCAGGAAAGCATCTTATGAAAATCGCGAACATGGACTGCGGGCCATGCAGGCTGCCATTAAACACTATCCACTGGGAAGAGGCAAAAGCAATGGAAAACGAGCTAAAGGCAAAAGGTTTGTATGATCCGATAAAAAACGCGTTCGTAGTATGAAAAAAACAATTATCGATGTGGTCCCGATCGAGGGGGTTATAAATTTTCAAAAAGAGATGGTCGCACTTAGTTCACCTGTTTCCCATGCATTCAATCCGGGAAAAGGGCGGATTTGTACCCTTGGGGAGTGATGGGAAAAATAAATCAGTACTGACCGACTAAAAAATGAAGAAAATATAGGGACTTAACCGAAGTCTCG
>ENA-UOOR01001415-UOOR01001415.1-fermentation-metagenome-genome-assembly--contig:-NODE-1415-length-28373-cov-4.754891_pt1 | contig 28373 bp, 25 predicted proteins | sample MGYA00245780_ERZ724029 | MGnify/ENA primary metagenome ERZ724029 (study PRJEB28704, sample SAMN03018315) | fermentation metagenome | biome: anthropogenic terrestrial biome; feature: soil; material... | reverse complement strand
GTCGATTCGGATAGGGAAAAGCTCCTTATCCGGAAAATATAAAAAGGAGAGCTTTTGCTCTCCTTGAAATTTTAATTAAAATCTTGCGCCTCTGCTGCCGCCGTTATTTCTCTGCTGCTTTCTGGCTCTTCTGCATTCGGGACATCTTTGTGGTTCATTCTCAAAACCCTTTTCCTTGTAGAAAGCCTGCTCGCCTTCAGTGAAGATGAAATCAGCACCGCAATCTTTGCACTTCAATGTCTTGTCTTCCATGTTATTGAATCCTCCTTAAAAATTATGGATTATACTTTTTTGAACTAGACCCTTAATCCATACATCAAGGAGAGGGCAGTACAAAACAAAACAGTATGAATCCAACTGGAAATTGAAACTTCATCTGTAGTATAGCATGACTGTTAAAAAAAACAAGTAGTTTAAAAAATTTTTCTCAAATTTTAAGGCATAATTCGCTGATAATTTGTGTGAAATAACCGAATTATGGCGCCCAAAATATAACAGTCATTCAATTGTGATGACCCTGCTAAAATCTGCAAAAGACTTTTGCCCACAAATTCAGCGGCTGAATTTCCACAAAAGATCCATGGAAATAGGAAAAAAGATCCATAGAGAAAAGAGCCTATAAAGAGGATAATATAGTTGCTTTCTTATAGGTGCGCATCTTTTTGATAAATTAGCGATTGTAAGCGAGGTGTATCATGCAAAAGTTAATTTATGTCTGTGACGACGAAGAAAACATACGGGAACTCATACGCTCCTATCTTTTGCGGGAAAGCTACAGGGTTGAAACCTTTGAAAATGGAGAGGAGTTATTAAAAGCTTTTAGCATAAAAGAACCTGATATGATGGTGCTTGATATTATGCTGTCCGGAATCAGCGGGCTGGATATATGCCGGGAGCTGAGAAAAACCAGTGAGGTGCCTATTATTCTTGTATCGGCAAGGGATGATACCTTTGACAAGGTTCTGGGCTTGGAGCTGGGCTGTGACGACTATATTGCGAAGCCCTTCAGCCCGCGCGAGCTGGTAGCCAGGATCAAGACCATTTTCCGCAGAGTCAGAGAGCCGGATCCCTCGGAGGAAGCCACAGAACCTAAAACCAGGGATATACATATTAAGGATATTACCATTAAATGCAGCGAACGTGTTGTTTATGAGGGAGGGACTCCTTTGGATTTCACCATGAAGGAGTACGATCTTTTTGTATTCTTAGCGTCCAATAAAAATATGGTCTTTAACCGGGACCAGCTGTTGACGGCAGTCTGGGGCCAGGATTTTTTTGGGGACAGCCGTTCCGTCGATGACCTTGTCAAGCGGATCAGAAAAAAGCTTGCCGGAGTAGATTCAGAGCTTAGAATTACGACGGTTTGGGGTTATGGATATAAGATCAGCATCTAAAAGGATGGAGGGAGCTTGTCCTTGAAAGGCAGTATTACCAAAAAGCTTGTCATGACTTATTCTGCCGTTTTAGGCGTATTCCTTGCCATTACGGTGTTCCTGTTCAATATTACGGCCAGAAGATATATGGAGAATAATATTGTCAAGAATCTCCATGCCGAGTCGGCGATCATAGAGGAGCTTTATCTCGAACGGGTGTCTGCACCGGCGGACACAGACGGGGAGAACAATATAAAAGAAACAAGAAAAGCCATCAGAAGATGGTTTTCGGATATTAAAAAGCTGGCCGGTATCGGTTTCTCCTCGGATATTGCATTGGTGCTGAAAACCCGTGATTCCAAATTCGGCATTTTTACCTCTGGCGATACTCAGAATGATTTTCGTTCCATCAGCGCAGAAGAGCTTAGCAGCCAGCTTCGCGACGAACCCTATTTCTTCGAAATAGAAGGAGGAGAGACCTCTTTCTTTTCTGTGTCCCGGCCGCTGCCTCAAGGCCATGGCGAAAACCAGAACCTTCGGGCATGGATCGTGGCCTACTCGCCTGTTTACGAGCTGGATCATTTAGTTCGGGATATGAATCTGAAAGCCGCTTATTCGATCGGTATCGCATTGGCCGCCGCGGCTTTTCTTTCGTGGTATCTTTCGGTGAATATTACAAAACCTGTCAAAGCTTTGAAAAATTATGCCGAGAGACTGGCTGCCCGGGATTTTAAAGCCCGGGTGGACATTGATACAGGGGATGAAATTGAGGCGCTGGGACAGGCCATGAATAAAATTGCGGGGGATTTGAATGAATACGGTCTTTCTCAGCGCCGTTTCCTGCAGAATGTCACCCATGAGCTGAAAACCCCTGTCATGTCCATCAGGGGCTATGCGGAGGGACTCCGTGACGGTGTTGTCGATAATCAGGAAAAAGCCCTGGACATTATGATAGGGGAATGCGGAAGACTTCAGCGTCTTGTTAATGAAGTGCTCTATCTTTCAAAACTTGAAACCGTTGAAGAATTTTATTCCTTCAGAAGTGAAACTTTAAATGAAGTGATCCATGAAGTTCGGGAAAAAATGCAGACTATCATTGATCAATCGGCATTAACCTTGCAACTCCGGCTGGACCGGAACTGCAGCGTGGATATGGACAGGGATAAACTGATCCAGGCCCTTTTGAATCTGCTGTCCAATGCGGTGCGTTATGCCGAGAGTACCATCACCGTACAAACCCGGGTATTGGGCCGGGAAGTTCAGATCATGATATGGAACGACGGGACGGGCATGAGTGACCAGGATTTAAAACAGGTGTTTGAACGCTTCTATAAGGGTAAAAAGGGCAGCACCGGCTTGGGTATGACCATTACCCGGGCCATTGTTGAAAAGCATAAAGGCAGTATAACGGCCGGCAACCATCCAGAAGGAGGGGCGGTCTTCGAGCTTTCTTTTCCCTTAAGCCAATGAAAAACCTTAAGACTGGTGTCGTGCCGGTGTCTTTTCCAAAGCTCTCTTCCGTGGTACAATAGAATATAAATATGATATGGGGATATATTATGGGTGATTATCTATGATGGATACAAACAGGCAGGAAATTGCCATGAAAGCGGAACTTGTGAACCTTGCCGTTAAGGCCAGGGAAAACGCCTATGCCCCTTATTCCGGGTTTCATGTAGGCGCCGCGCTTTTAGCCGATAACGGGAAGGTCTATACCGGCTGCAATATTGAGAACGCTTCTTACGGAGCGGCCATATGCGCTGAAAGGACGGCCGTTGCAAAGGCTGTTTCCGACGGTGCAAAGAAGATCATGGCTATTGCCATAGCGAGCGACAGTCTCAGTGAAACCATGCCGTGCGGTATTTGCAGGCAGGTTTTAAGCGAGTTCTGTACGCCGGATATGCCCCTTTACTTAAGTGATCGAAACGGCCGGTTTTCAGATTACACCTTTGATGAAATTCTGCCACATGCATTTACAAAAAGCGATCTGGCCCGGATCCAGTCTAAATAAACTGAAGGAGTACCAATAAAAGTATGGCATTTAAATCAGGTTTTATCACCATTGTCGGAAGGCCCAATGCAGGGAAATCAACACTTTTGAATCTTTTAACGGGTGAAAAGGTAGCCATCATCTCAAAAAAGCCCCAAACCACCCGTCACAATATTCGTACGGTTGTCACAACAGAAAACTATCAAATGGTTTTTGTGGATACTCCCGGCATTCATAAGCCTAAAAATAAACTGGGTGAGTATATGATGGAGGAAGCGTTCAGCACCTTCGATGATGTGGATGTCATACTATATCTCGTTGACGCTACTGATAAAAGCATTGGCCCCGGAGATTCCATGATCATAGAGGCCCTTAAAAAGTCCGGAACTCCAGCGGTACTTTTAATGAATAAAATAGATCTTGTGGAAAAACAGTCGCTGCTTCCTTTAATGGCCCAGTATAATGAAGCCTTTGACTTTGAGGAGATTATACCCGTCAGCGCCTTAAAAGGGGAGACTGCAGCCGTTGTCACCCAAGCCATTGAAAAGCTTTTGCCCGAGGGAGAAAAATATTATCCCGATGATATGCTCACCGACCAGCAGGAAAAGGTTTTGGCTCAGGAGCTGATCCGTGAAAAGCTGCTGTACCTCTTGAATGATGAAGTGCCCCATGGCATAGGGGTTGAAGTCATCCGCTTCAAGGAGGACGCCCAGAAAAATATGATTGAGATTGATGCCAACATCTATTGTGAAAAGGAATCCCATAAGGGAATTGTCATCGGCCGGGATGGCGCCATGCTTAAAAAAGTGGGCACTCTGGCCAGACAGGACATGGAGAGGCTTTTTGACAGCAAGGTGTTTCTAAAGCTCTGGGTAAAGGTCAAGGAGGACTGGCGCAACAGCCAGTTTATGCTTGATGAGCTCGGATATAAAGCGAAGGAATAGCAGGGTTTTTGCATGGCTTTGATAAAAACAAAGGGACTTGTGGTCAGAGAGATTCCCTTTAATGACAGTGATAAAATGCTTACATTACTGACAGCGGACTATGGAAAAATATCCGTCTCTGCCAAGAACTCAAGAAAAAGCGGGAGCCGCGGGGCCTATGGCACCCAGGTGCTGACCTTCGGTGAGTATGTGCTTTTTAGAGGCAGGAACAGCTTTTCCATAAATAACTGTGATACGCTGGCCAATTATTATGATCTGGCCTCCGATCTGACCCGGTTTACCCATGCGGCCCATATGCTGGATATGGCTCAGGATGTCGCGCAGGATCCGGATTCATGCGCGCAGGTATTAACCCTTCTGCTATATGGACTGCAGGCCTTGAGAAAGGGCCGCAATCCGCTTCTGGTATCTTCCGCCTTTGCTTTGAAGCTGATGCAGATAACCGGTTATCCGCCGCATATCACGAGCTGTGTATGCTGCGATACCCGTGATATGGAGCAAATTCGGTTCAGCTTTAAGAAATGCGGCTTTTTGTGTGAAGAATGCGCAAAGCAGGATGAAGGCAGCGTATTGGTCGATATCGGCGAAGCAAAGGCCATATTGCATGTTTTGTGTGCAGAAAACAGTGGCATATTTAATTTTGAACTTTCGGAGAAAGTACTGGAAGCTTTTTCGAATCTGACTTTTCGCTATATAGAAGAAACAATGGACAGGAATTATAGAAAGCTTGATTTTTTAAAGGAAATACAGCGGGATATTCATTCTTAAAAATAAAAATATGAGAATTTTTAGTGAGGTTTTTTTAAAGATGGAGCATCTATTCAGTTCGGGTGAGGCCCTGTATAAAAAAAATGAGAAAGAATTGCGCGAGGGCCTTTTAATAGGAGCAACCCTTGAATATGGCGGAGTTGAACCGGATACACAGTTTACATGTATGGGAAGCTTGAACGGCAAACCGGTTAAAGTGGGATTTTCCCTTTCACCCGAGGATTATGAAGGGATAAAAAATCGTTTTACATTTAAAATTCTGATGCAGTCCGATATTTTATTAGCGAATTGGAAGAGCTATCGGATCATATACCTGTAATAAAAAAATGGAGAGGTCTTTGAAGGTGGATGTTCAGAAGCTCAAACAGCTTCTCTCACGGGAAGAGGATGAAAAGCTGGATTTTAAAGCGAAATTAAATCTCGCCACTGAAAGCGAAAAAAAAGAGCTGGTCAAGGATGTGACGGCCATGGCCAACACCCGGGGCGGCAGGGGTCATATTATCTTTGGCGTGGAGGATAAAACCAAGCGCATTTTGGGTATTGAACCTAAAATATTTCAGGAGGAACAGATTCAGCAGATCATTTATAACCGGACGGATCCTCCCGTGCCGGTCAACCTTGATCTGGTGAAGCTTGGCAGCAAAACTGTCGCCGTCCTTACGGTATTCAGAAGCCGGCATGCACCTCATCAAATCTTGCAGTCGGGTTCATTCTATATCAGAAGAGGTTCCACCACCGATTATGCCAGACGCTCAGAACTTGCCTCTATGATGCAGCAGAACGGTCTTATGACCTTCGAAACGGTGATTGTTGAAGATGCGTCGCCGGAAGACCTGGACTTTGACTGCATTAACAAATTTTTTAAAAGTATCAATGTTTCAACAGAACAGCCTCAGAATATTTTGCTGAAGGCCTTTGGCTTTATCAGTGAAAAAGGGATGGGGGATTACTCGCCTACCATCGGAGGCCTTTTGCTGTTCGGGAAAAATCCTGTCATCTATTTACCCAATTGCTATATAACAATTGACTTTGGGGAATTTAGCGACATGGTTTCCGGGAATATTCCCACCATGCTGGAAAAGACAACCTCCATGGTAAAAGGGCTTATCAATCAGCCCGAGTATCCGATAGAAGCTTTTGAAGAGGCCCTGGCCAATGCTCTTATCCACAGGGATTATTTAGATCTCTCAAGAGGAGTCCATATTAACATCACCCGAAAAACCATTGAAATAGTCAATCCGGGAGCCATCGCGGGAGGAAGCAAGGTGTATCTCCATTTAAGAGACTTTCTTCCGGAACGGCGCAATGCGTGGCTTTATCAGCGGCTTATCACCATTGATGAAAAAAGGCGCTTCTTAAAAACAGGTATAGGCATGAACAGAATTAGAAAAGCCTTTGATAAAATCGGCCCGGTTAAGTTTATCAATCTAGGTAAACAGAACTGTTTCAAGGTCGTTCTCCCAAGATAGCCGACTTTAAGCTTTACCCTTCTCTGATTTCTCTCTGTCCTTTCCATTTGCTGCTTTTTCTTTTTTTACCGTTATCTTATTGAGAATTGCTTTTGCCGCCATACTATAGGAATTGGCTTCAAGAGAAAGCTTAAGTGCAAGATTGCAGAATTTTTCCTCGGTCTCTTGATTATCGGGTTCCCCCTCGGACATTTCTGAAAGCTTCTTCACTCTTTCGGCAGTGATACGCAGCGCCTCAACCTGCATTTGCGCAAATTGCTCGTATATGGTCTCAACATCTTTTTCTGATGTCAGCTTTGCAATGAGCTTTGTAATATCCGATAGGGAAAGCACCTGTTTCAGATTTAAAACTGCGATCAGATATGCCAGGTGATCACGGGTATACTTTTTTTGGACAGGCCGCGGAATAACCTGATTTTTTACATAATTGTTGATCATCGAAGGCGTGACCGGTTTTTCTCCGTCCTGCTGCGAAAAAATACCCATTTGCCTTTCAAGCCAGGTTATGACCTGATCCATGTAAAGATCAATATCCGGAAATGTATTCCATGACGGCGTTCTATATTGCTCCAGTTCATCGGCCCAATTTATCAGGAAATCCTGCAATGACGGCATTTTTTTAGCTCCTTCTTTTTAAAATCATTAAGTATATCAAAAGTATAATGTAAAGTAGAAAACTATTCAATATTACTATAAATATTATTGACATCATATAAACAATAATATAACATGGTATTTGAAACTAGATCATGTAATTTAGGAAGTGTATATCATGTTTAATATGACAAAGAATATTGCGGTATGGGGAGATTCGGTTTTAAAAGGGATTATTTATGATGCCGGCCGCCATAAGTACAAGTATTTGGAGCGGGATGGCGCCGTGGAGAAGATGGCCCAACTGGGAATGGATGTAAAAAACAATGCAAAATTCGGCATGACTGCGCCAAAAGCCAGAAAACTGATGCTAAATGCCCTGGAAAAGGGTGTTGATGCCGACATGGCTATTTTGGAATTCGGCGGGAATGACTGCGATTTTAAATGGGCCGACGTGGCAGAACAGCCCGATAGAGAGCACCAGCCCAATACTACGCTGGAAGTTTTTAAAAACTGTATTGCAGATATGGTGCAGGCCTTGAGAAACCACGGCATAACGCCGATATTGATGAATCTTCCGCCAATTCATTCCGAAAAATATTTTAACTGGATATCAAAGGGCCTCAACGGAGAGGCAATTTTAAAGTGGCTTGGTGATAAGGAATTGATTTATCGTCACCATGAAAGCTACAGCCTGGCTATTATGAATTTGTCCATCGCTCTTTCCTGCGACCTGATCGATGTCCGCCAGCCCTTCCTGATGCATCGCGATTATTATAATTACCTGTGTGAGGATGGCATTCATCCCAATGAACAGGGGCATGAAATTATCAATCAGACGCTTTTTGATTTTGCGCGTTCAAAGCTTATTAAATAGACATCTTCTGGATCAGCCGCTTCACAACGAGCAGCGCTTCTGCCTTGTTGACAGGCCTCTGGGGGGTAAATCCGGGAATTTGATATAAGCCGTCTAACAGACCTGAGGAGAACATTTGCGCAAATTTGCTTTTGTCTCTGGCCGTATCAAATTGTGGTATGACATTGCGGGCATTTTCCAGCTCTTCTGAATTGGCATCTTTGGCTACATTGCTCTTATCTGTTTCAAGGAGCGTAAAAATACTGATTGCAGCCACATCATAGGGCAGGGTGCCATTGGTTTCATAGCACAGATGGGGTTCGATTTTCTCCGGTTCAATACCAAATATTTCATGCAGGATTTGGCGCCATTGCTCTAGGGCGAGGTTTTCATCGTATATTTCGTTTTCAGAGCCGCAGTATATGATACTTTCTGCCGTTCTTAACAGGTCCAGCTTTTTTCTTGCAGTGCTGTTATTCAATTTTTTTAAATTTGACAAATAAATATCATATTCGGTGGTGATGTCTTCAAGAGAAAAGATTTCAAAGGATTCTACAGAGGTGTTTGGAGCGGAGGAAAGCAGGGCCGTATGGCTGGCCTTCAGATAATCTTCGTGGGCGGTTTGGGGAAGGCCTAAATTGGTTAATACTCGGTAAAGCATGGAAACGGCTTCACCTGAATTTAAAGGAGACTGGGGACGGAATAATCTTTCCGAGTCCACGGTAATATCTGCAAAACCAAGGCAATAAGCCTGGCGTATGAGGATTTGATAGGGGTCGCTGATATCGTCGAGATCCGGTATGATCTCTGACTTTTTGACATTATCATAATTACTCTCAAGTGTCAGATCAGGATATCTCAGGGTCAGGAGCTTCATCAGGCCGGAAACGGCATATTGCCTTTCTATTACACCATTTTCTTCAAAATCCGAAATATACATATTCACCGATAAATGGTCTTTGTTTTCAAAAGAAAAAATAATCCGGATAGCCTTCTCCCAGTCCGATACCGGTATAGGCTCGCCGGTGTTTTCAATTTTCAGCAGTGTCTTTTGAAGAAAATCTGCATTTTCCTCACCTGCAAAGAGTTTGTTTTCCAGGTCCAAATAGGGGCTTAAAATGAGACATAACCCTTTTATTTCATGGTCCAGTTTTTCCTGGTCCGATAATTGATTCTGAATCGTTTCGGTACCTGAAGCTAAAATAGTAAATGTATTTGAATTATTGCCCGAATCCATGGAATATTCCTCAACTTCATTGGGCTTAAAGCCGCAGGCTGTAAAAAGAGAAATTGTCCAGGCAAGGGTACACGATAAAATGGTAAGTTTTTGTTTCATCGCCATATGTAATCCTCCCTGTTTACCATTGCATTAAATCGGCGGAGCCGGAAGCCTGTTAAGGCAATTATTTTAAATGCGCCATTTGTTTTTTAGTGATACCAGAGTATCTTTACGAATAAAATCTAGACTATTTCCAGGAAGCTTTCTTTATTTATACCTGGACCATGGATTAAAGGCTGCCGATAAAGTTCAGAGTTTTTTGGGCAAAGGGATAATTTTACCGCTTTTATTCATTATACAACATGGCAGACCTTTTTTGTGAATAAAAATTATTGAAATAGGCAAAAAGGCAAATAATATTTTAAGGTTTTCCTAATATAAAGGCGCATTTCTGAATGGTCGAAAGGAGTTAACGATCCTTATGAAGCATTATTTGGAAGAGATCGGTGCCGTTTTGGCATCAGAAAATACTTCCCGGGAGGGGCTTAGTCTGACTCAGGCTTCAGAAAAACTGAGCCGGTTTGGCCGCAACAGGCTTGCCGAAGGCAAGAAAATGACCCTGATAGCCCGGCTGCTTGCTCAAATGGCTGATCCCATGGTCATTGTTCTCATTGCGGCGGCAATTGTTTCAGGAGCTGTCGGAGAAATTGCCGATACCGCGATCATCTTGCTGGTAGTGCTGTTGAATTCAGTCTTAGGCGTCATTCAGGAGGGAAAAGCCGAAAGGGCCATTGAAGCATTGCAGCAAATGTCGTCTCCTTTTTCGAAAGTCAGGAGAAACGGCCAGGTTGTTCAAATTAAGTCAGAAGAAATCGTCCCTGGTGATATTGTGCTCCTAGAAGCAGGGGATGCCGTACCTGCCGATATGCGCCTTATTGAAGCCTCCAGCTTGAAAATTGAAGAGGCCTCCCTTACAGGTGAGTCGGTCCCTGTCGAAAAGGGCATTCAGGCAATCGCTTCGGCTGAAAAAGAGGATATTCCTCTGGGTGACCGGTATAATATGGCCTATATGGGAACCAATGCAGTCTATGGCCGGGGTGAAGGCGTAGTGGTGGGAACGGGCATGTCCACTGAAATGGGGAAAATTGCCGGGATCATATCCCATACCCAAGAGGAGAAAACACCCCTTCAGAAAAAACTTGCTTCCCTTAGCAAGGTGCTGAGTGCCGCTGTTTTGGGAATCAGTCTGTTCATTTTTGTTTTTGGCTTATTAAGAAGCGGCGATTTTTCCGGAGAACATATTCTGGAACTGTTTATGATTGCCGTAAGCCTGGCTGTCGCGGCCATCCCTGAAGGACTTGTGGCTGTCGTTACGGTCGTTTTGTCCATAGGCGTTACAAAAATGTCCAGGCGCAATGCCATCATCAGAAGGCTGACTGCAGTGGAAACATTGGGATGCACACAGATTATCTGCTCTGATAAAACCGGTACCCTGACCCAGAATAAAATGACCGTGGTGGATGCATTCGGCCCTGGGGAAGAGCTGGCTGCGGCCATGGCCCTGTGCAACGACGCCTCCCTGTCCAAAAGTGACGGGGCTGTTGTGGGGGAACCCACTGAAAGTGCTTTGGTGCGGTTTGGAAATGACAATCATAAAAATAAAAATGAGCTGGAAGGAAAAATGCCCCGGGTAGGGGAGGCTCCTTTTGATTCGATTAGAAAAATGATGTCGACCCTGCACAAATCCGGGGAAAAATTTATTCAATATACAAAGGGCGCCCCGGACGAAATTTTGAACAAATGCACCCGGATACTGACCGATCAAGGAGAGATTCCTTTGACTGATGAGCTTCGCGAGGAGGTTTTGAAGCAGAATAAAAATATGGCGGGAAAAGCCCTCCGGGTTTTAGGGGCCGCTCTCAGGCACTGGGACAGTTTCCCCCAGAATACTTCTGCTGAGAATCTTGAAAAAGAACTCACATTCATAGGACTTACCGGTATGATCGACCCCGTTCGTCCCGAGGCCAAAGCAGCCATTGAAGAATGCAGGAGAGCAGGGATCCGTCCCATAATGATCACCGGCGACCATCGGGATACGGCGGTTGCCATCGCAAAGGAATTGGGGGTTATAACCGATGAAAGCCAGGCTGTTACAGGCTCGGACATCTCAAAAATGTCCGATGACGAATTTGAAGAAAAAATTCAGCAATATTCGGTTTATGCCCGTGTGCAGCCCGAGCATAAGGTGAGAATCGTCAATGCCTGGAAAAAGAAGGGAAAAATAACGGCCATGACCGGTGACGGCGTAAACGACGCACCTGCCCTGAAATCAGCCGATATTGGCGTAGGCATGGGTATAACGGGAACGGATGTCAGTAAAAATGTTTCAGATATGGTTCTTGCCGATGATAATTTCGCTTCCATTGTCTATGCAGTGGAAGAAGGGCGCAGGATCTATGAAAATATCCGCAAATCCATACAGTTTTTGCTTTCATCCAATTTAAGCGAGGTGGTGGCTCTGTTTTCCGCCACGGTGGTCAATATCCAGCTTTTTTCGCCCATTCATATCCTTTGGATTAATGTGATCACAGATACATTTCCAGCCATCGCGCTGGGGCTGGAAACAGCCGAACGGGATATTATGGAGAAGCCGCCCCGGGATGCCGATGAAGGCATTTTTGCCGGCGGCATGGGTGCAAAAGTGATCTACCAGGGTGTAATGATTGCCGTATTGACTTTGATATCTTATTTCATCGGCAATGCCCGGAATCACATAACGGGTATGACCATGGCGTTTCTTACCTTATCGCTGTGCGAGATATTCCACTCCTTAAATTTGAGATCCAGTACCCGATCCATTTTTACGCTGCATACCCATAATAAATACTTGCTTTTTGCCATGCTGGCTTCCTTTGTTTTGTCCCTGGGGGTCATCTATACGCCCCGGCTCAATGAAATTTTTGAGCTTGTGCCGCTGCCCGGAAACTATTTTCTGATGGCAGCAGGACTTTCCCTATCCATCATACCGATTGTTGAACTGGAAAAGATGATGGGCAGGATGTTTGGGTATACTCATAATAATAAAGGAGGAAAAGGCGGTGATGTGAATGAAAGAATCTGAAAGCAAGCGGAAGGATTATATTATTCTTATCTCGTATGCCGTATTGCTTTACCTTGCAGTGTCCAATATCGGGCAGGTTTTGATTTTTTCAGGATATGTACTGGCAATCCTGATGCCGTTTATTGTGGGCATCTGCTTTGCTTATGTGCTTAATATTTTAATGAGTTTTTTAGAGAGAAAGGTCTTTTATAGGGTTGAAAGATCTAAAAAGCCTTTCGTCAGAAAACTGAAAAGACCTTTGTCCCTGCTTGCCACCTTCATCATTTTTCTGGCCTTTTTTACGGGTATCATCCTTTTTATCGTTCCCCAGCTTACCCAAAGCATATCAACACTCACGGCCAATGTTTCGGGATATTTGAAGACCCTTGAAAAATTCCTCAATAACCTTGCCGATCGATTTCATCTTTCGGGGGGGTTATGGAGCAATATCACCTTCAACTGGAATGAAATTATAACCAAAGGGAGTCAATTTATTTCCACGGCGCTGCCTCAGATTCTTACCTTTACCCTGGGGCTTACCAACGGCATCATCAACTTCATAACGGGCTTGATTATAGCGGTTTATCTGCTGGCTTCCAAGGAAAAAATGATACTGATTTTGAAGAAGCTGATCTTTGCATTTATACCCGAGAAGACATCCGCTAAGCTGATTCATACGGCCGCTCAAGCCAATAAGATTTTTCAGAATTTTATCTCGGGTCAGTTTACCGAAGCAATAATACTGGGCCTCTTAGTGTTCATTGGAATGCTTCTGTTCAGATTTCCCTATGCCGTTCTTTGTGCCGTCATGATAACCATTACAAGCCTCATCCCGGTGCTGGGCGCTTGGATAGGCGCCATTCCTTCCGCCTTTATCATCCTGATGGCGGACCCGCCCAGAACGGTTTGGTTCATCTTATTCATTGTTGTACTTCAGCAAATTGAAGGAAATTTGATTTACCCGAAAGTAGTGGGCAATTCCATTGGTCTTGACGGAGTGTGGGTGCTTTTTGCCATTATTGTGGGCGGAAGCCTTTTCGGAATTGCCGGTATGCTTTTAGGGGTGCCGCTTCTTGCTGTGATTTACGCCATTGTCAGGCGAATCACCAACCGCAGGCTCAAAGAAAAGAATATCACGCTGGGGTCATAAAGCTAAATCATAATGACTTCGAAAAGCGGCAGAGTGATGTTTTAGTGCGTAAGCGGAGCAGGATTGCGGAGCTGCCGAATAAAATCCCGGACGGATTTTCTTGAGGGCGCACAAAACATCACTCATGGCGCTAAAACCATGGCGCTAAAACCATGGCGCTAAAACCATGGCGCTAAAACACGAATTGAAGACCCCGAAAAAAAGGCGCGCATTTGCGCGCCTTGTCAATTCGGCCTGTTTTTCCGCCGTCCTTAATTGATTACCCGTCTGGCTCCAATATAATGGCTGGTATAGTAGGACGAAGTAAGATTGGATACCATGACTTTCTCTGCACCTGAGCTGGCGTGGATAAATTGGCTGCCGCCAAGATAAATGCCCACATGGGATGCTCCCGACTTATAGGTTTCAAAAAATACCAGGTCCCCTGCCTTAAGGCTGCTCTTTGAAACGCTTATTCCGGCGTTATACTGGTCGGACGCTGTCCTGGAAAGAGAAATTCCGTGCCTGCTGAAAACGTATTGAACAAAGCCCGAGCAATCAAAGCCTTTCGGCGATGTGCCGCCCCAAACATACGGTACGCCAAGGCAGCTTTTGGCTGTAGCTATGATTTTTGATGCCAGGGTGGAGCCGCGTGAAACCGATTTTGGCGCTGAACTTGTGGATGATTTAGGAGCTGCTGATGCTGAAGCTTTAGGGGACCTCGACGCCTTAGGGGCCGGCTTGGGAACCGCTGAAGCATCAAGGGTTGTCTCCGGCGTGGCTGAAGGCGATGCCGGCGGGGTTTCGGATGGATTCGCTGTTATCTCAATGCTGCTGTCCATTCTTGCAGCGTTTAATTTCGCTGCCTGGGCCGACTGGCTCTTCATGACCGCCGCATAAATGATCAATGATAAAACCAGAGCACATGCTCCGAATATATAGAATTTTTTCATATGTTTTCTCCTTTCTTTTTCGTCTGCAAAACTGCCGACGTGTCAGAAAAGGGCCCTTATTTTGTCAGGTCAAAGGCCTTTTCTCAAACTTACTGTCATGGTTTTCCCTGCTTCCAGTAAATAGCTTTGGGCGCTCTCCCCGGGCACACCCATTGTAAATGACAACCCAAGTATGGTTCAACCAGTAAATCATGGTAATTAATGATAAAACGGTTTTTGTCCATCTCTTCATTGCTTGTGCCAGGGGCGTTTTAAGGGGATTTGCGCAAATCATGCAGAATGAAGGGAAGCAGTAAAAGAGGCCAAAAAGTATATCATGAACAATTGGGATGGAATTGCTATTTAAGCGGAAAAAGGGTATGAAATTGTCGGTTGTAGTGCCGAAGGTCATGTAAGCTATGTTCTATCAGCTAGATTAAGCAGCAGGCCCAAGGTGTGGTCTAAAACAGGCGTAAATCAGATGACAAAGCTGCTGGTATACAAGAAAAATGGTGAAAAAATCTATAATTTAGTAATATTGCAAAAAGAGAAGGAACGTAAAGAACAGTAAATTGAAGCTATCGTCAGAGTTACTGGTATTTGCAATTTTAAAAGGGCTGTGCTACAATGCTTTTTAACAGTTTTATTAACCAAGCTAGTCGTGCTTTTTGTGAGGATCTTTTATAAAGCTGGCGTGTTATATCGAATTTCATCTTCGCTAGTGGATCGATTGCCTAAACCTCAATCTGTTTTCTTAGTGATAAGGCTACTATATTTGAGTGCAGTTCTACCAGACGGCTAGAAAGTGGAAGTGCCCTGCTGTATAAAGTGTATAAAGCAAGAACAGCCACCATCCTAGCAGCGGTTCCGATACTAAGTGAGGAGGTTTATATGCTGTCCATCATTATTGCTGACGATGAAGTGGGAATCATTGATCTCTGTAAGATGCTGATCGAATACCCGAATGCCAGGATCATCGGAGAGGCGCACAATGGGCAGGAGCTCTTTACTATGATCGGGGAACTACATCCCAATACGGTAATCACGGATATTTGTATGCCGGGCCTCACCGGATTAGAACTGATTGAAAAATCTAAACAGACCTATCCGGACGTTAGCTTTATCGTTATGAGCGGATATACGGAGTTTGAATACGCGCGAACTTCCCTGCGATACGGGGTATGGGATTACCTTCTCAAGCCTTTGCGGAAGGCGGAGCTGAATCGTTCTCTGGAAAAGCTGGACAAGAGCCTAACGGAAAGGCGGGCGCAGACTGCACTGGATCTCACACTACAAAACGACCTGCAGGAAAGTCTTTCCGCTCTGAGGGAGAAATACATCAGGGAGGTATGGACCAGTGGGAAAGCATTTCCTGTTCCCAAAATTGGAGACACAGAGATTCTAAACTTTGCGGATAGGGTGATGCAGTGCCTCCTGCTCCACGTAGACAGCAGGCTTTCCGTGGATTCCATTGACATGGCACAAATTTCCCGGCAGGCTAGCGCAACCTGTGATAAAATCCACAGGCTGGCGGAAAACAGTTGCGAGGATATCCAGATGCTGTCGGACGGGCCCCAGGGGGTATTCGTTTTGCTGTACGCGTCCGGCACGGCCCCAATGCGGCAGCGCGAGTTTCTCCGGTCGGTGGAAAGCGGTATTCGATACGGCAATATTCAAAATAACTTTGTCCATGTTATGGCCGCCGTCAGCCAGTCTCTCCCCGCCTCGTCAGGCACTCTGCCGGAGCTGTTTCGCCAGGCGCGGGAAGCGGTGAAGTGGAGGCTGGAGAAAAAGCAGAGCAGTGTGATTTGCTATGACTGGGAGACGGAGAAAACCCTGGATGCGCTGCCCCTGTTCGAGGGTACCCAGGAGGCCAGGCGCATCGCGGAGGCTGTGGAGAAGCTGGATACAGATGCCGTAAAAACCGCGATTCTCACGGCGTGGAGCGAACGGGAAATCTCCTGCCGGCTGATTCCCGGGGCCCGTTATCGTCTGCTGGAGGCAATTTTAAGTTGCCTGAGCGACGCCTTTCAGAACCTCCCCTCCTGGGATACCCCCCAAGACCCGGCGACAGGAGGCATTTATGCCATCCTTTCCGGGGAGAATGCCGGGGAGAACATTCCCGACCGGTTGGCGCAGTATGCCTCCGGCACGTTGTGCGCTTACCAAGAGCGGCTTCAGAATCGGGAGAACAGTATGATCACCAAAGTGAAGCAGTATGTCTCCCAACACTATGCGGAAAACATTCCCCTCAGCCAGGCTGCCAAGCTAGTCTGCCTGAGCCCTACATATTTCAGCAAGCTGTTTAAATCGGAGACGGGGCAGGGCTTCATGGAGTATCTCCAGCACGCACGGATTGAAAAAGCAAAAAAAATGCTAAAGGAGACTCGGATACGGATCAGCGACATCGCCCAGGCGGTGGGATACCGGGACCTCAAATTCTTCAACAAGATCTTCCGAAAAGAAACCTCTGTTACACCGTCGGAGTATCGGAAGTTCTATTCCTGACGAGGTGAAATCAATGAAAGGAACGAAACGTTGGGACAGAATTTCCAACCGTATTGGTGCTGTCTGCCTTGCTTTTCTGGCGTTGGCAATCTCCTTTGCCGCACTCCTGCTGTGCAGAGCCCGGGGAGTCCCGGTATCTTCACTTTTGGTAGTGGCGACGGCTGTGTCTATGCTGGCACTTGGCACCGCCCTTTTTCTCTTACTTCTACATGAAGTCCGCTTCCGTAGTCGGTTGGTTCGGCTTTTGGATGGAGAAAGCGTGCAGGATGAGGCGCGGTTGGGCCTGGTAAAGCAGCGGCCTTATTTGCTGTCGATTGGAGACAGCGGGATTGTTGACCGTATTTTTGAACGGATGCAGGAGTTCTCCGTGTCTCGGGCGCTAAAAACGGAGGCGGAGTTGCACGCGCTGCAAAATCAAATCAATCCCCACTTCCTATACAACACTCTGGAGATTATCCGGAGCCGTGCGATGATGCAGGGAAATTCCGATGTAGCGGAGATGGTTGAGGCACTGGCGATGCTGTTCCGCTATTGTATCAGCAGTCCGGGAGAACTGGTGACGTTGGCACAGGAGTTGGACAATGTTCATGACTATCTGTTGATTCAGCATTACCGTTACGGGGACCGCTTTTCCTATCAGGAGATTCTCTGCGATGAAAGCGAGATTGTGATGAATAGCAAGCTGCCGGTCATGACACTGCAGCCAATCATTGAGAACGCTATTGTCCATGGGATCAATCCCAAAATCGAGAACAGTTCCATAACACTTAGGGTGGAGATATCCGGGGAGCGCATGCGGATTCTGGTAGAGGACGACGGGGTGGGAATTGATGACGAAGAGCTGCGGCGTGTCCGCCGGTCCCTGAAGGAGGACACGACCCCCACCCCGGAGGGCACCCGGAACCCTCGCTCCATCGGAATTGCCATGCGCAACGTCAATCAGCGGATCCGATTTTATTTTGGGAACAGCTATGGTTTGGACATCAGGAGCACACGGGATGTGGGGACCAGCGTCATCATTACACTACCGTGGACTGGTGCCCCCGGCGTGGAGGGTGCGCCATGAAAGAGGAAATCTTGTACCTGGAGAATCTGGTGACAAACCAGACCGCGGGTCAGAATTTGGAATATGTTTCTCTTGCGCTGAATCGGGGGGAAATTCTCGGGATTACCGGTTCGGGAGACAGTGGAGCCACGGCGCTGGCGGATGTCCTGCTGGGACGACTGAACCTCAGCGGTGGTACCCTCTGCTTGGAAGGACGCAACATCGTTTGCGACTCTCCCGCCAGAGCGCGGGAATATGGGATCTATGGAATTTCCTATGGGTCGGCTACGATCTCAGGTATGTCCGTCTCGGAAAACATGAATGTTCTGCGGCCTTTCCGCCGCCAGGACTATTTGATTTGGAATCGGCGGATTCTGGAGATCACCCAGGCGGTTTTTCAGCAGTACCAGATCGGCGGAGATCCCAACGGAACCGCCGCCCGGCTGACGGCAGGGCAATGTATGGAGGTCTCTATCTGCCGGGCGCTGCTCTGCGGGGCAAAGGTTCTGGTGTGCCAGGAGGTGGGAGAGGGTTTTTCCGAGGCGGAGCTGGACGAATTTGAGCGATTTTTGCATCAGATTCGGGACGAGGGAATGCCGGTCATTATGTTCAATTCCGATTCCGGGAAGGTGCTGCGCTGCGCGGATCGGGTCGCCGTGATGCGGGGTGGAATGATCTGCTATGAGAGCGCCACCGCTACGATCACGCCGGAGGAAATCTACCACAGAATGCATGTCCCGAAAATAAGGCCTCCGTCAGTGAGACGGGACCAGGCCTCACTTCATATTGCCGCGCTGCGGGAGTTTTCTCCCCTCGGCTATCTGGGAGAGCCCGTTGCCCTGGACCTTTTTACCGGAGCCGTGCAGGGGATCATTTACGCGTCGTCCGGAGGAGTTGACGCATTTTATGGAGCGTTCTCCGGCGTTTGCCGGACGCCCGGCGTTGTGGTGGAGAATGATAAAACAGTTTCGTTTTCCGTATGGCGAAGGAGAAATGCGGAACGAATCTGCTGCCTGAGCAACCGTTTTTGGGAAAACGGCCTATATGAAAATCTGACTGCAGGAGAGAATATTTTGCTTCCGACCCTATGCCGGTTCCGCAGCCAGATGGGAATCCTGAATCGGCGGATGCTGAGCCTGGCTCTGCGGGAATTCTGTGAGGCATATGAGATGGACGCCGACTGCCTGACCCTGTATCCCCGCCATCTGAGTAGTGAGCGGAGAAATCAGATTGTGCTGCTGCGGGTGCTTTTCTCGGTTCCCAGAATTCTGGTTTTGGATCATCCGTTTTACACCATCGACGAGCAGATCAAGGGGGACCTCCTGCACTGCATTGCGTATTTAAAGGCCAGGGGAACGTCCATTCTCTGCGCCAGCAACAGCGCTTCTCTGCTGGATACGATCTGCGACTCTGTAGTCGATTTGTTCCCTGCCTCGGAGCGGGAAAACTAACCCGGATATGGCAAAGCAGTGGCCGGGGGCTGTCCTTTGGAAGAGTCCCTGGCCATTGTTTTGCATAAGATCACCCCCTGAAATCAAAAGAATGCCGCGTTGTAAAGAAAATAGCCCCGAAGGTATAATGAATTCAGAAAGATTTGAAGGCCGGTGGGTCCGGAGAAGCAACGCCCAACCGGACGAATTTGAACGGAGGGAGAGCAAATGCGGCGCGAATACTGTTTAGATATTGCGGATAACGTTCACAAGCTGGGGGATCTGAACCTCTTTTTGCAGAATACGGAGACAATTTCCTATCCCCCGGTGGACAGAACTTCCCCGGGACGTCCCTTTTTCACCGGGATCATCCATCGGGAGGTAACGGTAGGGGATCGGAGGCGGAGGTTCCTTTTTTATCTGCCCAAGCGTTTCCCCATCTCCGGTGCCGGACTCTTTCTGTTCCCGGATGATGGAGTTGACACCGAGCAATTCCTGACCAGCGGCGGCTGGAAAACTATTGCCGAGGAGCGGAACGTCGCTCTGATCATCCTGGAGGCGGGTGCGGGAGGCTGGAGCCGCCAGGAAATTCAGAAGGAAGTGGATTATGGGGAGGCGGTATTCAAAGATGCAATCTCCCGCGTCAACTTCAGCCTGAATGAATCCACTTATTATATTCTGGGCTTTGGGGCTGGCGCGTACCCGGCGGTGACCTGCGGTTTGCTCAACTCCACGCTGTATTCCTGTATCGTTGCCGACGGCGGCTATCAGCTGGATGATCGGCTGCTGGAACAGCTCTCTTCTATTCGCTCGGATCGGGATCCCTCAAAATCCAAGTTGGAAGTTGCGATGCCCGCATGGCTTCTCAGCCACACCTCTGACGAGGGCGATGCAGTACTGAACTGTTTGAAAGCTGCTTGTTGTGTGGAGGATCGCGGTCTAAGCAATCCATACGCCTCCGTATTTCAGCAGAATTTAAAAACTTATCAAAACTCTCGAGACGGACTTCCAATGGCGGAGGTGTGGTTCACCGGAAAGAGCCTGCGGGCGGAGATCCCAGAGGAATCTATTCATCGGCAGATGGTGTCCTTTGCACTGCGATTCAAACGCTGGCCTGGCATCGGAAACGGGGAATTCCGTCCGGCCAGGACATATCAGGACATGGGGCTGAAGCGCTTTGAAGCCGTTCTTGGCGGCCGGAAGCGTGAGTGGTACGTCTATGAGCCGTCGACCTACCGGAACAACTCACAGAACAAGTTGCCTGTTGTATTGGCTATTCACGGATATAGCTGCACCGGAGAGTTGTTTGCAGAGAACAGCGAATGGCACGTAACAGCGGAAAAACGCGGATTTTTCGTGGTCTATATGTCCGCATTCCCGTCCAATCTACATACTGGAAACCGTACGGTGCCTCTGCCCACCTGGAATGCGGTGGCCATGACTGCCGAAACAGATGATATCGGGTATGTGGCCGCCGTCATGCGGGACGTCAAGTCCCGCTATCCTGTGGACAACGAGCGTGTCTATGTCTCCGGCCATTCCAACGGCTCACTTTTTACCCAAAAGCTGATGCAGGAGACCCCCCTGGAGTATGCGGCATTCGCCCCGCAAGGCGCGCAGTATCATCTGAATCTCTCCGGAGGATCTGAGAACAGAAGCGGAGATCGCATCCCGAGGGACGGCGTCCTCCGCCCAGTCTGGTTGATGATGGGCCACGAGGATATCGGGGATCGTGACAGCTTGGAATCAGGCTCGGCCAACCGCAAATTCATTTCCATGATGTGCGACGTCAATAGCCTGGACGAAAGTAAAGGGCAGTATCTGGAGAATGGCAAATACCACACCTATACTTATCTCAATCAAGATCATATCCCGCTGTTGCGCTTCACCGGTGTACAGGACCTACCTCATGCGTATACCCCGGAGATGGCAGAGATGTTTTGGAATCAGTTTTTCTGTCATTTTCGTAGAAAAGCCGACGGCTCAATCATCTATACGGCGTAGGTAAAGGCGTTGCGCGAAAAACATTCGGATTGGAGTGATTCCTATCAGTACTATACTTAAAATGCGGAATATCTCGAAATCGTTCCCCGGCGTCAAGGCGCTGGACAACGTCAGTATCGAGGTTGAGCAGGGGACCGTCCACGCATTGATGGGCGAGAACGGTGCCGGAAAATCTACGCTGATGAAAGTGCTATTTGGGCAGTATGCGGCAGACAGCGGGGAGATTCTATTTGAGGGGCAGCCGGTCCGGTTCAAATCGGTAAAGGAAGCCGTCAGTCATGGGATCTCCATGATCTACCAGGAGCTCAGCCCCATTAGAGAGCTTTCCATTGCGGAAAATGTCTTCGTGGGACGATATCCCAAGCTGAAGGGCGGGGCCATTGATTGGCGGGCGATGTACGTTGCATGCCAGGAGATTTTTGACCGCTGGGGTCTTTCGTACGACCCACGTACGAAGATGAAGCAGCTTAAAACGGCGGACGTCCAGATGATCGAGATTATCAAGGCAATTTCTTTCCAAGCTAAGCTGGTTATCATGGATGAACCAACCTCTTCCATCTCACAGAACGAAGTTGAAAAGTTATTTACCTTTATCCGCGCTCTGAAAAAAGAAGCTATCACAATCATTATTATCACCCACAAGTTGGATGAAGTCTTCGAAATCTCAGATCGGGTCTCTGTTCTTCGGGACGGCAAGTTCATCGGTACCAAGGGCATCGGGGAGCTAAACCGGGCACAAATGATCAAGATGATGGTCGGCCGAGAGATGAACAGTGTCTTCCCTAAGAAGGAGAGTAGCTACGGCAACGTGCTGTTGGAGGTTCGACACTTGAACTGCGGCCCTAAGGTTCAGGACATTTCTTTCGAGTTGCACTTCGGTGAGATTCTGGGCTTTGCCGGGATTGTGGGTGCCGGGCGCACAGAGACGATGCGATCCATTTTCGGCTTAGATCGGCGTTCCTCTGGCGAGATCCTGATGGATGGAGAAGAGATAGGCCTCCAATCCGTTCGGGACGCCATCAAACACGACATCGTCATGGCGACGGAGAGCCGAAAGGACGACGGGCTTGTGCTGTGCCGATCCGTAGAAGAGAACATCATGCTGCCCTCGCTGTATCGCCGTTCGAAGTGCGGTGTGCTCAATCTTGGTGAGGAACGCCGCATTGCGGAGAAGTCCTCCAAAAAGCTGAAGGTCAAGGCTAGTTCGCTGTCTACCATGGCAAATTTTCTCTCCGGCGGCAACCAGCAGAAGCTAATCCTGTGCAAGTGGTTACTGATGAATCCCCGGGTTTTAATTTTGGATGAACCGACCCGTGGCATCGACGTAGGTGCCAAGTGGGAGATATACAACATCATCGTCGACCTTGCTAAGCAGGGCGTTGGCGTGATTTTCGTATCCTCCGAAATGGAGGAAATTATCAACATCTCTGACCGTATTCTAGTCATGTGCGATGGCCATATCAACGGCTGCCTGCAGAAAGGCGAGATTACACAGGAGAAGATTATGAATTTGGCATCGGAGGTATGGTCATGAAAAAACAGAACTCCTTGCGGGGCGTGTCCATTGCGGAGCTTTACAGCAAATTTGGCGTTGTTCTCATCCTGATCGTGGCGCTGATTGTTGGTGCCATTTTGTCTCCCAGCTTTCTGATGCTCTCCAATCTGGTCAGTGTGGCTAAGAACGTGGGCGTCTACGCTATCATTGCTATCGGCATGACCCGGCTGCTCATTGGCGGCGGCGTGGATCTGTCCGCCGGCTCCAACGTGGCCTTTTGCAGTGTGGTGTTGGCGGTTGTCTACAACAGTACAGGAAGTACTTTCTTGGGCGTTCTCGTCGCGCTAGTTTGTGGCGCCGTCATCGGTGCAATCAACGGTTTTTTCAGCAGCTATATCGGCCTGATGCCCTTTATCGTTACTTTGGCTACTCAGATGACGGTCCGGGGCCTTGCGTACCTGATTGCCGGTGGTGCACCGATCTACGGCGTCAGTGACTCTGTTGTTTTTCTCGGGCAAGGCAATGTCGGCGGTTTCCCCATGCTGCTGCTGATTGTGCTACTGTGCACGTGCCTGGCGGTTTTCGTAATGACTCGGACATCCCACGGCCGGTATCTTTATGCCATCGGCGGTAACCCCGAGGCCGCCCGGGCCTCTGGCATAAATGTTAAGTGGCAGATCTTCCTCAATTATGTGGTCATGGGCGTGATTTGCGGCTTCGCCGGCATCCTATATGCTGGACGCACCAACAGCGGCCTTCCCGCCGGTGGAGTGAACTTTGAGTTCGAAGCCATCATCGGCAGTGTACTGGGCGGCACCAGTATGGCGGGCGGCCTGGGCAATGTGGTCTGCAGTATCGTGGGTATCTTTGTGGTGGGCATTATCAATAACGTCATGAATTTATGCAGTATCAATGCATTCTGGCAACAGGTGGTCAAAGGCATCGTTATCCTGATCGCTGTCTTGTTGGATGTTTTCACCCGCAACGCGATTATGAAGTCCACGCGCAAGCGTTGAAATTTTGTAATACGCTTTGTAATACACTAGAATTTTAAGGAGGAGAAATGATGAAAAAGCTACTTGCAACCATTCTGGCGATTGGCATGACCATTTCCTTGGCGTCCTGCGGTAGCAGCGGCTCACAGGCTTCCGGTGGCAAAGCAGCCTCTGCTTCCGGCAGCGGAGACGGTAAGCTGCAGAAGATCGGCTTTATCTCTGCGTCTTGGTCGGACGACTATTGTAAAAGAATGTCTGACGCATTGGTGGAGCAGGGACCGGATTATGGTTTTGAAGTCACTGCCCTGAACGCCAGCCCCAACGGAACGCCCGATGTCACCGGTTATATTGAGGCAGTGGACACGTTGGCGCAGAAAGATCTGGACGGCATTATCATCCAACCCCTGTTCTCTATCCCGGACTACTGTCTGCAGTTCAATAAGAAGAATATTCCTCTTTGCTTTTTGAACATTGCACCCCAGATCTCCGATTCTTCTAAGAACCTGAAGTATTACTATGCCGGAAGCTTTGAAGAAGACATCGGCTCACAGTTGGCCGAGGCGATGTCCAAGGGGCTTAAGGACAACGCCAAGATCTGCTGCATCTGTTTGATGTACGGTCAAGACAATACCACCGGTCGCCTGAAGGGCTTCACCGAATGGATGAGCAAAAACCGCCCCGACGTAAAAATTCTTGAGACAAACTACGTTAAGCAGAATGAACCCACCGAGGCACAGTCCATTTTCGAGGACTGGATTCAGAAGTATGGTGTGGGTGGCTTCGACGGCGTAGCCACCCAAAGCTCCATGCAGACGCAGGGTATTGTGGAGAGCATGAAGACTTATGGGCTTAATTCTTCTAACGTTATCCTCGGCGGCATCTCCGCCTCCAGCAGCGACTGGATTAAGGACGGCATCGAGTACTGCGATCTCTATCAGGACCCCTATGTGGAATCTGCTGCGGCGTTGGACACAATCCGCAAACTGATTGATGGCAAAGATAGCCAGATCAAGACGCTGGAGGGGCAGTACAATTACGTTTCTGTCCCCATGACTACCATGACGGTGGACAATGCAAAAGACTATACCTCTGCGGTTCTGTATGGAAAATAAGCAGATTAGGGATCTCTTTTTCCATCTCGGGATGTAGATTTCTCATCCCAATTCTTATATGTCTTTTCCTGAAAGACGCAACCAGCAAACCGGAAACGCCGCGGGTCACATGACCTACGGCGTTTCCCTACTTATGAGCTTTAGCCTGTTCAACATGAAGCGAGTTTCTCAAAGGCGAAATGAGCCATGCGAAACAATAAACCACCCGCTATGCGGGTGAGGGACAAAAGTTATACAAAAAAATCATCTTTCCGGTAAAATAGTGTTGTTCAAGTCACTAGATTAACGAAAGGAAAGATGATTTTAATGGCAAATAAAGAGAACAACTTAGCCCATACAAAATGGTTGTGTAAGTACCATATTGTGTTCACTCCCAAGTATAGACGAAAAATAATTTACAATCAATATAAAGAAAGCATACGAGATATATTGAAGCAGCTGTGCAACTATAAGGGAGTGGAGATAATCGAAGGTCACTTGATGAGTGATCATGTACATATGTTAGTGAGCATACCACCAAAGATAAGTGTTATATGGTGAATTTTAACATACAACTCAGCCGACAGAGATAATCCAAACAATTATAAACATTTTTACTCGTCAGAGCTGTGGTCAGGGGCGTTTTAAGGGGATTTGCGCAAATCATGCAGAATGTAGTAAAATAACATAAAACCAATTTAGTTGTAGAAAGTAGAAGAGGATGAGATTGGAATGAGCAAACCGGCTTTAGTGATAATGGCAGCGGGTATGGGCAGCAGATACGGAGGCCTGAAGCAGATTGACCCCATTGATGCCCAGGGCCACATGATTATAGATTTTTCTGTTTATGATGCCATCCGGGCAGGCTTTGAAAAGATTATATTTGTGATTAAGGAAGAAAATCAGGCTGATTTCAGTGAAAGAATCGGCAACAACATCAGGGATTTTGCGGAAGTGGAATATGTCTACCAGGATATTCATAATCTGCCGGAAGGCTATGAGGTCCCCGAAGGGAGAGTGAAGCCCTGGGGTACGGGCCATGCGGTACTCAGCTGTCTTGGCCGGCTGGATGGGCCTTTTGCTGTGATTAACGCGGATGATTACTATGGGAAAAACGCCTTTTCCATGATTTATGACTATCTCTCAAGCGCTCAGGATGATGAAAAATATCGCTATGCAATGGTTGGCTATGTGCTGGGCAATACCCTCACCGAAAACGGTTATGTTGCCAGAGGCATCTGCACTACCGGCGGAGATGATTTTCTTTTGGGCATTAAAGAAAGAACCCGGATTGAAAAGAAAAACGGCGGAGCGGCATATACCGAGGATGACGGAAAAACCTGGACCCCCATTTCAGAGGAGAGTCTTGTCTCCATGAATATGTGGGGCTTCACGAACCATATTTTAACAGAGCTCAAGGACAGATTTAAGCAGTTTCTGGACAGAAACCTGCCGGTAAATCCCTTAAAATGCGAATATTTTCTTCCGAATGTAGTGGGGGAGCTGCTGAAGGAGGATAAGGCCGCCGTCAAGGTGTTAAAGACCATGGATAAATGGTACGGCGTTACCTATAAAGAGGATAAACAAAGGGTCGTTTCAGCCATCGGGCGCATGAAGCGGGACGGCCTTTATCCGGAAAAGCTTTGGAGCAAAATCTAAAAAGAAACAGTGATTGATAGGGAAAAGATCGATAGATATTACTGGGAGGAAGAATCATGGCTATATTGGTAACCGGCGGAGCAGGGTATATAGGAAGCCACACCTGCGTGGAGCTTTTAGACGGGGGCTATGAGGTCATTGTCATAGATAACCTTTCCAACGCCAGTATCAAGTCTCTTGAAAGGGTCAGGGAAATAACGGGAAGGGATCTATCTTTTTATCAGGCCGATCTACTGGACAGATGCGCATTGGAAGCCATTTTTGAAAAGGAAAAAATAGATTCCGTCATACATTTTGCAGGGCTCAAAGCGGTGGGAGAATCCGTGTCCAAGCCTCTGGAGTATTACTGGAATAATATCGCGGGCACGCTGATATTATGTGATGTTATGAGGAAGCATGGGGTTCAGGATATGGTTTTCAGTTCCTCCGCCACCGTTTATGGAAACCCGGCTACTGTACCCATCAGGGAAGATTTTCCCCTGTCGGCCACAAACCCCTACGGACGGACCAAACTGATGATCGAGCAAATCCTCCGGGATTTATACGAGAGTGATCAGCATTGGAATATCATACTTCTCCGGTATTTTAACCCCATCGGCGCCCATAAGAGCGGGAAAATAGGTGAAAACCCGTCGGGTATTCCCAACAATCTGGTGCCCTATATCACCCAGGTGGCAGTTGGCCGGCTGGAATGTCTGAATGTTTTTGGAAATGATTATGATACCCCCGACGGGACCGGTGTACGTGACTATATCCATGTAGTGGACCTGGCTCTGGGACATGTAAAAGCGATAGAAAAGCTGAAGGAAAAACCGGGTGTTCTTGCTTATAATCTTGGCACAGGTACAGGATACAGCGTCCTGGATCTGGTTGGAAGCTTTGAGAAGGTTTGCGGCAAGCCCATAAAATATGCGATAAGGGGCAGAAGGCCGGGAGATATCGCCACTTGCTATGCAGATCCTTCCAAGGCCGAAAAAGAGCTGGGCTGGACGGCAGCACGGGAACTTCATGAAATGTGTGAAGATTCCTGGAGATGGCAGAAAAATAACCCCAACGGCTATGAAGACTAGTTTTCAGGGTTCGGCCAGTGCTCTGCAGGAATTTCGGATTACAAGCTTAGGCGTCAATATCTTATGGGAATAACCGATATCGGGCTGCTTGATCTGGTCGATGAGCATTTCCACAGCACTCTTTGCCATCAGCTTGTAAGGCTGTTCAATGGTGGAGAGCATGATCTTTGGAAGCCCTGTGTAGGGGATATTGTCAAATCCGAGAAGAGAAAGATCCTCCGGAATGCGGATCCCGTATTCCTCGGCCGCTTGGAGGAGCCCCAGGGCGTTGGAATCCGTTGAGGCAAAAATGGCGGTAAAGGGCGGCCTTGAACTGTCGCTGAACAGTTCCTTTGCCATTGCATAGCCATGCCGGATAGCGTCGGTGGGGTAAGGGCTGTCAAAAAAATAAGGCGCAAGATCGTATTTCTTGCAGACAGAAGCGTATCCCTCGGCACGGAGCCGATGAGCGATACGCTTTTGACGTCTTCCGAAATATAATATATTCCTGTGGCCCAGGGAATAGAGGTATTCGGTGCCCATACCGGTTCCCAGCTCATTGTCCACAGTGACGTAGCTTGCAGGAAAATTGCTCAAATTTTCACTGACAAAAACAGCAGGAATCTTGTCAAGATATTTTTCCAGCACCTCAGGGGATCGGGAGCTGGTGGGAAAAATGAGAATTCCGTCCGCTTTCCGGCCCATTAACAATTTGAAAACATG